>Ga0181612_165139_pt1 | contig 16964 bp, 9 predicted proteins | sample HoacroProtozoa21_FD_119630 | JGI IMG/M metagenome (GOLD analysis project Ga0181612, IMG submission 119630) | Hoatzin crop microbial communities from Cojedes, Venezuel. Combined Assembly of Gp0051906, Gp0051904, Gp0051908
TATATTGATCAAGTTGAACTTTAATACTTTGTTTTTCAACTTTTAATTCATCTGCAATCTTTGACATATATATGTCTCTCTCAATTGGAGATACATTTGCAAGAACTTTAATGAATTCTTTTAAAAATTCAACTTTTCCAGAATCTGAGGCTTTCAAAAAGCCAATTCTTAAAAAGCTAATTAATTCCCCATAGGCTTTTTTTTTTTTGACTCAGTAAATATTTCCGAGATTGCTTTTTGTATAATCAGTGTTAGCAGCTCATTAAAATGCACAGTATGTGTATCATTTTGAATGTGACATGGCTCAGCATGGACACTCAAGCTGCTTAAAAGACAGAAAAGAAAAAGATGAGGATAAAATGAAAGCAGAACCCCAGCATTTCCTTTAAGCTGACACCACAGTTAAGAACTTAAGACAGGGCAGGGAGCCTTCAACCCTGCTATTAGGTGAAAAGTCTAATCGCTCAATGCACTGACTGCCCTCTCCAGCCTGTATGGCTTCCAAAAAGATTTCTTTTACAGAGAGCTTTCAGGCGCTAAAAAAATTGATTCTACTATCAGGTAATTGTATAATGTCTTCACTCTGAGTAATATAAGGATTCTTCTTGAATTAATAATGAATGAAGTAATTTAAAAGGCCTTTAGTGTATGCAGCCAGAAATAAATAATGCCTTAATCTGGGACATTTTATTTTCCATTAAAACAAACACTTTTTAAAAAGTCTGTGTTATTGAGACGAGAAGCACTCAGTTGCTAACATGCCAGATGCCTGTATCAAACGGTGGTCAGCTGGATAATAATACTCCAGACTTCTTCCTAATATTTCCTGAGTATTGTTGATGCTTGATGGCTGTAGAAAACCCGAAGGTTAAAAATATTACTTTGGGTCACGATGAGAAAGCTTGAGACGAAGGGCTCGCTCCGTAGGGGATGGCTGCAGAACTGCCGTGCCGCGTTCACTGGCCTGGCCTCAGTGGTGCGTGCGCTGTACTGCACAGCGTACACCTCCGCGCCTTTACAGACCATTCGGAATGACTGACACGCCAGCAAAATGGTAACAATGCTAAATCATCAGCTAATTAGTACCTGTGTGTACAGTAACTTCTTGAAGTCTGTTCTAACCCCAAGCTGCTAGGCCGGACGCCTCTGAGCGTCAGAGCAGACATCGCAGGCGTCCCCCGGCCCGCGAGCAGGGAGCAGCGCTGCAGCTGAGCTGAAATAAAATAAATCAGCAAACAGCAAGGGCAGGGCGAGGTCCCTCACTGCAACTCGTACGCGTGCCCCAGCCCTGCAGCTAAGGGCCAAAGAGAACCCGGGGGTGGCAACGGCCCCGCACCACCCCAAGGGCTGACTCTTACAAATGATTTGAGCCTTAGTGCCCACATTAGAATTTAAATTAAATTAAACGTTGACCGAGGAAGAACTTGCTGTCAGGTTCAGGGTGAAAAGCTTCAATTACCAAGGAGCAGGAGTCCTTGAAAATAACATCATACTTTCACCTTCATGGGAAGGAAACCCACGATATGGAGATAGACAGCAAGGGGTGGACTTTTTGTCAGAAGAAATCCCCACTCTCATGGTAAACCAGGGAGCTTTTCCTCAGCCGATAACAGCGAGTTGAAGGGCTAAGCAGCAGCTTACTGTGAACATAGGTGCATTTGTCTGTTCTGCTGACAAGAGACCTGCTTCGAGCAAGAGACGGCTCCAGAGACCCGCACAAGCTGCTGACGCTGCCATGACCATGAGTCCAGGAATTTGCAGCTTAGAATAGAGGCAAGGGGGGGAGAACAAACTTCCCTGGTTCAGGGAACCGAGGACCTTTGCAATTTTCCAAACGTAAGCGTAGGAAACGGATTCTGACTCTTTTCTCGTTGGACTCCTCAGTGCTCTGCCACTTGCCCAGCACCACACCTGGACTTCCAGTGTGTGATCAGTATTGCTGGAGCGGTTGAGGTGCATCAAAATGTAGCAGTCGCTTTTCACTTGAAATTCTCTCGTTGCGGAGAACCTCCCAATGGCATGAAGTTACCACCACCACCCACTTGTCCTGGAGCCCATTGAAATGTTTCCTCTTCACAGTTGTCTTCTGCTCAGAAAAATAACAGCCCAGATAACATCTTTGGTGTTTCCTGCTAAGTCTTCTCTATAAATTTCAAATCAAAAGTAACTCTGTCAACTGGAGAAAGATCTGTCTAACCAAGAATGCTGTTCAGTTCAGCAGGCTAACCAAAAAAAAAAGACAAAAAAAACCTAAGGCTTTTTCTTCTACATCCATCACTACTGAAACTGAGATTGGAGGTTCAAAAACATGGACGACAGCATAGCTGCTTGGTGATGCATGAGGCAAAAGAAAACTGAGATCACTTTTTGCTAGATATATCAGCTTTGCAAGAAATCAAAGGAATAGAGCTTCCTCTGAAAAGCTGAGTGAATAAACATTAGGAATAAAACACAGTAAGGTGTGGAGGTTAAGACTGAAGGTATTTTCTGTAGAGTGAAATTCAGCTTTTCTTATATTGATTCTACACTGAAGTCAATTCCTCTTTTTCTCTGAATAACTGTTAAATCAACAGTTTACATTTTCTTTTTTTGTGCAAAAAACTAGTTCATGCTTTACTAAGTGGTCATTGAGAAACCCAAGATATCATAAAAAAAGAAAACATCTATTTTTCTTTAGTGAGATGTGCGACATAGTAAACTGCCATTTCTGTTGCGCAGCAGACAATCACCCTGCACATCACTTCTGAGCTATACAGACCAACGGGATGTGCCAGGTTTCAGTCCCTGCTTTTGTTACCTGCTACTGTGCCGATGCCAGCCAAGGGTAAGGCAGGTCCACAGCTGCCATTAGGGGAGAGCAACCAAGAGGTCTCTGACACCGTCTCTAAAAATGCATTTGCTGGCAGAGCTGAAATGCAAGCAATCTCCATTCAGAGAAGTATCATTTCTAGCTGTAGTTTGAGGGGAAAAGGAGAGGAGTAATGACAGTGCATTAGCTTGGGTTTGCCAAATGCAACGAACAAACATTCACCTTACTACCATTTCAAAAAAAATACGTGAATAAGCACGGTGTCATCTTTTCAGTGAACAGGAATTAAGTGTGTGCTTAATATTAAGCAAGGGCTGAAACAATGTGCTGAACTGGGACCACTCTGTTAACCGGTACAGGTTCCCCATTTGCTTTGGATAATCCCTGCTGGCCACAACGAAGAAAGATTTCTAGCAGCTGACACACAGTTCAAAACAGAGCAGAGCAAAGAAATCACTGACAAGGTCTCAGATGTGGTACAAGTCACAGGCTGCAGAGGCGATGAAATTACAGAGCCCGCGTCAGGTGGATGACAGCATTAGTGTGGAAAGGATTATTAGTGTGGAAGGTATTAATAGCAGATATGCAAAGAGGCTCTCCCCTCAGCCCTCCCGCGACTGAAGCAGAAGATGAAGTTGCTTATGTTCCCATGCAGAAGCGCGTCCCTGTCCCCCTGCGGCTCCAGGCCAGCCCGCGGGACTTCTGGAAGCGACATTCATGGTCGCCCCATCCCTCACACCAAAACAGGTTTGCCAATGCCCAGGTCTCCTTGCAGGAGGAGGGTGCTCGCGCTCCCACTGCAATCCCTTTCTCAAAGGTCTCTAATAACACTTCTTCCCCCGCTCCTTTTAATGAACGGTCATAGAGAACATTTGATTAGAAGCCTTTCATCATTTTAGGACTAGGGGCTTTAGCTTTCTGACCTACTTTCCTTGCCAATGAAATTCCATTTTTAGCTTCAACTCAAGGTCTGAATGTTACCCAAATTCAGACCATCTGTTTTAACTGCCTACAGGCTGAGAAGTTGATCCAAGCTAGGAAGGATAAATGGAACCAGTGTGTGTACATACTAAGTATTCTCAACCCTCAGTGTATTAAATAACCTACTCAGTTTATTCCTGTTTCTTTGGGCAGCGCCTGCTGTGACTGTAAGGAATATTTACGCTACCAGTTGCTCTCAGGGACCTTCAGCTAGCTCGCCTTTCTTGTACAAGCACAGGAACGAGCAGGCTACAACTGACCCCAAGTCCATCTGATCCCGTAATTTGGCTTTGGTGAGGGCTGGTACAGGCTACCCAGAAGCAGCACAGATCCCCCGAGCAAGTCATTAGGGAATAACCTGCCTCTCTTTCTAATTGTCACTGACAGAGAAGCAACAGAACTTGCATTTCCTCAGCGATCCTTTTTCATCCCACATGATGTAACTACGTGGTCTCAGTGCTAATAAAAAGACAGCTGACCAGTCTGTTTAGGAATCTCTAGCAAATTCCCCACAGCATCCCGAGAAGCGAGTTCCATCGGGGTAACTTCTTGCACTGAACAGAAAGCCCCCTCAGTTTTAAATGGCCTGTCTTCCCAGTTCACTGCACATCCGCTCCTGTCAGCATGAGAAAAGGGCCTACCAGCATCAGACCCTTCCTTAGGACTTGGGATACATCGCTCAGTCCTTTCATTACACAAAACTCAGTAACAAATATGAATTCACAAACCAGAACAAAATCAAAGAGGCAACATTACCTGGAAAATCCCTATTAAGTAACTGCTGACCACAGCGTTACAAAAGATCTAAATGAATCTGCTGCCCACTCTAGATAAGCTTCTGCTGCTAGCACTGATGCACATCTACAGCACTCGTCCCTCACAGCTCGGCTGATGGATGTAATTTTAGCAGAATATCTAGGGAGGATGAGAGCATCCATGAAAACATTAACAAATAAAATATGCCAGGGAAAAAGAAAACAGCGGTGTAAAACCAAGCCAGATGCTGCAGAAGTTGAATGCCCAGCTGAGGAGCTGCCCAGCTCAAAACAAGGCAAAAAAATAAGTATATTTAATGTAAAAGAATCCTAGCATGAAATAGGCTGTGTACTCCGGCTGACACAGCTGATTTGCTGTTCGAGTCTGCCGTCTGACAGCCTGTTTATGGATTCTCTTGCTTCAAAGCCGTTGCGGCTCTGTTCACGGCGCGCTCTTTCAGCGGGCACCACAGGCCCCCGCGCACGTCGGGCTCCTCCGGCATCCACCCGTGCGTCCCTGTCCTTCCAGGATTAGTGTACTTAACAAGCTGACATTGACACGCCGGACTGGCCTTGTGGACATGGGTTACTGAGTCTGTGTCTGCAAAACACTTCCAGAAAACTTCTCCTGTATTTTCAAAATATCGTGTCAACATTGACTAATTCATCCTCACAACACTTGTCTGGGACAGCCCTGAAAACATCTTGATCTCCCTTACGGACACAGAAAAGTCAGGCAGAAAGCAGGCCCGTCTTTCCCGAGGCCACCAACCAAGCCCACGACAAGGTCGGTGTCGGGACTTGCGGCGCGTTCCACCACCGGCTCCATGCCGCACGGCTGCGTCCAGCCCCGCAGCCGGGACCGCTGCCTCGGCAGCTCCAGAGCCCCCTCCCGCTGCCCGGGAATCTGACGCATCCCACGGGAAAGCCCGTGCACCTCTGCCGGGAAAGGCAAGGGCGTCTCTGCGCACCGCGGGTACGAATACGTGACGGATGAAGCCCAGGCAGGCAGGAGAACGGCGCACGTGAGCGGCCGCTCGCTGTGCTCCGGAGAGCTGGGGTTCTGGTGGGGGAAATCCAGCAGGGCGGATGAAACAGCTCCCGCGGCCGAGGAACCGTGAATCGAACCCCGAACACAGGCTCTAACTCTGCCCAGCCCCCACACCACAGCTGTCCATTCCCTGTTCGCCTGTCACCAGCAAAGCCAAGCAAGGAGTGAGTAATATTTGCTTTTGTTTTCCTTGTATCATTGGAAGTGACGCGGTCGCTACTTCACTGGAAGTTCAAAGCAGCATTAGCATGATTACATTGGACTTGCACCGACTGAACGGAGGGACACGAGCCCCTCCGCGCTGCGCGATGCAACGCACGCAGCCTTGCGAAGCAACTGGAACGTTCTAGCGGAATTTCAGACTTTTCTCCTTTGTGCAAATCCAGACATTGCATCGTGATTCCCTTACAGCGTACAAAAGGCTGTCTTGCACCTGGAAAGCTACATGCTAATTCCATGCTTTATTCTACCTCTTTCATGCAAAAGGCTTTCAAAATCATATTCTATTGTACAGCACATAATGTTATTATTCTGTCCTTATTGTCCTAAAAGTAGAAGCTTACAGGCTGGAGTGAAGTCTTCTTTTGACTCTACTGTGCCGGGCAAAATGTTAGAGAGATAAAGGAACTCTCAAAGAGCTGTTAATGTCAGTAGGAGGCAGAAATGCTAAATCATTTGAAGCAGCGTTGTTTCTGTCTCCATCCTCCATGAGATATTTCAGCTTTCATTGGCTGCATGTGAAAGTCACAAAGTTTCGCACCACTGGGCAAGAAATGTCCCTTGACCGCTCAAACACTGAGCATCCTCTGAAAAGCCGTCTCACTGTCCCCACGGCGTTGCTATTGCTGCAGCACCTTCCCACGTCCCTTGCCATAGGATCTTCCAGCTTTTTGACTACAATTCCCTAGTTCTAGGGCTGCGAACGTTGCACAGAGAGACAGGATCATCAGAGATGCTGCTGAGAGGCTATTTTTAGAGCGAGTCATTTGATGAGCTGTTCAGCACCTTATTTATTGCTGTCTCCAGCTGGGGAGCTAAGCAGAGTCCAGACACCTCTACGGCTAAAACCAGAACTCAGAAGCAGTGACCTCTATTTGATAACATTTTCTGTACTGACAGAGAAAAACAACAGCACATTATGCTGTCAAGGCTAATAGCTGCTAATTAGAGCGAGTGACATACGACCCCTTTTATAGCCAAAGAACACAGAAGTCACACCACAAATAAAAAAAAAGTTAGAATTTTGCATCCACAGTCTTTTCCACTCTAAAGAGTGACCACTTAAAAGTAATTTCCTATTTTGGTTTTTTTCTTTCTGTTTTGCCCATTTAAGGCTTTACTTGAACTTTACGTTCTGCGTACAGGGAGCAGGAGTCTCAGCGTTCAGCGTTTACTGGGTAGGAAGTGGGGCTTTGAAGGGACACCAGGAGAAGAAAAGGGGACAAACCAAAGCTACGTCACTGGCAACACGGGATACATGTCTAGAGGCTCCGGAATCACTACCAGCGTGCTGAGCGAGGGCGCAGGGACCGCGGCAGCAAGGGCAGCTCCTCCCAACGCCCGCACGCCGGTGCTCGTCTGGCAGACGCGTGTCTCACCTAGCACAGCCATGAAATCAGCAACTGAAAACTGGCTGAATCTGTCGCCATCCAGCCGGGTTCCTGACAAAACAAACAGACAAGATGTTTATCCCTAGGCATGTTCCACAGCTAACCTAGCCGATGCAAAGCGCGTGTCTCCGGCCAAGCCTGGAGCTGCGTTTACTCCAGATTTCCACACAGCTGCCTTGCAGTGCAGGCATCTGTAGGACTTCGGGGTCGCTGCCGGGTCTGTGCAGCACAGGGGGCAGCTCCTGAAGAACCTGGCACCTCAGCCAAGCAGGCACAGAAGAAGTAACCAATTGCCATTTCACAAATGGGCAACTGAGGCACAGAAAGCTGAAATGGTTTATTAGAGGTCACGCTGGAAGTCTACTGAACTCGCAGTCTCTCGTTGTTTTCTTACGGGCTCAACCATCCTGTTAGACCCCCTGAATGTTAATCACTACCTAACTCTTCTATCTTCTTGCTGCTCTAATGAGATTATTGACGAATTACTTAAAATGCACTTTGTGTAGAAGAAATTTTTTAGGTAACAAGTTGCCTTTTACTAAACAAATTAATGGGAAAGTTGAGTTCTCTCATTCCAGTCTGGGGAAAAGAAGTTTTGGGTTTAAAAAGTCCAATTAGTACTAACTGAAATCCAATATTTGAGATTATTTGGCACTGTATCTGTTATAAATATGCCATGTGGCCATTAGTACCTCATGGTACCATCAGGACAAAAATAGTCGCTCCAGCAATGAATATTGCAATAGCTGCGTATGTCAATACAGAACAACGGCAACTTTACAGGTTCATTCCAAAGCCCATCACAGTCAAAGGGAGGCTCCTCATTAGGTGCAAGGGGATCTAGATCAAGTTCTGCTGAAGCAGAGCTGGGTTTCACTCTGATCAAAAAGCCGTTTCCAACCATCAGTATCACTCGCGTGGCAGGTCAGCCCCGTAAAGCCAGAGACCACGGCCGCGGGGGCAGGACGTGCCCTCCGCACCCAGCGGGACGGCTGCAGCAGCGTTCGCTCTGCAGATACCAAGTCACTGGCACCAGCGCAAGTTTTAGGTCTCATTCCTGTGCAGCGGGCTCCAGCCAGTGCAAAAGTTCTCATGGCAGTACCTCTCATAACAGTTTTGCTAATGAAGTTCTACATCTCCCCAGCAAAATCCTCCATCCTCCAAGACAGTTTGATCTTCCCTGATGGTGCTGTAAAGCACCTTCTCTGAAGTCCCAAGTAATGAGGTGACTCTCAGTCTGCGTGTAAGGACAAAACTCTGCAAGACAGACTGGGAGCCAGACACTTCTTATTAAACTTTCTACAAATGCACAGAAGGACTTTCTCTCTGTGCTCCAGGTCACTGAGATCATGTTTGAGGCATATGATTAATTTTCAGCCTTATTATATTAAGGGGTGGCAGAAGAAAAGAAAAAATTTTTTTCTAACAGTGTTAAATAAGGCAGAAGAACCTGTCACTCAGCAAGAGCTTTTAAACTATCTTCGCATAAAGCAGCAGCTAAAAAGTTAATAAATAGCATTTTACTGATTTGAGGTATTCTGAGGGGTTTTAATGCAGGTGAAGGCAAGAGAAGGGTTCTGCTTGGGATAATTAAGCCTTTAGCTAGTGAAGCCTGAAGCATTTGCACACACACACAAAAAAAAACCACTCAAAAAACCAAAAAAAGTGAAAAAAAGAAAAGCTGTCAGCCTGAAACCGAGCCTCTCCTGGACACAAATGAACGTGATAGCCCAGCAATGATGTTTTATCCAGCTGTTTGGCCATACCCTCTAGCCACCAAGCTTAGCAGGAGAGCAAAAAGGCTCCCAGGAGCAAGCAGTTAATGTGTAATGAGCTCTGCTCCAGTTCAGAGACCCTCGTACCAACGAGTTCTTGGATGGGTGGAAGGGTGGTTTTAAATATTTGGGTTTCACCTTGGATGTAATTTATTCTCAGCTCAACTCTATTCCCACAAAAGCTCTTTCTTAGTCATATCCTGACATCAAAGGTAAAAGTAAAGCCTCAACTCTAGACCATATTGCTTTTCAGTATTTGTTGCATCAAACACCAGAACATCTCAAAGAAGAGCATGGAAATACTAAACACCATCTGACAGCAGCTAGGGGCCTGTCCAGATTTCAAGCACCCTGAAACAAGGAATGTCTTCCTTCAGCCCCGATTTTAATCTTAGCATCCTTTCCCTGTCTACTGCAAAACTCCAGCAGGTTGCAGTGCCTAGGTCCTCTCTTTTACTCCAGGGTGTAGGCAGGTCACATAAACCCACCTGTAGTGGCATTTCAGAGTCCAACGTGTCCTCCTGAGCCACAGAGGTACTTTGGGAATTCCTGTACCCTGGTGGATTGGACACAGTCATTCCAATATCAGAGATTTTTTTTTTTTTCAATCTGTTGTTATTTGGCTGCTTGCTTTTCCCTTTCCTCCAGATGAAAATTACTTCAGTGAATATTGATAATAATACACATTTGCACGCAAACATGTAACAAATGGCTCACTGAAACACAGCCTGTGAATTCAGTCAGTGGCTGTGCTAATCACATCCCGGTCATACTCGAGGGGCATTAGCTCCAAACGAGCTTTTTGTTACGTGATCAGAACACACTGCAATCCCCACCCAGCCTTCTGGGTGCGATTTTATTTGCCTATCAACAATTTGCAGAAGAAAGCACTGAAATCACTTCTGGAGGGCAAACTGTGGGGGAGGAAGGGCCTCATAGGGAGGTCACCACCACGTCTGCTGAACGCGGGGCACAGCGTTGGCACTGCCAACATCTGCTGCCCGCTGGGTATCAGGAGTTGTTCTGCGAGACGCGGGAATCGTGAGCGATGGCGCAGTCAGTTGGAATTCAGAGGTCCAGTCACCTGGGATGCAACACGGGGATCGTGTCAGGCCACAGTGTAAATCAGATTTCAAACTCCCCGTTACCTTCGCTGCAGGGCAGCATTCAGCGAGCCAGCACAGCCGGTCCTGTGCCCAAGTCCCAGGGCAGTTTCAGTACTGTATGTTCCATGAGGGAATTCCAGCCGTGCTCCTTCTTACGGCACCAGTGAGCAGCCACAGGGCAGAACGCATCGGTTTTCTTTGCAGAAGGATGGTATTAAAGCTTAAGTATAGAACTGCTGCAGAAAGCTTTTCCAAGATGCAGAGTAAAAACACAAATGGCAAACACGCACTCAACAGTGTTGTGATTTCTGTTGTGTGGAATCCACAGAACCTAAACCAGCACCATCCTCCATCTGCACAAAATGAATTATTCCATCTCAGACTCTGCTGATACTATTTAACATATAAATTACAACAGTTAATGAAGATTGCTGGGTCAAACCCAGTGCAGAGGTCTGTCTGAATATTTTTCAGCTGGTCTCATATTCCTGAGAATTCACACCCTTTAGTGAATCCAGACTTTGAACAAACCCCAAATCTCTGACTGTACAGATGGCAAGGAAACTGCTGGGTTTGGAATCGCAAGTGTAAATCGAGCCTCATTTGCACCTGGATACAAGGGAATGAAAGCATATGAACCTGCTCACAAGCAGACATGCAGTTCTCAGTTTGCTAGAGCTCATCTACATGGCGAGGTAGGTACTAAACGGGCGAGGATGCACAGTGACCGTACTCAGCAGCTGCCTGAACTGGCAGACGTATTCTGCAATGGAAGTGCCTTTCGTTGGTTTAGCTTAATTCATTGCTAAAGCGTGGTGCAAGTTGTCATCTCCAGGCTGACCGCACCACACGAATCGTTGCTTGCACGGTGGATGTCCAGGCTGTAGTGTCTGACCTGGACACTCACGTTGCTGCACACTCAGGGAACCTGGAAAGGCTTTTGGTGCTGTTGCACTTGTCTGAAGGAGGGGCTTCCCTTTTTTTTTTTTTTATTCCCCCCCTTCTAGTTATGGTGACATGGTGCCCAAGACAATTGCTGGGAAGATATTTGGCTCCATTTGCTCCCTGAGCGGGGTGCTGGTCATTGCTCTGCCGGTTCCAGTCATTGTTTCCAACTTCAGCCGGATTTACCACCAGAACCAGAGGGCCGACAAGCGGAGAGCGCAGAAGGTAAGCCGTCCCGCACCGCCTCCCAAAGCTCTGCAGCCCCCCGAAATCTCAGCCCCTGCTCGTCACCGCGGGGCTCGCGAGGCACCAGTGACCCATCCGAGCAGTGCAGAGGGCAGCCCGCACGCACCTCTGCCCCCTGCACACGCGCCTGCTCACCTTCACACACAGCTCTACCCACCGATACCCGTACAGATGCGAGCTAGCCCAGGGTACGCGCCGCGTACTGGCACATCCTAAAGATCAGAAGCAACAGGGCTCTTACTGCTCGCCTTTGCTACATACCAGTCTGAAATACATGTACACATATACTCATAGACCCTTAAATCATCAACAGGAGCTGTTTATCTTTCTGCCTGCTTAGGTCCCGTTTTCCCTCCGGAATTTTGAAAACGCCCATCCAGAAACACGTACTCACCAGTACACACACCCCCTCCGAGCTGCAGACTCCAGCGTCGGCAAAACCCTGGGAATACACACCAGCCCCTGGAAGCGTCAGGGGATTACTGAATGTTCCAAAATTCAAACAGTTTTCACCACCATAAGCTTACTGATTCACTGAGAAAGTGTAACAGATTTATTATATCTCTATTTCAGTCTGCTAAGTTACACCAAATCCAAAATCAGGTTTTTACAACAACTGCAAACTAAAGGTCTGGGGCGTTTTTCTCCCTCCGGAATGCTGTCTGCCAGAAATTCAAGACTCAGGGGACCTGATGGAGAACAGTAGTAGAAAGACGTGTTATTTCTGCTTCAGGCAAGCATCTGGGCCGTGCCTACTTCTTGCATCTCAGGGAGCTGACAGCAGAGAGCTGAGATACAAGACCTACAAAACCACAAAATTTGGCAGTCCAAACACATAAGCAGAGTAGCAGAGACAGAGCCACGCAGGAACGAGCTGCAGCCTCCAGCAGTCACTGCTGGCTGTTACACACACCTGCATTAGGTTTGGCATTGTACATGTGCAGCATCAAACCACAACGATTCTGAGAGGTATTCTGGGGAGAGTTGTTTATGTGATTTGTTGTTCAACATAATATCGCTAAAAAAAATCTAAAGCTATCGTCATGACAGTCCACTCTGTACCACACACTGTTCAGTCAGCAGCCGGACAGTGGGAAACCAGTATGCATCATTACATTCATTTAATGAATTTAAATGATTTGCAGAGCGACTTGCCTAGTGTGAGGCTGCACCCAGGCGTATCTCGATTTAACTTGCAACAGGAATGTGCTAGATGTCGGTGCACGGGGAGGACCGGAGCACTCACGGAGAGGTTTGGTAAGAGGACAGTCTGCAATAGCCAATTTAAATACTTGAAGACTTTGAGAGAAAGCACTTGTTCTGCTGAAACAGCACATAAACCCAGAGACAGAACCTGCTTTACAGCACAGCCTCGGCAGCACACAGACAGGCAAGACAAATAAACAAACGCGCTCTGTGCATAAGCACGGATCACGATGCAAGGAAGGTCCAGAGCTGACCCCAGGCCAGTGCCTTCAGATGAGGCTGTCCTTCTCTCCAGGCAGCTACTGAAGGTTCTTGTTCTGATTCACCTTCTCCTTTGTTTGTTGGACTGTGACCCACTTGGTGACAAGGAGATGTACCACCACCTTTGATGCTGATATGATTGATTGCAGCTTTTATAAGGTTTGCTGTATTGACACACACAGTGTATAATTTCCCCCCATTTGAATTTCTAATTCCCTTGATATTGGATGAATTTCTGGGCTAAGAAAGTTTTCTCAAGTCAGAAGTGTGAGTAATTCTCACATGATCATCACTGCATGAATACTAAAGAGAACAAACGAGACAGAAGCACGTTAATGACGGTCTCTCTGGAGATGGTCAGGACGCACACAGGGACGGTAAGAATCTGCTTTGATAGCACACTTGTTCCAGCATCATCCTCCAGTGAATTGAAGCCCTTCTTCAGGAATAGGAAAGTTTTAGGACAAGTTACAACTCTGTCCCCAGCTAATTAAAGACATAAAGACATTTACATGGCTTTTTCGAGGAGGTTGGAAAAAGCTCTTTGCACTCTCTCAGTTCTCGAACACAAAGAGCCCACCAGCAGCAGCCCCTTATAAGCAGAGTTTAGAGGACACAGCTTTGAAGAAATAATAGACATCTTTCCTAAATTTCTAGTATGCCAAATAAATTATTTTTCTCTTTTAAGGGAAGAATAAATAATTTGTAGGTTATGTATTAGTATAAATGCTTTAGAAGCTCTATTTAGTTCAAGAATCATAACTTTTATAATGTACACGTAGGTTTCAAGATCAGGCTATAGAATGTATTTATTTCTTTTTTATGAACTCAGACTGAAGTTTTCCAATGAGAAATAATAAAGGCAAAACTCAAATTAGGGGTGTGTAAGAATCACAGGTTTGAAGGCTGGGGTGTGAGCAAACCTCCAGCGCAGGAGGGGGTTCTGAGGGGCCGCACTCCAGGCAAAACGCAGCACAGCCCCGGTGTCCCTCGGGGTGCTGATGTGCTCGGTCTTCACTGTCAAGGAGGCACTGGTCTAGCAGGAAGAGGCATTCAAATAGCATGAATAAAATACCCAAAAGGTGTCTGTTACTCATCAGCATCTGTTCTTCAACTAAGGAGAAATGTTCCTTAAAAAAGAAAAAAAAAGAAAAAAAAAAACACCAAACCAAGCTACCAGTGATTTAATCACCTTGAAGATAAATTATTCTTTGCCAAACCTACACCCAAGAAAATTAATTACAAGGAGATCTGGCAATATTAATCTATTGTTCTGTGTTATCAGATTTTGTTCTCTGGCATGCAGCAAGGACCAGGTCAATCTGAATGGAAGATGAATTGATCATTTCTGACAAAGTTCATTTTGGTAATTTTTTTTTTTCCCCACAAAGACTTTTTTTTCCTTTTTGACTGATGTGCTAAGAATAGACCTTCCTGACTTTGAAATCATGCTGTTCTTTAGCGAATGTCACAGCCTTTGGTTTTAAAAGCGAATTTGACACTCCAAAGGCTCGACAACAGAATGACTTTGTAGCTCAGATAACGCTGCAGTCTCTCTCTGGCTGCATGCGGTTTGCAGCACAGACGCAACGGGAAGAAGGAGACAAGTATCTGGTGCTGGTTTGAGGACTACACCTCCCACTTTCCAACACTAGAAAGAGAAAGCAGAGGCAGCTACCAACAGCTACTGAAATGCTGCTCCTTTAGCAGCAGTGGAAAAAGTAACCAGTCCGTTGCTTACAAGTTAGAGACTGCGTGAACGCAGCCCCAAGCCACAGCGTTATTCCCACCAGAGCAGGGCAGTACAGAAACGCACGGCTGAAAGATTGCCAGATAAAATGGTAAGTGAAAAGAGTAACTGTGGCCTTTGAGCTCAGTGCAGCAAAGATCCCAAAGCACAGATCGCTCTCCCAAGGTTTACAGGGATGTTGTAGACTGGTCAAAAATCCTGCAAGAATGAACCTTCTTGAGTAAACTCTAGCTGCTGACAAGGAAATTTAATCTCATGCCTTTAAGCAGAGAACCAATGCTACTATATCAGAGGCGCCATCTTTGCACAAACAGTAACAAAAACAGGAATAGAGACAAGAAAACACTAGATGCTCTTAGTGAAAATACTTCTAGAAAGGTGTTTTTCAAAGTGTTATGGAAACCTTTGCTGGTCCTTGATCTCCCAGGTCCAGTGACTCTTGTGTATGTCCAGCTTTAAAATAACCACCTTGGGTCCCTCATCGGGAAAGACTGTGCTAAGTGCAGCACTGTTAGTTTGTTCTGTTGGGGTCTTTTTTGTTCCTGGAATGATGCTTCAGATCAGACAACTAGAGATCCCTTTGAGATCTCCCCAAACTGCCCCAGTACAGCCCAAATAGTTGCAGCAGGATGACCCCACTGGCTCCCATGACCTTTTCCAGAAGCACAATAAACTCCACAGGAGCTCTCAGAAATGCGAGTTTGCTTAGGTGGGCCGGTGACTGACAAATAGCAACGAGCACTAGCAGCTTTTCAGTAAGAAAAACTGGAAAGATAGAAAAAAACCACTGTAGCAAGGGCAATAGAGCATTCCAGGTTAAGCCGATGTGGTTGCTCGCCCCAGCTCCCTGCACACAAGAACGGACGTGCAGATGAAGATGCTAAGTCCTCAGCAGAGTATTTCAAGCAGTTGTGAACCGCCTCAGAGGCACATGGAAGTAGAGTGGCAGCTGAAATGTTTGGAAATAGCAACAACAGCCTAAAGCAAACTGGTCTCTAGACCAGCCCCCTGAGGGCTAAAATTTAGCCAACTGAGTTGTTCTAGATCTTCTCAGTTTGGGGAAAACAGTGGTCAGAAAGGGGCCTCTTCCACAACGAAGCGTGCCTCCTCGCATTTGCACAACAGAGGAGGGAGAAATGCAAATGCTCAGATGCTGTGAAAAAACCCTGTTTAAAGTGCCTTTATCATTTAATGGTTAGATGTGCTAAATGAGCCAAGATACTGAAAAGGCTGATAATCTCAGAGGGATTAGCATGCTTTTAGTGGTGCATTTCACAGGGGCTAAACTGGAACTGTGGTCTACGAATATGAAACTTCAGCAATCACAGTGCTTGGTTTCAAGGCTGCAGTAAATATGCTTTTGAGGACTAGAGCTTTTTAGTCTGTTCAATTAATTTCATTTATTATCTGGTGGCCTTTGACTCTACCAGAACAAGCAACGTACTGCAAAATCCTTGAAATAGACTTCTCATTCCATCCTCCAGGCTATAAGTCATCAGGAAAGAACCAAACACCCAGATTTAAACAAGGAAACGACTACTCAGGACAAAATCATTTTGCAGAGCTGCCTTCAGATAAAACTAGAGTAGAGATCTGCAAACTGTAACGCAGGCTATCAAAGAGTAGATGGTATAAATTAGGTGAAGCAGAGAAGTGGACACGTTGGCTGGTGGCTGAATCAAGGCATTCAATCAGATCCAACAGCAGCAGAAGAAAGGAATGGCGGGGCAAGGAAGAAGCCGTATCTTTTCAGATAGAAGTTGATGAGAGGAAGGAGATGGAGGAAGGCTACTCCTGACAGTGACAGCTACTCGTGAGATGGTTGCACACAGGCAGCTATGACGCTGCAGGCTGATGAAGAGGTAACTATGGAGATGCTTAAAAGGGGCTTAAGCCAAAAGGAAGGAAGAGTAGGGACAGAAAGGTCTTTCTGGCACATCAGAAACAGCCTGTTCCAGACCCAGCCGTCACTCCCAGAGGCACGGAAAACAGGGCTGCAGTCAGCAGAGCGGATGAAGAGGGAAGATGGTGATGAAGAGAATGCTTAATACTAGATTTGTGTCATCACCGTACCCAAGAGAAAGACGGCCCACACACCTGTCAATAATGAGGCCATTATAATAATTGATTTGCTACAGAGCAGGGGAGTCAGCTTTGAAATGTTCTGGTTTGCAGCTGACGCCCTAAATTTTGGAGGTGGGTTAGTGAACTTCAGCGCGCGGAACAGAACGGCTAGAAAAAGCGACTGGAGCAAAGCTGTGAGCTGTCTAAGGAGAGCTCAGCGACAGAACGTGACTCAGTTCCCAGCAGGGAACGGGGTTGGGAACTTCAGGAGAGAGAGAAACAATAAGGTTAAAACTGGAGCTGGCTGACATTTAGAAAACATGTTTTTTTCCAACCACAATGAGGCTGTGAGGAATAGGGTTTTGTTGTTGTTGATATTTAACAGTTTTTGATGGGGGGGGGGGA
>Ga0181612_176327_pt1 | contig 16963 bp, 11 predicted proteins | sample HoacroProtozoa21_FD_119630 | JGI IMG/M metagenome (GOLD analysis project Ga0181612, IMG submission 119630) | Hoatzin crop microbial communities from Cojedes, Venezuel. Combined Assembly of Gp0051906, Gp0051904, Gp0051908
AGATAAATCAAACTATTTCTAACTCTGCCACACAGAGCAAAATGAAACACAGCTTTCTTTATACTGTTCTCATTTCAGCCTCTTCAAATTATTTAAAGAGAAGGGGAGTTGGGCTTGATACAAGCCAGCTGAATAAGGTACAAAAACAGAGAAACTGACACAGCCATCTTTTTAAATAAAAACAAAGTAAAAAAAAAAAAAAAAACCCCAAACAAAACACAACAGCTAAAAAGTCAACTCTCTTTATTAGAGCAGGGAACTTACAAGGAACAAGAATTTGGACTCCATGATCCTTGTAGGCCCCTTCTAACTTGAGATATTCTGTGATTCTGTGATTCTGTACTGTGGGGACTCAAGAGTCCCATTGCCTGTTCTTGATTTATTCTGTTAATTTTGTGGTAGTATCTGGATAGAACTTTACTCTACTGCCTGAAAAAAAGTCGATTGATAATAGACTGGCAGAAATACATTCAGTGACAAAGCTTTAAGTTACTGTATTTACCTCAGGACTGCAGGGCTCCTCCAGGCAACAGTGCATAAGCAGTGCAGAACAGAATTCAGATGATATCTACAGAACCCCATGTGCACCAAGAAAAAACTGTTCTTTGCTGTCTTATTTCTGTCAAGCATTGCAGAGCTAATGGGAAGGCACTCATTTTGTCTGTTTACTTGTCCAGTGATTGATTTAAATTCCCTAGTTTTTGTAGGGGTGTAAAACACACTTCATCCATCCAGCTAGGCATCTTATATAATTTAAGCTGGATATTTCTGAGACTGTATTTACCATGATCTAAATCACCAGGTTAATTCTCAGTGCTCAGGCCTGTCATGTTACCCACAACAGGCACACATCCTTTGTATCTTTTGTTGCACAACAAATACACATTTCTGCATGTGAAATGAATAGGATCATTTTACAGAGTGCATTAGTAACAATGTGGCCTCGTTTTGCTCTTCTATATGTTGATTTTGCTCAGAATTCAATGACAGTTACTCTTGGTATACATCACCGCAAGAGAGAGTGTTTGACCCCTTGCAGGAGAGTATTTGACCCCTTGCTCCTGCAGCTCCTGACCAGGGTCTCACACAAAATATGCTAGATGAAAACTATTTCAGTTATAAATATCTTGTAAAATGTCTGCACGAGATTTGTGAACAACCCTGCTCCCATACATTCCTAGTAATCTATAAGAATACTACTTTTATAGAGCCAAATAGTGAATTCTTTATTCCCATTAGCAGGCACCTGGTCTTGCATTCAGGAGTATTCCTGTGATTAACAACTCACTAGTGGAAATGAGGGGCTTATATTCTCAGTGTTTCCTCAAAACACACTGAAGAAAGACATCCAGTTCTATAATGAAGTAGGTGCTTTTTGGATGTCTCAGAGCTTTGGAATAACACATATAGAAAAAAAAACCCTAAAAAAAAAGGGAGTACTATCATGTTTATTTTCTTTGGGAGTGCTTGGACTAAAACATGAGAGAGGAAAGCAACATGCAGAGGTGAAACTGTATTTGCAGGTGGGAGAAAATCCTTAAGGGAGAAGGATTATATTTTCTGCTACGCTAACTGGAGACTGCGCTCTTAGGCTTTGAACATATGTGCATTCTGATTTTCATACAACCAAAGAGAAAAATGCTGTGCATAAGTGAAGAATTATTATTTTGGTGTGACACTGCCTGCTTATGGCCATGGTAAGTGGCAATCATGTCTTTCTTTCAGTTCACACTCTTATGAGTGGTTCACAGTTTCACGACACTATTGTATTTGAAAGACAGTGTCAACATCAGTCCTATTTCTGTTTAAAAAAGAATGGGGTGAGAGTGATGAAAACATATTAGAAGAAACATCTGAGTAATAGATTTTCTATCTTTCTCTTTGTCTGAATACTCTGCTTAAGTTGCTAGGTTTTCTAGCCTAGAGTGACTGCATCTTGTTTGTGCTGTACATTCCTAGCTCATTTCAATTTCCATCTTGGTTGGAGATTGGAAGCTGCTCTGTAGCACAAATTAAAAATAAAATACTATCTCATTATCTGAAAATGAGAAGTTTTTCGTTTGGTAGTGTTCTTTAGCTTCCTTGTTTTAATTGCTTCTAATGGTGACCAGTAAAGGGCATCATATTAAAGTTATTTAGCAGAATGAAGTAAGATGGTGGCATCTAGAGAAAATATTTTTGTCTTCACTTCTAAGATCTTTCCAGTTCGTATTTAGAATAAAGATAATTTTTCAACAGTAAACCCAAGAACAAAGTAAACCCAAAGTTTGGAAGTAAACCCAAGAACTCTCTTAATCTAGTTTAACCTAAATAGACTTTTAACATTGTGCTCAATAAATCTTATTTAATTTACTCTGAAAAGTTGGAACTTTGTAGTGGTTACTGTTTTATTTCAGTAGCATGCAAAATGAGGTGCACATACATCGCTTACGTAAGCTAGGAAGATGTGACTATAAATTTAAAGCAAAGCGAATCATTTGAAGCTCAGGTACAACAACAGGCATGATTGCACATTCTGTAATGGTCACTGGATGATAATAAAAGGACATGTGTTCATAAAGTCAAACAAGAGAGACGGACTTGTGTTAACTCATTAGATGACAGGCTTTATGTAAGTTTAAACCATTACTATGATAACTATTTAATTTGGCTCCTTCCCTTAAAGTGTCTAGATACTCATACAAACAATTCTAAGTGAGAGTTTTTTTTAGAGGCGGGGATTGGATTAAATTTATGTTTGTAACAAGCTGCTTTGTCTTTTGTTTTATTTTGTTTCCTGTTTTCCTTCCAATAGAGAAGTACATTTGTAACATAATGCCAAGAGTAATTAGCTTATGTTAGAATATTGATTTTACATTAAGAAAGATAAATGTTAAAATATTGACAATGGAATCTGTTTCTTATTAAGACTGTCATTTTAGAGATGAAAAGAAGCCATATCATATACAATCTTCTCTGTAGTTGCAATATGTAAATTACTTAATATTACAAGAGGGAGAACTGCTTATTCAGTCCTGGAGAACTTTTACCTCCCTAGTGCTAACGGTCCAGGTCAAAATGCTCATATGAATTAAGTAAACTAAGAGCCCAAGCTAATGTATGAATCACTTCAAATCATACTTCCTCTTTTTAACAGAAAATCAATCAGGAGGAAATCAGCGTAGGCATTTTCGTGAGGCACAAGATAACATTCCACTAGACCTCGTGAACTTGCTGCCATTGTGGTGACCACAACTAGAGTTTTTTCTTCATTTCTTTCAAATTCCCTTTGGAGATAAAGAAAAATCAGAGATGGTGATGATCTAATAAAGTAGGTTAACCAAATTCCTCTTGTTTTAAGGTAATTTTTGTTCTCAGGACCAGGCAGACCCTATACCCAGTAAGTGTGATGATAAACAAGGGCATTCGTTATGTTATATGTGACGTTTGCTTTTCCATGAGAGCACTTATATGTTTTTGGAAGCAGGATTTATTTTACTCATCTCCTTGAAACACATAATGTCCATTTCTCACCTTTTACAGAAGACTAGGCTTTACTGTGTAACAAACAACCAGCCTTGGCAATGGAGTTATTGATACTGTTTAAGCAGGTCACTAATATAGGATAGTTGTCAGTTCAGAGAAGTAAGCAAAAATTTGTAGGCTGAGAAAAATTTTAGGGACAAAGGATATTTTCAAGTGGAGGTGGGACTCTGAATAGGCAGAGCTTTGCAGTACATTTGCCTGTACCTTTTCCTGAGAATGAGCACTCCAACAGCACAGAAATGGCTTTTGGATCTTGAACATATGCATTATTAGGACAAAAGCAAGAACAGGATAACCTTTCAAACAAAGAAGATAAAATTTACTGGCTAACATACATCAAAATATAATTGAGATGATAAAAATCTGCACTTGGCAAAGTTGTCGAGGGTTGGTCTTTCACTCTAGGCATACTTTCCTGTTAACAGTTTTAGCATCTTCATTGGTTGAAGAAAAGTCTTCAGCAAAAACTCCTTCTGTCATCCTGGGTGCACAGTGTATTTCACTGTCTTTATTTGTGCTTGAAGCTCCTGGCCACTTTCCCTTCCTTTCCCCCTGCTTGCCGCCCTCTCCTACCTGAAAACACGTAGTCTTTGCTTCCTAGCAGAAATTTACACCTAACTCAGTGAGTAGCAGTTAATGATAGGGCAAAAGATTTTCCTTTTTCCAAACACATGATGTAGTCTGCAGAGAGTAAAATGCAAGCAAACATCACATGCAGTTTCTGTCACAGAAGATTCAAGAATTCACTTGCAGTCAACTTTGGTAACAGTACTTGCACCGAGAGAGAAACCCAGTTTCCATACCTCCTCAGTAAATACAGGCACTGCTGGAGGGAGACCTTAAGACAATGAATATTTTGTATGTGTGGTCTGGGTCCCTGTGCTCTTTCCATTGTGTTTGGTCGAATGCTACAGGTACAGGAAAGCTTGTGAAAGTCCACCTTTGGTTGAACTTAGATGTGTTTCTTGTAGGCTTCTGAGGAACTACAAAACCACCAGAGGAGTTGAAAGATACTTATAAAATCGCTTATGTAAAAGAAATGACTGTTAAAAGAATTGTGCCACTAGCATGCAACAGCAGAAGAGCTGCAGCAGAAATTTCAGTTGGCATTTGTCATGCCAAGTAAGCAGAATCATGGCCTTCTTTAGGAGGTTACTTTAGGCTCTGGCACCTCAGAAATTACAGCAGCATTGTACCTTAGTTGCAGTGCTTCTAGGTGTGGTGAGAAAGCACAAACACTTCTTCCACGCAGTTCAGCTCATACCATCTGTCTCCCTTGAAAAGGCATATTCTGACAAAGAGGATGACTTTTATACCAAGGGGAGTGTTAAGAATATCATTGCCCTAGATCCTATTTGAAAATCAGATTGGGCCTGTTTGAACCCACACCCACATCCTCTTAACAAAACCAGGTAGAAATATACTGTCATTCTCAAAAAAAAAAAAATTACTTCCCCTCTTGCCTCACTGTGTCCCACACACATTTTATCTCTAAAATGGGACAGCAAAAAAAGAAAAAAGAAACAAATACTTCTGTACAAATCAGAGGTATGGTGACCTGAGAACCCACACTTTTATAGAGCATACCATATTTCCTGCTCATTCTCTTTCTCCTCCATTTCACCTCTGTCATGCATTGTGTTCAAATGCAGCTTTTCTGAAGCTAAAATAACCAATAAAGACTTTTCATCCTGGGCTAGACTGTGAATGCTTCACAAAGCATTTTTAAAAAATGAACTTTTTGTGTCCTTGTGAGATACAACAGTAAGGATGAGCAGTTGTAAGACTGAAGTCAGTGAAAAAACACTAAGATTATAAAAAAAAAAATCTCATTTATAATCTTAGTTTCTGGTAGCTACATATTAGCTCTTCTTCCTGCTCTGAACTGTACCAAACCCACATATCCTCTTTTTATAAACTGAAATAAAAATATCATATTTAACAAGTATTAAACTGTTGGGGCACATAATGCTTTCTGCTTTTATACAGAATCCCGAATTTTCTGAATGATACCTAAAGACCTGTCTTTACAGAAACAAAGAAAGAAGTGGGAACAAAAAAAGAAGTGCAGCACTGGTAAGAAGGTCAAAAAAAAAGTGGATGAAATATAAATGCACACACACATATATATATATTTAGAAAACATGAGTAATCTCTAAAGGTATAATTAGTGGAGAAGGAGACAGGAATTTTACACTAGGCAAGAAATAGGTCAATTCAGCTGAGGTTCCCTACTGTACTGACAGCTGGCTGAGTCTTTATATATATTCAATGTATAGGAACCAATGATGTATCTGTCTTTCTTTCTCTAGCACCTACTGTATGACGGTGCGGGAGAGCAAAGTTTGTAATGACCCCCAAATTGGAATCTTTGCTTGTTTATTTGTTTGGGTTGTTTTGTTTTTTTTTTTTTTTTTTTCTTTTTGTTTTATGTGAGGTGGGGTAGAGTTGTGTCTGATATTCCATTTGGGAAATTAGTGTAACAATGAAATAACATTCCAAACGAAGAGCAAAAAAGAAACTTTGCTAGTTAGGTTCAAATACAGGGAAAACATGACTGACAAGAAGCAGACAACAAGAAAACTGTACTGGAAAATTGGCATTACCTGATGGCTTATGTCAGGTCAAAAAAATGAATTAAAGATGTTCTTCATTTGCAAGTATCCTCTATTTCACAAATAATTCCACAGTTTGAAAAGATCAGAAAATATTAAAGATTAGTGAGATACACTTAGCGAATTGATTTTAATCTTACCTACACCTTCAAATAAGTAGTTTTCAATATTCTGTCATAATACTTCCTCTCATACAGTAGTTCTGACTGCATTTTTTTATTTCTGTGTCCATCCTGTGTCTATATATTGTTTTCAAATACTGCTGTTCATTCGCAGTGTGATCACATTTGTATAAAGAATTGGATGGTCTTCATTTCTGTTTGCCATTGCATCTCTTTCAAAATTAACTGATAACTCAATCTGCACATATTCAAGATCCTTTGCTAAGGCTTTGGTGAAAAAAGACTACATAGAATTAGATCAGGAATAGAAGTTTTCTGAATCTGCTCGGTTGTGGTCTATTTTCAGCTAGATTTTTAATTTCACAGATTAAAACCTTTTATTCAGCTTAACCTAACACCTTGATTTTGTCTACTGTGAGCATTTTGACAACATTGGATGAAAGAAATTAAATGTTTTTAGCAGAGGATGAGCATATTTTGCCTATCGGTGACTCTGTAAGAAGAAATGGCGATCTTAACAAGTGTTTAAATGTCTATGTGAGGAGAGGTATTCATCATAAAATGTCTTGTGTGAGGTGAAGTCTGCTAAATCTCAGCCATGGCTCCACAGGCAAGTGTCTGCAGTAGTGAGGTAGGTGTTTGTCTTCCGTTTAATGCTCCATTGTAATTCAGGATTAAGCAGTCTACACCAGGTAGACAGCCTCAAGAGCTTGCTGTGAACCAGATAGCCATCAAGAAGGACTGTCATTATAATCTGTGGAACAGACCACTCAGCTGAACATGATGGGAATTTCGGTCTCTGGTCACAGGCCCCAAAACTGGAACTTTCCTCCAGGATAGGGGCTGATATGAAGTATGCAAACCTTCCAGGCAGCAACTTCAAAAAACTTTGTCCTGTCTTTTTCCCTTCTCCATGCCAGCTGCAGAATTTTGCTAGACAATGGAGACTGTGCCACTCACTCTGATTGGCTGGTTGCGGTTTTTTTTGCATTGGATCAAAAGAAAGTTCAGTCTTTCCTATAGACGGACCAAGTAGCCACCATTTTTCCTCTCCTTGTACCCCACCATTTCACAATCACAAAGTTAAATTTGTTAATTTAATCATACCACGTCTGAGCCCTTGCTGATTGCCGTTCACTATAAGATTATTTCTTTATTATTTCTATCATGTACAAATTCCATCTCAAACCAGCTTTTCAGGGTTTGGCTCAAAAGAAAGCTAAGGAATAAATAAAAATCATCCTCATGATCTCATCTGCTGTAACAGTTATGTGCCATTTCACTCAGCTTCCCACACAGAACTCTATGCTGCCCTGAATGTACTGTAATTTTTGGGTTAGTTTCTTCTCTTCTCACAGCTAAATGGCCCCTATAGCTGATTCCTTTCTTGTTCTATTTTCTCTTCAATGTTCTCAGTCAGGCATTTGTGCTGACTATGACCTTCTGGATTTTTAAAACTAAAAATCACACAAATTATTTTTTTCTCCAAGTTTTTCAATATTTGCATTCTCACACTGGATTTTCCACCCATTTCCATGTCTACAAGCAGCACTATTTTCTTCTTCTTGCAGTGACCGGTTATGATTGAAATATGTAATCACCACATATGTAATGAAAGACACTTTTTACTTTCATTGTTTACCATAAATTTTCACCCCTTAAAAGTCATTGTATAGATTGAAACACACAAATACATACTGTAATTGTATAATATATTTCCTTGAAGACTCATCATTCTTTATACATGTTGATTGACTGTGGGTCAGTAGGCTCTATTAGATTCTTCCTAGAGAGAACTCTGGCACATGACATCTTTGGTAGGTAATTGATTTAAGTGTCAAAGACCATATTTTTATCAGCAATTATAGTGGTGACACCCATTATTTTTCTGCCTGTAACAACATGTTGTGCAATTTTGCATGGCATATCATACTCATGCACAGTAACTGAAAATGACAACTTGTCTGGCCTCAAAGAGACTGTTTTATCTCCCAGTAAAGTGAAAAATAACAGCAACAAATCAGTTAACACACCACAAATGCATTCTTTTTTCCCCAGTTAGACAGACTGAAGAGAAAGGTAGTGTCCACTTATTAACTGTAGTAATTACACACTAGAAAACTATTGCATTTAGATAAGAGCAATGCTTATAAGACATGACTCAAAATGAATGAAGTGGATTCTTCTCTACCTAAACTGTAATCATTTTCAATTCTCTCCAGTATATGGCAAGTAATTGTATTCAGAAGCAAACAAACAGACAAATTAAAAAAAAACAATTATATGATACATGTGGTAAATGATGAGGAACTACACAACATATGAGTAAGAATTTGGAAATAAAATGCTAGAACATGAATTTGTGTACACTTCAGTAGGTACAAGAATAAGGTGAAAGACACTCTATTTTCCTGTATTATGCAAATAATATCTTATGTTTTGAATCATACTTCAGTTTAAAGCACCCAAAGTCCATTACAAATGTACACAGAACACCACTTAATCAGTTACCAAAGCAAAATAATTTCTAGGAAGAATTGCGAGATGAACTGCTTGTTTCATAAAATGGAATGCTTTGTTGCACCTAACGGTGGTAGGTAAGGTGCATTAATTTGAGAATGAAGAAAATTCAGTAAAGCTGACTTTAGGATATTTGGCAATACACAAAATTTTCTATTCATGAACCAAGTTCATTTGCACACCTACTGATGTATAGGGATATTAAAGAACATTAAGACTATCAGAACATAATGCTGTGCCTTACCCAAGGTTTGTTTCGTGGTATTAGGTATAAGGCTTCAAAGCTGTACTGTCAAGAACTTTCTGGTGAGGTGTAGCCTCATCAGTGCCACGTACAAGGGGACAATCACCTCCCTGCTCCTGCTGGCCTCACTATTCCTGATACAAGCCAGGATGCCGCTGGCTTTCTTGGCCACCTGGGCACACTGCTGGCTCATGTTCAGCCCACTATTGACCAACACCCCCAGGTGCTTTTCTGCCAGGCAGCTTTTCAGCCACTCTTCCCCAAGCCTACAGTTTTGCATGGGGTTGTTTTGACCCAAGTGCAGGACCTGGTGCTCGGCCCTGTAAAGCCTCATATGACTGGTCTTGGCCCATTGATCCAACCTGTCCAGATCCCTCTATAGAGCTGTCAAGTGTTTAGCCAGGTGTTTGTGATTAATATGTGTCTAATGAAAAGATCTGATCTTATTATTAAAAATATTCATGGCTTATCTGCATGAAGATGACAATGTTATCACAAGAAGCACATTAACCCTAGTGCTAGAAGAAGGCTGAATCAGAGGGAATGATTCCACAACTAGCACCATTCACTACAAACTACTGTGACTTTCTAGGAGTCTCTCTCTTCGGGTAAATAAAGCAAGCCAAGACTGATTAATGACTGGAGTTTGAAAGTTCTGAGATCTTTGTGACAGCATTTCTCGTGAATTATATGCATCTAATTAATTTACATTACTACAGTTCTCAGACGTACATAATCCCATTCTCCATGTTCCAGTCCACTACAGTCAGACTTTGGGCTGATTTCTGTTTTCTAATTGTTGCCAGGAATCTATGAAAAAATGCATTGTGTGGTCGTACATGTGTGCTTGTCTCTGCATGCGGTCACTTCTGAGGTATACAGGTGCTATGAGAAAGGTGCAACAACACGAAAACAGAAAAGTTAAATACTTGGAATTCAAAATTTCAGAGCAGCACACCTCAAGTGAAGTATTTCATACCTTATTGTTCATGCAACTGGGAACCCCCACTTCCAAAAACAATACCCCAAGAAATCCCCTAAATTGATAATTTATTATATGATCAGGTGACTATCATGTCATCGAATGACTGCTTTTCTACAAGATTTTTGTTTTTATGTTGAAGAAACCTGGAACAAGATATTAGATAAAGTTTAGCAAGGGCTATGCAACCAGCTGACAGCTGAGGAACACACAAGAGCATAAAATCAGTACACCATAGAGGATGTGTAGGCTAGTGATATTTCTGTTGTTGGAGAAAAATATGTGTCCTATGAACTACTCCTTAAGAATTCTAGCATTATTCAGATGGCAGACAAAAAGTACCATCAAATTAGTGTAAGGGAATTAATTGGTGGTGTCCACATAGCAAGGACTGTTATCTTCTGGTAATAGAATGCAAAGAAAGAACATTTCTGTTTGCTTTTTTTGAAAATTTACGCTGTTATTAATAGGCAGGAAATAAAAAGGTCATTGCAATAATGCAATAGTGTTTTGCCATACTGGTAGTTTTGGAAGCACAAGTTTTATTAAGATACTGCAGCGTTCTTTTCTAGGGACTGAGTTCCCATGTTTAACAGAGGCAAACAGTTCAGTGTTCTGTTTGTTTAGTTTACTTTGGTCTTCATTTAGGACCTCACAGGATTCTGGGTTTGTTTTTTTTTCAGGAAGAAAAGCGTAAATCTGAGAACCAGATATTCCAGAATAATGGAATTTCAGGAGGCAGTGGTATACTTTTTTTTTTTTTTGAGGCTCTGGCTATTCAAAGTTGCTGTGCACTGTTTAATTTCAGATCTCTGGCACTTCTAGCCACTGCAAAGTGCATCTCAAATCTGAACCAAGCTATGGAAACCTGTAGTCAGGGTGTCAAATCCCAAGAAGTAAATCCTACAATTCCTCACATTACAAATAAATACATTATGTAGCCTTGTCTCCTCCATTTGCTACGAGCCACCCAGGAAGGTTTTAATACTGTAAAACAAGGAGTATGGAATAGAAAAAATTAAATTTGACAGTGATTGGGTCCTGAGGAAGAAGAGAATAATGAATTTTTTCTGACTGTAAAGCTTTTCTTAATTTCCAGAGGTGAATGTCTGCAATGACCATCTCAGAGAAAAGTCAATGGGTGAGTAGTAAAACATTAACAATCTCTCCCCTCCCTGCCTCTCCCCCCTTCTACTAGTGAGTTATTCTGCAGGGATCTACCTTCTGACTCTTCAAAACACCGTCCTCAATTATTTTCCAGCTCTTTTCCTCATTTTATGATGTATTTGCATTACTTTCATGGTTCCTTACAAATTAAAACTTAATTTGAAATGCCTAAGTTCGGTTTCTCATTTATTCTGTGATTCATTTACTCTTTTGGGTAACACTGAAAAGCTGGAGAAGGGTACAAAAAATTGTAATAACAATGTAAACTTCTTTTTCCAAATACTGTATAAGATTTGCACATATGGTTTACTACCTGTTTCTTTTCAGGGACTTCCTCTAAAATTGGAAGGAGAAAAGAAAGATAATTTACCATTCATCATTACTTTAAATTCTACCAGAGGTCATCTCACTCTGCACTGCACTGGGAACTTTGATATGGCATACTGCTTCTGAACCTCAGCTAATCTATCACCTGGTGGCAGGCTGCACACAGCAGTAAAAGAGAACTTCATCAATCTGTTAGATTCAGGTAAGAATCTATATCTATTTATTCCTTTCATGAATCTTTAGAAACAGGTATAAAGGTATAAGCAACTACTGTGCTACTGTAAGGCTCAAATTTATTTGTCAATGTGTTATAGGAGGTATTAGTCCACACTGACCACATCATTAGGTGTTATGGAACTGTTTCAGCACTTACACGATGGTGCGCTGAAATATGGTTTCACCTACTACATGACTTGTAGTCATACCCTTTTTCCGTATCCTGAGGATATCTGAATTCCGCGCCAGTGCCACAGAGAGCCCTATAGAATTAAAGATACCAGATAGCTTGACCGTTGCAGTCAACATCCATGAAAGTTCTGAATATGAGAAATTAAAATCCCTTTTCCACTTCGTTAAAGCCAGTTATACACATGATAGCAAAGCATTGTTCATCACACTGAGCTTCCAAATTGTTAGCTTAGACAGTTCACAAGAACTAGAGAGCTGAGCTGTGATATAAAGTTTAGAGAGATCAAAGATCTTCTGCAGTGGTATCAGCTCCCATCTTTAGTGGCCAAAAAACAGTTTAGCTAGAAAGGGTGAGTTCTGTAGTCTCAATATACTCCTCAGAAACTCCGCAAACTGCTGAAAATGTAGTGTAAATGGGTTTTGGTATGAAATTTCATCTCTTCGTAGGTAAAACCTCATAAGAAATTAGGGTCAACTCTGCGTTATCCCTGATTCATTCCAAAACTTTAAATCTGATTTGTTTTCTAGATAATTGATCTTCATCCTTCCCATGGTAGTGAAACAAAATAGGAAGAAAAGTTCTCTGTATCAGAGCATTTTCATGCCTGTTTCCTTAGATACGCAGATTACCTCAGTCTGTTTCTTCATATTATATTTCACGTGACAGTATGGATGAAATGTGAAATCACTGTGAACCCATCTCAATGAAAATAAGAAGTAAATTTCATACAAGATTGATGATTGCTCTCTTCTTGCATAGAAAACACCTGATACTTTAAACGTTAAAGTATATCTTAATTTAGTTTCTATACCTGGTCTAAATGCCAGGTTTTAAATACCATGAAATAGAAATGTTTCAATATAATGAATTTTAACATGGTATTTAAAGGATTCAAATACCATGAAAGCAGAAACAGAGAAGACTCTTCTTACTGCATTCTACACTTTTGATCCATAGGCCAAGACTGATTAGTGGCAAAGGATTTTCTGTAGCACAATGTTCTCCATCTCCTGTTTCACGATGTCTGTATTTTCTGTGTGAGCTAAAGGAAAAATGTTTCTGAACACAGTATTTGGACACTAGATTACAGATCAGTGCGGTCTGGAGTGTGCATTTGGGCAGGAATTTTGGTGTACAGTACTTCCTTTTGATTGCAGGGGCCTACCATTTGGAATTACATAAAGACTATCAGAAACCAAAACCAGCTTGTAAACTAATTTAGTGTGGAGGATCAGGCTCTCAGATTCTGCTTTTTACACATACAAATCCATTTTGGTAGAAAAGGCACTCTTCTACACAAGTTCTTAGGTAAAGACTTTGATTCCTCATTAAGAGCATTCTGAAAAAGATGAAAAAAACCCACACTTCTGTTGACGCCGAAGGCTCAAATGTCTGAAAAGTGTGTATAAATCAAAACATTATTTTGCATATTTCAGGAATATGTCTAATATCATTTACATATTTAGCTCTTTTCTCTTTTTTTTTTTTTTTGTAAATTAGCATATTCTTCTCATATTTTCCTCAAAGATACTTAACACAGTGGAGTCTGTATGTTAATATTTTGAAATCTTTAACTTCAGCTTCATGAGAACTTAGGCATGTTTAAAATGTACTTTGAAGATGTTTACTTATGCCATTGTGTGGTCTCTCTTTCCTTGATCTGCTAGAAAACAACTAATTATCCTACGTAATGCACCTGTCAACATCTTTGTGAAGATAAAGCTGGAATTGCAGCTGGTAGCAGAAGGACATTGAAAGCATGTGATGTAACATTAAATATAACAACGAAAGTTATCAAGGGGAAGAAAAAAGTAATGTATATAAACTTTCTAGTAGTCACCATTCAAGAAAATTGTGAAGTATATAACTGAAGTGGGAAAAAATTTGTCACAAAGTACAATAATTTTGCAAGTCCATGTCTTTCCCAAAAACAGTAGCACAGCTGAGTGTCAGACCACACAAGACAGATTTCATAGACTACCTATTGGAAAAAAGAATGGAGGAAAACATTCAGGTTTACTCAGCACTCCAGAGTAACTCAAATCTAATCCTGCCTGTAAATTTTTTACATGCATTAGGTATTGCACTGTGTAACCATTGAATAATGTTTGGTGCTAATCTGGTTTGGCAGTAGAGTCAACCTTTTATCTACCAATTGATTGTGTTTGGATACCTTTTATTAATGTGTAGAAACTCTGAAGTCAGTGTGTACTCAGGAGTACACTTTTTTTTTTTTTAATTGTTAGCAAGGTCTAATTTACTATTGGATTGAGCCTTAGAAATCTTACCACTCCTCATGCATGCATTCAGTGACGTGACCTGCTGGTCAGGAATTTACAAGTCAGCTGGAGAAATTATGACCTCTTGATGACAAAATGAGTTCTATCCCTACCTTGCTATGTTCCTGCCTTCCAGCTCTGATTCTTCTGGGCTTTTTACCTTTTCATGTCAGCATTTTTCTCTTCAGTTTTGCAACTGCTGCTTACAGCTGACTCAGCAGTTGCAGTCCTGTTTCTTCTTTTCTGACATTGCATGGTCTTAAGTCTGATACTTACCCAAAGCTCACCAAAATTTTCTTATAGTAGAGCTGAACATAGGTCCCATGGCTGTGTTTTGCAAAACTAGATTTTAGGCGCTGGTGTCCGAACCCTGGGGTCATAGACTCTAAGGAAAATCAAATGTGGGAAAGTAATCAAATCTGTGAGTTGGCTGCAGTCAGCTAGACTTTCCAGGGATGTGTTCTGGACAGAGAAAAGGGAATGTAACCCTCCCTGCAGACCTTCATCCCCAGCCCTTAGGCTGTGCCCTCTGTTCTCATCTTTTAATAATTAGCTACTCAGGACACAATTGTGCCTCCAGAACCTCCTGCTTCAGCTTGAATCTGCTTCTTGAAGTATTTCCAGATGAGAAATGAGGAAGCTGTTTCATTGATTATTGAATTGCATGGTAGCATTACCTTCGTCTTATTACATGTATGAATGATGGCTTATGTCCAGGAGGAAAGTCGGGTAGTACATGTCACCAGTTTCATTGCTGCATACACCCTTCCCTGTTCTCTGCAGTTCACTGCTCATGCCAAAGATCTTTCAGTGTCAGGATATTTAAATCTACTTTAAGGTCCTTCTACTGCTAACTCAGCCGGCCTTTATATTGCTGTAGGATTTGGTTCACGAATAGCAATAGAGATAACTTCTGGCCTCTCTCCTCCTTCTAGTATTAAATAATTCACATACATACTCTTTCACCTTCTCTTGAATTACTTGTTGGCAATAAGCGTAATAGATCTAAACAGTCTGTATACTGATTTTGCAAGATTTTATATCTTTCCATGTTTATCACAGGACATCATAGGTATCACAAAACAGGATGGATTGGATTTCATCCACACTTCACTTCAGAAAATAGAAGATAGTCACAATCAGTGTTTCAAGCAGAGGCACACAGCATTTTCTGCTGCTGATTTTGATGTCAACACCTCAGGGAAGCATGAAGTTCGAGTTTTATTACCATTAACTAGATGCTGAAAGTTTTCAGACAATCTTATTTTACCCCATTTTTAAAAAAATGTGATTAAAGCTTTGCTTTGTAGCAGATGTTCTGAAAAAACTTAAGGAGGGCATCCTTTCCCTCCCACTGCTGCCCACCCCCCACCCCCCAAAAAAACCCAAGAAAACCAAAACCAGCCCCAAAAACCTCAGTGAAAAATTCACGGGCCTAATATAGTTGGTTGCTCTGAAAACAAATGTGTTAATTTGTTTTGATCTTCTTTTTAGCATCAGATGTGTTGTGTGTTATTTCTAAATAAATGGTGCCACAAGACGAGCATATGTTTTTCTACATCATAAACTGCAGGTGCTGCAGTACAGACTTGCATAATGTGCCACCTGAAACTCAGAGAAGCAAATCTTTGTAACAGGCCAGATTGTGGAGCCCTAGCTCATGCTGATAAGCACTTACTGGTGCAAGCTGTTCCATTAAAGACCCTCCTTCCAATGAAGTGCTAACTTACATGAGTTTTATAGGCCAGCTCTTAGCTTCTAGTGTATTTTGACATTAACTATCACATACTGACTCATAGATTTTTAGATCCTCTGTACATATAAAACTACTTAGAGTATGGAAAGTATTGGCAAGTATTTATGATTTAAAATCTGTTTTACATTACACAATTCATTAGATTAAGTCTTCTAAATCTTCAATCCAAGAGACCTCTTCTGTAAGTGTAGAATATTACTTCTAATAATGTTGAGCCTTATTGATACACGGGTCAGTAAGTATTTGTTTAGGTAGATGCTCAGACAGAAGATATACATATACTTGCCATAGATCAAGGAGAACAGAGTCCAAGGCAGACCGCAACAGCATCTAACAGGGAAGTTAGGTGAGAAACTGATAGTTGTTTTCTGGCTAATAGGAGTTTGTATTATAAAATACTCTACTTCTCCACTTATAGAATGCGGAATTCTGCTGTGCCATCTGTAATGAAATGTTTTAATCTGTACTGAAATGATTTCTGTTTACCTCTTCACAAGCCTGTTGCTTTCAGAATCTGAATTCCTCGGGACAAAGACCATTGCAAAATTATTTGGTGTATCATGTATTTTCTGCCTACATAACAAAAGGGATATTCTACCAATACGATTGGTTTTGTAAATCTTCTCACACCAGCTACATGGACAATTGTGGAGGAAACTAGTCCAGATTTAGATTGAATTAGAAACTTAGTTCTCAATTGCTTACATCTGAAAATGGTCTTTAAAAGGAACACACTTGTGAAATCTGCTGTTATGAACATAAGGGGAAAGCACAAAACCAGCAAGGAGGAATAATGATTGTAACTTCAGAAGAGGCAAACAGTCGTAGGTCCAGTTGCTAGAGATGTGGGTAACATATGTATTATAGAGGAAATACTGCAAAATTCTTCTAGAATTCTCTTATTCTCTTCTGATTTAAGACTGCAAGCATATGATCACTAGGGGAAGAACTTAATGCAAACTTTACTGTACTCGAACCCAATGCAAACCAAACATTGTATGCATTACCTTAAGAAAC
>Ga0181612_158220_pt1 | contig 16962 bp, 11 predicted proteins | sample HoacroProtozoa21_FD_119630 | JGI IMG/M metagenome (GOLD analysis project Ga0181612, IMG submission 119630) | Hoatzin crop microbial communities from Cojedes, Venezuel. Combined Assembly of Gp0051906, Gp0051904, Gp0051908
GCAGGGAAAAAAAAAAAAAAAAGGGGGGGGGGGGGCAAAACCCCAAGCAAATACCAGAGTAGTCCTAAAAAAGCAAATTCTGTGTTCATCATAAACGTGATTTTTTCCTCTCAAAATAATGGAGTTAATCATTCAAATACAGCAAGACATTGGCTGATTCATGTGTTCAATCAAGACTAATCACCACAGCTTGAATTTTGAATATTAAATGCTTGTGGAGTCTGCTCACAATTTATCTGCATAACTTTTGTCGTGTAGATTAAGTTATTTGATGAGTTATGTCAGACACCACATACGTCTAAAAGTTGGGATACGCTGGTGGACAATCTGCAAACAGAGGGAGGGGCGGGTATGAAGGAAGACACGATATAATTTCCTGTGAGTAGTTTATTCATTTCTGAGTTTTATTCCAAGATCTACAGGTTTTCATTCTTCAGCAACACCCACTGATGTGTGACTGAAATTTTACTGGGTAACGTTTGTAGGGGAGCCACCTCCCTTCGAAGCTAAGGCATCGGAAGCGCGTATCTCCCGCTACATTGTGGAGCTTCCTCCTAGGAGCTGTGTACCCACGGCATATTTGGTCTGCTTGTGCCTTGCATCTCCTTCTCGTGTTGCTGCCAGTTGCAGCCTGGTGACGTAGGCAGAGCTTGCAAAAACGCCTTTGGCACCTTCAGCCTACAGGAATAAACCCAACAGCCTTAACGGTGTAACACTGACGGTTAACAGAGTGGAACTAGGAATTAGAAACTGGCTCACAGAATCTGAGGGAAGCAATGGCCTGGGTTAAGAGATGGAGGTGACTCGGTAGGTGAGAGCCAGTAAAGCGCAGGGCTTAATCGACTTGGTTTCGCATGCTAATGAAGTAGTGAATTACTGGGCGAGTGTGGATACAGAAGACCTATGTAAGTCGTTGGGAAAAACGCAAACAGTATGGTGCTGCACCCAGGGCACGGGAGGGTTGGGTTGGAAAGTGCTTTTTTTTTTTTTTTTTTTTAAAGTGTGGCTGAGGTGCTCTCGCTGCGTTGCGTTTTAACGGAGTCTGTCTGCCCGGTGCCCTTCCATGGCGTGTCCTGGCCTTGCCTCGAGGCAAAGCGTTTTTAGCACCCCTGAGGTTTGCCTGTAGGTAGTGTTTGCTCCCAGCAGTCGCGGGCAAAATCTGCGCCTGCCCCTTACTGAGATTCCCTTCGTGTTTGCCGTGCACGCATGGCTGTCGTCTTCTTCACTTGTGCCCCTCGGCTGGGTGGCATCGTGCCCGAGGGATATTTTGTCCACGATACTAAGGTATCGCAGCCGCAGCACATCTAGGGTGTGAGCTAGTTTGAAATATGTGAAGTTAGACTTTCTGATGCATTTTATAGGGTTAAGGGCATTCGTAATTCTGTATTTTGGACTTGGATTGCTTACACAATAGACTGCATGGTTAATTGAGAATTTACTATTTTGGCACGATTTGTGTTTGTGGAAAAAACCTAAAAACAACCTGACATAGCAATAAAATGTGTATGGTAGGAATGATAACATACACAATATCTTTGCCAAAACATTAATTTGAAGTAGTTTTGTTTTAAATTTCACCCTGGATTTCTGTTAAGGATAAATCCTAAAAAACTAAAAATATCTTTTTTTTTTTTTTGGGGGGGGGGGGTACCCTGGGTCCTCCCACTGCCATCCACTTCTTCTGACCTCCAGAACAGCGAGGGTCTTCTGACACTGTCATCATCTGCATCCCTAAGAACGTGTTTGTGATTTGCCACAAGTCAGGCAACGATAAGCAAAGAAATGCAGAAAATGTCTCTCTCATTTTTTTTTTTTAATTCCAATGTCAACAGCTGGTTTTCATACAAGGCTGTGTCCCCTCCCTGCTTCAGCATTTGCAACTGACTCTACTAGTGAAACTTAACTGTAAATAAGAATGAAACCAACTTGATTATCCAATCTCAGATACCAAAAAAAAGTATAAGCTGACACAATCCAAATAGATCATGCTTTTTTTTTAATTAATAGGATTTTCAATTATCAACCTGAGCAAGTACATTTATTATTAGCCCATTCATTTGGGCTGTTAAAGTCACACCATCTTGCTAACGAATAATTAATTATGGTAACAACTGGGATAAACAAACCTGTAATACAAGACAAGGTTGTTTAAAAGGCACAGATGCTGGAGTGCCACAGTAGTAGATCTCCCTGCTACTAGAGGTAAGAGCAGGAGGCCTCAGTCCTGCAAGAAAAACTTGCAATTTCAGCCTCCTGCTGCCCCAGCCACCTTCTTGAATAAGGCTCGCTCACACCACAGGGCAGCTCGTTGTGGTACGCTATCACAAGAAGTCTCACACAGCAAATTGGAGGATTCATTCTCAGCCTGTTGAAGCCCAGGGACATCATTCCTAATTATTGCAGCTGGTGCTGGAGCAGGGGTATTACTGCACCTAACAGGAAAATGAGAAAGTTCTGGGGAATCTGTGCTAGCTTCCAAAAAGTACACTGCTGTGTGTACAGTGAAGAAGGTTTCCTACATAAGGAACAATTGCCTGCAAAGCTTGTTACCACCACATATCGGCAAAGTCCAAAAGTTAGTAAAATTCAATTTAAAAAAAAAAAACAAAATAAACCCAACAAAAACATCACCACCCACAAAATACCAGCCACAGGTTTGTTAGCAAAATTCAGAAATGCATGCATCAGTGGCTGAAGGAATCCTCAAATATGGAAGATCGGGGAGAGATGTGGTCAGGTAACCCCATATTCAACTGCTTCTTAACTCATATGTGAGAGCTGTATTTCCCCAGGGGAAGGGCAGCAAGCTAGCTGAACTGAAACTTGCTTCGTCACTCCTTTGTCCACAGAACCACTCACCTAACCCATGTAAAATATCCAGGTTTGTCACCCCTGCTGCCCCGTGTGATGAGGTAAGGTGATTAGAAAGTTAGCTGTGCAGTTCTTGGGTGTCTCAGAAAAAGGATCCTTCTCTCTCGGTAACCCCCTTAACAGCAAAGTGTGGGTGTGTGAAGGGGCAAAAAGATCAAGGGCAGAGGGAGAAGAAAGTGGGATTAATTGTTTCTCACATAAGCAGTGAAAAGATTGGTTGGTGTCATGGGAGAAATCAATGCCAACCCTGACCGTGCAGTATCTGCAGGCTTGCTTGATCTTCCCTCACACTGGGACCTATCCATCATCTAAGGGATCTATTTCTTGTGGAAGGATGGTTTGGTTAAAACAAGCTGCTCTGTGCATTTACATTAGGAAAGCAAATGCTTTTAAGTGCACAAACTCCACTTTTAAAGATGCTCAGAGGTCTTCTGGATGTGGTGCTGGGCAACTACTTCTAGGTGACCCTGCTTGAGCAGGGGGATTTGACCAGACGATCTCCTCAGGTCCTTTCCCACCTCAACCGTGCTGATGTGGTCTACCTCCAGTGTTTTCACGGAAAGCTTGCAAGGCGTCCACGTCTTTATTAGGAAACAGTGGGTGACAGTTTCCAATAGCTTCATATCGGCGAGAGAGAGAATACTAATGAAGCGAAGAACGGCAGAGCCTTTTCAACGCCTCAAGGTAACGAAAAGTGAAGACCCTTTGTTTTAGCCCATGCTGTAGTCACTGTGTGTGTGCTTGCTCTATTGATAAATGTCTCCCTAACTCTGGCTGCAACTTCTCAGAACAGGAATATCAGTGAAAAAGATTAAATACATGTCTAGCAGCACAACTAAACTAACAAAAAGCCCCACGTTCAGTGCAGCCTTTTCCAACCCAAAGCTTGGAACACAAAAGGGGGAAACATGCCAGAATTCACTTTGTGCCTTTAAAAGCTGTCCTTTCTCTACGATTTCACCCACTCTGGAGCAACTACAGGAGGAAGAGGATTTTGACTTTTTTTTCAAAGCTCATTTTCAATGTCAGATACTGTCTGTCTAGGGTTTCTCTGACCCTTACGATGCACATGGTGTCCACCAAGTTAGAGAACATTGTGATGTTAGCCCCCCTTACACCTGATGAGTGATGGCTGAGGTAGGTAATGATCGGATACCTGCTGGTATCAGCTGCCTCTCTGTTTGCTGCTGAACCTGTTGCTGAAGGCCCGGGGGACATTAGCGTAGGCTTTCCCAGAGACAGTGCGGGGCAGGCACTTTGTTTTGGAGAGAAGTGACACGGTGAGCTGTGAGCTAGTTGGAGAAAGCATCAGAAGCGTGGATGAAAAGTTGAAACCCCACTAAAAGCAGAGCTTTCTTGGTTGGTTCTCTTAGTTCTGTAAAGAAGTGTTTTTGTGGAAGTCTAGAACTGCAACATCCCAACCTCTTCTGTAGCCCTGTACATGGCCCACTTCCTCCTCCACCTAAAAAAAAAAAAAAAAAGAAAAAAAGAAAATGTTTTTAAACATTTTTAATCTGTCACTTACGGATAGCAGGGAGTTTGATGGCATCTTTTCTTTCTTGCTGGGGAAGTATGGGATGTGGCAGCAGGGAATAATATTGTGGAGTGACTAATGGAAAGGGAGATACTGGAATATGGCATTTTCCATGGCACATCAGCAGTCATTTTAGAGATGCTTTTTCCATAGGGATGAATGTCAGCATTGCTAGCAGGCTTTTTTCATCTCTGGTTGTAATCAGCACTGTGAACAAGACCCAAAGCTATATTCGCAACCGACTATACGTACAAGCGCAGCATACAATACATGCGCAGGCTTGAAAGTGAAATTCAAAGAACAAATCATCTTTGTGATTGTTCTTGTTATAAAACAATTTTATGATGATTCCGGTATTTCACTGAAGGGATGATGTGTTGTTTCCAAAGCTGAAAAAAAAGCTGCTCCGTCACTGTTTCATTTCCCCTGGAAATTAAATGTAGAGTTTTCCACCTGGCAGATCAGTAGCTTTTGAACGTCTTCCTTTTTCTTGTGTTTCCCAAATGAATGCCTGTTATTTGGAAGCATAACAGAAATAAGACAGAAAATGACTGCAGGAAAATTTGAAGCTAAGGCTTTCATTTAAGCAACTGTAATACATGAAGAAGCAATGAAATACGATTTTTTCCTTTTTGATTTCCAGTGAACAATGCTGTATTATGCACAACACTCTTGATTTGTGGATGTTAGGCTGAGCAGGCCCTTTTCTAATGACAGGCCAATAGCTGAAGTCCATGTCTTGAGGAGCGTGCTCCAGACTGGTGTTTCCAAAACATTTTACATAGATATCCGCAACTTTTACTAGGTGCCTGGCACTGAATGCTTTGGGTAGGTTTCAGTGGTGTTTCTACATGGACACCTGAGTGCATGCAAAGACACCCCAGTAATGCTTGCCAAAAAAATTGCCAAAAAAAATAGGATTTACCTGTGGCTGCGGAGAAGTCTCCAGGAAAGTCTGAGTTCTGCTCAAAGGGAGGAAGAGAATCTTGGCCAAGTTGTTCAAGCAATAATGCAAGGGCATTTGTCAATTTAAAGCTTCAAAATCTGCCAGTGAACTTGATCCTTTTGGGGGAGTAGAGTTACCTAGACGTCTTTTCTTTTTCCATCTTTCTAATAATCTGTGGCATTGCACTTTTAACCTGAAAAATTCAGTTACCTCCTGCAACCTCCTTGCTCGTGTGCAGCCCGGCTTTGCCAGTGATGCTCAGAAACATAGACATGAGCAGAAAAGCCTTGCACAAAAGTGCATCTGCCAGTGCCACTGAACAAGCACGTTAGGGCAGTATGTGAGTTAACAAAGCCATGTGGATGTGTGCTCGAACAGCAGCTGCTAGGGATCACTTAATGGGGCTACACAGAAGTGGAGACAAATTTAATAGAGTGGTCAAGCCCAACAGTCCTGTCCTACCAGGTCTTAGAGCAGCCATAGCTGGGTGGTTGCTTTGCTGAGCAGGTGGGAGGGAAGAAGGGAGGTTGTTGGATGCTCTAAATGTAGGTTTTGGAGTGAGAAGGTGACTCTGTCTGGCCTCACCTGCTGGCAGAGCGCTTGCAGTCCCAGCGAATGCATGCACATCAGGTCACCCTGCCCCGTCACTCGCTAGGCCTTTGGTAGGGGAGCGTTTGTGAGAAAGATGGATCTGGCCACCAAAGTGCGCATGGTGCAAGGGCAGCACCTCGGCACTGCTCATCTCCTGGGGCAAGTGGTTCATTTCCACGTGGAAGCAGGGATCAGTGGTTCATTTCCATATGCAAGCAGGGACCAGTGTCTAAGTCAGGGCTGCAAAAAGCTGCCAGATCCCTGGAAACCCCATCAGGTCATCAGGAAGTCTGGGTCTGTCCCTGAAGGCTGGATCTGTCCCTGACACCATGGGATAGAGACTGGCCATTGCATTAGTCACACTCAGCCTCTCTCTCTGGGAGAAGGGATTTGCTACCCAATAGCTGCCTTAACACTCACGCTGTGAGCGCTGGGACAGGACCCAAGCAGAAGACCTGGACAATTGACCAAGCACCAGCTGTAGCTGGCAGCTTCACCCCTCCCTGGCCAAATCCAAGAGAGCTGTTGCAGAGAGGTGCTGGTCCTGGAGGGTGTCCTTGGTGCAGGAGCAAAAGGAGCTGCTCACCAGGAAGCACGATTCCACAGCTGGCTGCCTGGACACGGTTTGCTTAGGGAAACGTCTGCTGCTTGGGAATGCCAGTGGTATTTTTACATTGCCTTTCCTCAGCACTTGCTCCGTGCTGACCCCACTGTCCAGAGGGGGAAGGAAAACAAATGAGCCAAGGGCTGGAGTGGGAAATGTGTGAGGAGGGTATAGAAATCTGGGAAGGATGCTTGGGTGAGCACTGCAGAGCACAGATGGGCTGTGGCAGCATCCTCCGGTGGGTGGGGACCTCTTCCAGGGCCAGGTAAGACTGGTCTAGGGGGCAAACAGAACAGCTTCATGCAGACCCTACTTGACCCTTCAGGCTCCTTCCATAAGCTCTTCCCTTAACATTCCCTCAAGGCATAGTGATATCTGCCTGACCCTGGGGCAGAGGAGGGCTCAGACTGTCGATCAGTGCACCTATGCTCCGCTTATGGCCGCAGTCAGCTAGTGCACATTTGGTATTTGCACCCTCCTCTGATTTTATTTTAAGACCTCTGAGGAGCAACAAGTTTTGCTGTTCTCTGGTGGGTACTCTCCCAAAGCTGCAAAGGAGGGAGAGGAAACTGGTTTTGCAGGAAAAGCAATGGGTCTGGGTTTCTCAGACGTCTAGTGGGTGGTTTTGAGGACTCAAAAGGGAGTTGATTTAAGAAGCAATGGATTTCGGCAGAGTCTAGGCTACTTTGGCTATCTAAGGCTCATCAAGCAAGGCTTGAAGTGCTCCAAATCACTAAAGTTTGTATTTCCGATCTCACCTATATTTTATACTAGCCATCACTCTGAATGGTGCCTTTTATTCAGGACAAGTTGTCTTTTTAGCAGTGTTTAAATGTATTCTTAATGTGCATGATCATGTTTTATGGCACGGCATCTGAAAAAGAAAGAGAGACTTTAAGAAAGCTTTTTGCTGGCAATAAATTAGATCCCAGTTTCTGTGATAAGCTGCAATAGCTCTTCAGAGCAGATGTATTTTATCAATTTAAGAACACAGACTGAGAAAACATGTACTGTGTTCAGGCTTTTAAAAGTGTGTTTACATGTTAGTGTATACACAGTCAACAATAAATCTACAGCAGCTATGATCGTCTTTCAGTTAAACGTGACGCAGCTTGCACTGTGTCTGTTATTTACACGTAGGATGACAGAGGCACTTTCCCAGCCACATGTTGCTTCTTAACACAAAGCTGGGCACTAGTGGAAACGGTGGGCTATCGGCCCAGGTTGGGGCAAGGGACATGGTGCACTCCAAGGCAGAAAACCCGCCCACGTGCTGTTTTATAGACCCACTGTACACGGGAGAAACCTCTCACAGTTACCAGCAACCCAGTTTCCTGGCAGCGGAGCCTTCTCAGCTGCTGCGGCTGCTGCTACACATGGTGTGAGACATGTCGCTGACACCACCTTCCTCCTCCTCCTCCCAAATGTCTCTGCTCTCAGCCCGGGGGAGGGAGGCTGGCGTTCGCCACCGGCTTGGGCTCTACTGGACCCGCAGCCATGTCTCTCATGCCAGCAACGCGTGTGCATCTCGCCTCACTCAGAGGGACAGCTCTGGGTGGAGAGAAGGCTGTGGGTGGTGTGGTGCCCTGTAGCACTGGTGTCCTGAAAATTTGGTGTGGTCTCCATCTCCCAGGTGCTTCTATGGCAGCTCACGTTTGTCTTAGGTCCTTCAGAGGAAGCAGGTCCACCTTCTCTGGGTGTTATATGGTAGGTAAGGAACATGGCCCTATCCCTTGCCTTGGCACCTTCCTATCTTTCACTACTTACAGTGTCAGTCTGTAAGTGAGCTGGTTTTGCTCATCCCAGCTACATAGGTTGATGAACACTGCCAACCAATGTTGTTCTTGCTTTTTAATTTTTTTTTTCTTGAGAAGAGAGTATTTTGAAGAGAAGGCTGCTCAGTTTTGCACAGATTTGTATCAGTTTTTCAACTGGGCTGTGAAAACAGTTGACAGAATTTGAACGATTTATTCTCATCAAAAAAAGCAGGCAAGCAGGGGAAGGTTTTGCTAACTGAAGGATGTATTTCCATATCTCTGTAGCACACAGGGCACCCGTAAATTGAGGCAGAGGCCTCGAATCCTTAGGATCCTACCAATACAGACAGTGTGGCATCAGTGAACAATAAGTTTTCCAGTCCTACTGGCAGACTAGTTTGCTAGAATTAGAGAATTCAGAGAACAGAAAAGCAACTACTTGAATTTTATTGTTTTCTAGCATGGTTTTCCTAAGGAAGAAAGTCTTATGCAATCATGTTGGCTGCCTGGCTTGGACCTCTCAACGTTTGAATCCTTTGGTCATTTTCAAGCACATTTTTCAGAGGGGAAAAAGTCTGAGACATTATTATATTCCATCAGTCATGTGAAAATTAGAGCCCCTTTAAAATAAAAAGACAAGATGTGTGCCCCAGTTCAGGGAACGTCTGCAACATGATTGCTTATGGTGGTAAGTGCTGGAACACCCACATGAGAGAGAGACTTTATGAATGTCCCAACCACAGGAAAAGCTTCCCTGGGAACTGAAGATCAACCACAAGACACAGATCTGCAAGGAGCCAGATTATGTTAAATTGGGGTGTGTGAGGGAGTAGCTTTCAAACGTCTACATTTGCCCTTGCCAGAACCATCCCTGTATCATTTGATTTGCTCTGCATCCCTGAAAAGTTTGCTAAGATCTCGAACATCTAAGAGAGTTCCCCCCAAGCAAGGTAACGGATGCTAATAGATGTGCACATTCAGAGCACAGAAGGAACTTTTCAGAAACCCTGCTGAGCTGAGGTCAGGAGGAGTGAGCAGACATTTTCTTTCTTTCTTCATTGCCTCATTCACTCTTCTCCCATGCACAGGCAGGCAGACCTGGCTTGTAAGATTTCCAGGCCAGCTCCACTGACGCGACATTATGCTGGCCATGCCGTTTCATCCCTCGATCACGTTTGTTTCCGTTTCACTCTGCGGTTGACGGAGATGTGTTGCCCAGGGTTTGGGCTTTCCACTTCAGTTCCTTCTTTCAGCATGGAGGAAATTTGCAACTTCTCCTTACGGCGTGACATGATGTGGATGATGACTATCTTCGTGAAAACCCTTTTCTTTCTAGTCCTATTCTGCCTTAAGCTTCATGAGAGCGACCGAACCAGATTTGTTCACGCTTAATTATTAGCACAGAGTGGAACAGCTCCAACTGGAAATGCTGAACCTTAAGGCACAACAGCCAGCAGCCCTCCGGTTTGGGCATTGCTGAGGAAGGCCCACATTAAAATCCCCCATCTTCCTGATTTGGCGTGGGAACTCGAAGCAGGTCTGTCTGCCGGAGTGCCCCTTTCTGCCAGGGTGAGGGCTGTTGTCCTCTGTGTTGAGGATGATAATCTTCAGATCAGGTTTGGATCAAGACCAGAAAAGCAGGTAAATGCCCATATAATGTGTAGGAGGAAAAGGCCATGCCAAAGAAAGGCACAAAACCCTAGCTTCGCCTTACCTCATCCCTACTCCATCCATGTCCGATCTGGCCGCTCTTTGGCTGCTGGGCTGAGTCATCGCGGGCACATTTCCTCACCAAGCTGGGCTTCTCTTTTCCTCTGGCTATTTAGGCTCTGATGCTCCTCAGGACAAGTGTTACTTCTTATTATGGGTTTCTGTAGAGCCTTCCACCATGGTCACTGTTGTGAGACCTCTGAACTTTATTCTAAAATGCAGAATAACAGCCCTCCATAGTCCCCATATAGCCCCTGTAGAGGCCTGGCAGGTGTCTGAATAGGCTTGGGAGGAGATATTGTAGGAGTTGCAGGAAAAGTTGTTTGCTTCTTCTGGGCTGAATAACCTTCCGGGTGGCTGGGAGCTTTGCTGGCAGGGAAACATAACATTTGCATTTTTCTCTTTACTGGAGTTGGCCCCAAGGGGCAAGAGCCGGAGGCTGTGGTTTCAGCAGTTGGTGACTAGTTTCCTAAATCACTGTCCCTGGCAGACAGGTATATCTACATATTTACTCTGAAATGTGATGAAGAAGTTCTGCTCTGTCAAGGTGCTCTCAAGGAGTAAAGATTTGAATAATTCCATTTTTCATTTGACATTAAGTTTGGAGCAGGTTTTTCATTTTCCTTTAGATGCAATCCCCGTTTAAAACAAAAACTGCTTGTACAAAAGAAATTCCTGACTTTGGATTACAGAAGGAAAGGAAAAAGTATAGTCACATAGTTATAGTTGTACAACACCATTAACTCTATTTTGTGCAGCAGCTGAAACTCTCCAAGGGACAGCAGTTGCAGAGCTCAGCCAGATAAACCTTCTCATTCTCAAGTGTTAGATATCTTCCAGGCCTGTTAGAGAGAAACTAGAGTTCAGACGTATAAGTCTGTGATCCGAGAGGAAGAGAATTAGAAGACTGTCCTTCCTTAGAAGTGCTAAACTTCATACATTGCTACACACACCCCACACCAGAGAAGGATGTTTGCTTGTTAAACACCTCCAGCATCGAGGGTGTTACTGTTGCTACTAAAAGGTTGAGACTTGCGTCAGACTTTTCATATAAACCCCTTGACTAAAGCAAGTGAAAAGGTAAATTCAAAATGGTCAAACAAAATTCTTGGCAAAGCCACAGGATACGATGTTGTTTGGGAAAATTCAAGGACACGCGACCTCAGGGTGAAGGGAGCTGGAATTCCTCTTGGAGAGAGGAGCAGACCTCTAAAAGCTCCCATCCCAAATACAGACAGCAGATGACTGAGCATCAAACAGCAGGAATAGTTTTCTGGACCTGTTTCTATTCACAAGCTCTCCCACAATTTTTTGTTTGTTCGTTTTTTAATTGAAAATCTCCTGAAAACCTGGATCACTCACTGGTGCTTAGCCTAAAACCGCTCTGCAGGTCTACGTACAACACGTCTGGCTCTGGGAAATCACAGCTTCGCACAGGCGAGGTCTGTCTCTGCCACCAGCGCCCTGCACGCAGGCGATGGAGGAGACCTGGCTGCTGCCGAGTTGCCGCCATCACACAAGCAGGTTCTGTGTTCTCACGGGTGGGTAAACATTCATCCCGGTGGTGTTTGGACTTTCTGTAGCTCCAAGGACGCTTGCAGTGCTATAAATAGCAGCGGTGGGGCTATTAAAGAGCGTAGGGCTGTGACTAATGCTCTGTTTGAATAGTGAATTCTCTGCAGCAGATTCGTGGTTTTATTTCCAGCACATGTCCAGCATTTATAATCTTCCCTTCCTGGAGTTCATGATGAATTTGGAAGCTTTGCTTTCTCCCTTTGTGAACTGGAATGATCCCGGTGTGTTGGGCCTGTTACAGATCTCAGCCCGAACGCACGCCACGGTGTAAAGCAGTGTACTTTATCCTCCTGCTCTTTTTTTGGTACCTTTAAAATGTGCATTTCACCAGACTAGCCCAAGCGTCAATTCTCTGCTGACTGTCTCTGAATCTTGCCCTCCTACATGTCATCTCCGGCAGTGTTTAGAGGAGCCTCCCTGCTCCTGAGGGCTGAGAAAGAGGGAAGCTGAATGGCTGAAGCTAAAGCACGCGCTGCCTGATCCGCAACACGCGGCAGGCCATGCTCGAGCACGGGGAGGTCTGGACCCAGCATAGGATGTGGTGAAGCTGTGGGTGTCTCCCACAGGCGCAGACAGCGTTGCCCGTGGCTGGGAGCCCTCCCTGCAGTGGCGTGCAGGGCTGCGCGGGAGAGGGAAGCGAGATCCAGGATTCCCCTGGGACACCAGTACCAGGCTGGCACTGCAGGCGTGAAGCACCAGGGACACGCCAGCTCTCTCCCTCCGCATGTGGCTGATGCTCAAGGTATCCCTTCTAACAATGAGCTCATTTGACGAGCAAAATGAAAAAAAAAATCCCACATAAGCCAATGCAGAGGAGCTGATGCAGGTTAGACCTCAGCATCAGGTAAAATATTCAGCAAGATTACCTCCTGCTAGGTTAGCTTAAAAAAAAAAAAAAAGGAACAAAAAACATATGCAAAGGAAGAGTGCGGATTTCTAGATGTGGACGTGTGGACTTGAAAGACCTCTTTCTTAAAGTGAGAAGGACTCTAGGGTGAATACGTACGGATTAAAATATAATGTGGAATGTTACTCAGAAAGATATGCAGACGTTAAAATATATTTCAGCATTGGGCTTGCAGTGTTTTTTGTAAGTAAGTAGAGCTGAGAATCCTTACTGGCACAGACCTCATCTAGCAAGAAGTCGTCTAATGATTCCACAGGATTTAATAGCTTTAATGAAGTTCTCAAACCTCAGTAACAGGAGCAGAAATATCCATCGGAAAACATAATTCTTCATCCTCTCAAACTAACATAGAAATCCTCACTTCTTAGTGGGATCAAAGCTGGCCTTTAAGGGACAATTGGAAGCAAATAGAAGTATTAGAAATGTCTTTGAAAAAGGCAACAATGACATTTTTGCCCCAGCTTTTGCCACGTGCTTCAGGTAGCCACCGTTTTATTAATGCATATGAGTGTTACCAATTGCACCCTAAGAAAGCACGTCCAGTCAAGCAGAAACCTAGTTTACATACCTTCCCTTCACTTCTCTCTGATTATTTTGCTCTCTATTAAACGGTTGGTTGGATTACTAATTAAAAGGCAAAAAAAGGCTTTCCACTTGCAATACTTTCAGAGCCTTAATTTCCTCGGAGGTCTAACAGCATGTACTGTTGACACAGCTCAAACATTCGCATCTCGGTTATCCTGAAAAAGCACTGCAAATATGATAATGAACTTAACACGTGTATCAACATGGGAAGCCAGAGAGGTTGACTCCAACCTGTTGAGCTCCTCCAGAAGCGAATGGTGGGGGAACATGCCCAGCACGGATATATCTGTGCAGACAAACACCATGGCAGCTATCCAGACTCCCTGTCCTGCTCCAGCGCTGCGCTTTGTCACAGTGGGCTGTCACCAGCTCACAGCGTGGCCCGCAGCCCTGCAGGATGTGGAGCTCTGGGGACGTGTTGTAAGGTAGCAGATGTTTTTCCATGGACAAAACCATGTATGGGAGGAAAGGAAAGCTCTGCATTTAACCCAGTGAAACCAGCAGAAGATACTGGCAGGTGTGAGACCATCTGGTGGACATGGCCCAGAGGCTTCCTATCATGTTTGTCTTATTTTAAAGCATGTTAGCAGGTCTGTGTGTGTGTGCAAGCCCATACCTACTCAGGTCTCTTCTCAGCAAGCAGCTGTTGCCCAAAACACACCATCGCTCCTGTGGGACAATTTGTTTCCTTCTGCAGAGATTGTGATCCAGTGGCTGTGCCCACTTTGCAGACTTATAGGACTTCTAAAGCCTGATAGAGCTGGGCTTGTTTCAGAGGTGAGAAGTGAAATGAAATTGTAGGGGTGGGAAAGTGGAGTTCCCCAGAGGAAATTGCTCTCTGGTAAAAAATCAGAGCACTTAATTGGGCCCTTGCTGTAGCTCTGTCCTGGGGGGCCTCTGCCATTTCTCCAGGAGGCTCCAGTCAAGGTACGCCTGAGCTGGCAGCCCCTGTAGCAGAGGGACACCCCACCAGGGAGGCTCAGTGGCTCTCTGGGGGCAGAACACAGCGCTGAGGGATTTCTGACTGGCACCTGGCGGCCTCTGCACCCCTTGTGTCCTTATATGTTGGGAAGGGTCCTGAAGGGGATGGGGCATCTTTGCTAGTTCTTGATTGCAGTCCTCCAGCCTCTTCAGTGCAGCCCACATGTCTGACCCTAAGGCTGAAGAGAACAGATGTTTGCCCTCGTGACACAGGACAGCTGAGATCATTGCTTGGGGATTGCCAGTCGGTGCTGTGATAGTCTCACATGTTCATCTTCTGAACGTGCCAGTTTTGCTCAAGGTTCAGAAGACAACCTTGTTGTCACCGCCAAGGCGGTTTCTTTCTGGAGAAGCAGTTGCAAATGGCAATAAAATTTTCCCTCTGCTTTCTGGATAAAAAGTGATCCTTGGGTCAGCGCAGCACCCTATGGGCAGCCAGGCTCTGCAGTGCTGGGCTGTGATTTCTGGCTGGAGGGCTGCCTGGCTGCCATTGCCACCAGCTCTGCCCAAGGAGGGCTGGATAGCCATGAAGTAACCCAGCTGCATTCAGGAAACAACCCAAATCCAAACTGCTCGCATGCCTTCCCCACTCTCCAGCTTGGTAGGAGAAATGAAGGTGGATTATAAACACAAAGGGAACCCATTCTGCCTACCAGGCTGCCAGAGGAATGAGCATGGGGCAGGGATCATTACCCATGCTGTATGGGATAGTTGTTCACTGGCCTAGAGAACTTGCACACTGTGCAAGTGTATTCACTTTTACTGGAGAAAAATTAGTTTATAGTCAATATTCCAGTTTACGTCTCAGTATCCAGGCTTCAGAAGGGAAGGCAGAAAGACATGGTCACCTCTCGGCTGGTGGCTGTGGCTCCTGTGCAATGCTCACGCAGGTCCCCAAGGGCAGTGTGGGCGTCCAAATTCTCTAAGCCCCTGTGCAAACGAGGAGCAACAATGCTCCTCCCCTCTGTGCAAGGTTTAAGGGATGAGGAAGAGTAGGAGAGAAGACAGGATCTGCTGAAATGGCACCTGTTGATGGAAAAACGGTCATGAGGGACCACAGTGCTGATGTGGCCAAGCTTAGCTCAGGGTCCAAACCCTGTGGCTGGGTATCAGGCATGACAGATGATCATTTGTGAGTCCAGCCTCTACGGCGTGTGCTTGCATAAATGTACATGCTGCTCCCAGGTCACAGTACTGATTTCAACCAACTTTCTGAGAAAGAAGGCCCTAATCATACCCAGTTTACCACACATTGCTTGAGTTCTGTTTATTGTTGTTATTATTAGACTGAAGCAATTTCTTTCACTTTCTGCTTTTCCAAAACTAAGAGGGTCCTGACCAGATCATACATTATTCAGCAAATATTCTCAGTTTTGTTACATAATTTACCTTTTTTTTTTCCTGCTGTTCAACCAGCTGTAAAATTTATATCAAGGAAATTAATTTCAAGGGCTTTTTTCTCCCTACCTTTGAACTATTGAATTCCAATACAACTGCAGATTTCTGTTTCAAAAAGAAGAGATTAAAGGTAACATGGAGCATAACCTCCTTTGTGCCCAACCAGAAGTTAATGGAATTTCATTGTTTCACTCTCCTATGATTATAAAAGTGCTGCCTTATATTGAAGTCTGAAAAAGCATAAATAAATCTGTGTTTTTTTAACACATTGATGGCCACATAACTGTTTTAGAAGAAAGGATCTTCCAAGACTGCTCTGTCAGGGTACAGGAAAAAAGCTAATGAGTAATGCTCTGTGTGATGCAAAGTTAAAGAAGCAAAATAGCAATTCGAACTACCCTCCTCTAAAATATCAAATCCATGTTGTAACGCAGGCAAGAAAATAGGGTTTAATTGGTATTCACTCCACTGTCTCACAGTGGATAATGTTGTAGTATCTCAAAATATATGTCTCTGTTGGGATACATTTTATCATGGCACAAGCATGAGGAAATAGTGCAGTACAGGGGATATCTTATGCTGAACTGTCGGTAACCAGCTTTACTGGGTATTTGGATGTATGCGGCTTCTGCCAGTCACTGGTCAGTCAAAGGGTAAGCGTAAGAATAACACTGTAGTCCTTCTGTCTGAGCTGATTTACTGCACGAGTAAGTCTATCACTAATAATAGAGCAACTGAAGTCAAGGAGAACTGTAAGGCAAAGCAGGGATTTACAGCAACCAGAAAGCAAGCATTTAAAGCAGCCAGGAAGAGAGATAATTGCAAGTTGCAGCATAATTAAACCTTAATGTCAGGTGCAAAGCATTAAGAAGCTAACCTAATGACATGTATCCACTCAGACTTGCACCAAACGTTTGCCTTTTTCTTAAGGGTTTTGTTGGCATCCACCTCAATCATCCCCAAATGCAGTCTGAGCAGAGATCTAATCCAGAAAGGCCCTGGCATCCCCAAGGACATACTTGGAGGCTGAGAGCTCTCAGCATCCTGCAGCGCCAATCTCCCATTTAGGATTGATGTGACGACTCAGACTTCTGTTAAAAATGCTTTGTTAATAGATCCATTTGGATAGATGAGTTTTATTTACCGGGCAGAGACTCCTCCTGTCATATGCACTGTCTTAGTTTATGTGTGTAAGTTCTGCCGTCACTGGAGAAGACCACACTTGGTGTAGGATTTTAAAACAGAACAGTTATTAGTAGTTTGTAAAAAAAAAAAAGCCATTTCAACAGCCATTTGTCTTTCAGGACTCCACTGTCACCACTCTCTGTTACTTTACATCGGGAAAGGACCCTCTTTGTAACTTTTATTTCTGTATTATGAGAGCTGAATGTCGGTTTCTGATCTCTGGTATGGCACTGCTTGAGGCTGCTGGTTTTGCTGCTCTGGGTGATCCACACTTCAGTTTTCTGCTGTTCTTGTAAAGAAAGAGCCTTTAAACACGCC
>Ga0181612_159125_pt1 | contig 16962 bp, 8 predicted proteins | sample HoacroProtozoa21_FD_119630 | JGI IMG/M metagenome (GOLD analysis project Ga0181612, IMG submission 119630) | Hoatzin crop microbial communities from Cojedes, Venezuel. Combined Assembly of Gp0051906, Gp0051904, Gp0051908
CGATCTCCAGAAATGCAATATTAAAACACTAAATATTTTATGAGTCTGGCAGGACAGGACCCAGTAAAAGCCTGTTATCTGTGATAGAGTTTAGATTATGTAAATAGACTTCCCAGTGTAAAATAGAACAAAGTATTTGTTTATTGCTGTTTATTTTCTGCCTTTTTCTTTTGGAAACTTTTAGTTCCTTTTGGGTAAACTTCATCAACTTTAATTTGAAAATTTTATATTGAACAATACTGTGCTATTTCATGCTGTAATGCTTGCACAAAAAGTTAAGAGGGAGGAAAAGAAAAATCAAGGGAGTAACATGACAGAACTATGGATAGCAACCAGCTCAGCATACTACCTAGACTGTAAGAGAATTCTGTCTTTTCTTTGTTCTTTTAAGGCCTTAGAAACTTTTCTGAAAGGAAATAAACAGAATAAAGCACATTTTCATTAAAAAACTGAGTCTTGAATCACTGGGTAACTATCTTCTGTGTAACTGGAAAATGAATCTACGAGACTTTAAGGAAACTAAAACCAGATTTCCACAGTAATAAAATTCATCTTTTATGCTGGGTGAAAAAGGTAGATGTTTAAGTCCCATGTTCAAAGGAAATTCCGCAATTACTATTACTACTGAGTCTTCAAAGGGCATAAACTGACATCTCTTTTAAAAAAGAAATCAGAGAAAAAAATATTCATAATCCGTTTTTGCTGGGACTTCTGAATGTAGGAGAGGCAGTCACCAGGTTTGGATCAACAGGGTGAACACAAAAATCACAGCCTATGAAAGAAGATATCAGTTAGAAGAGTAATACACATTATCTCCTGTTATCTTCTTTATTTATTTCAATTAGGTTCCTTTGTTTTAAAGAGCTGCTCCTACTCTATAACACGCTCATGATACTGCTCATTCTGCTTGTCTTCTGCTGTCCCTTGGCTGTGCATCTTGGGGTAAAACAATGTTGCTGTGAAGAAATAGCCTGCTCCGAGGGCTGGACCCACCAAGGAACACAAGAAGCTGGACTCCTCCAATCCCCCACGTTAGGCAGAGTTGTCCAGCACTTAACCCTCCTTCTGACCTCCACCTGCCCTAAATTCCCAGGCATCTTTTCTGTTAGGCACCTAGATTTTTTCAAGAACACTCAGAAATAGCTTATTCTAACTGTGCTGTGCAATTTAACCACCTACCTCTAATATCCAGGTCTCATCCCAGGACTAAGGGATGGGAGGAGAGGACCAAGGCAACCAAGCAGGCAGAATAGTTAAGCATAGATGCTACCAGTATTTGTTAGTTTGATGACAGGTGGATGCTAGCTTACTCCTGAGAGATCCAAGTAAGAAACCTTACTTAGAAAAAGAAAAAATTCCAAGGACTGATCTCACTATCAGATTCATTTCTAGGTTGGGTTTTTTTGTTTTTGAGGGATGGTGGTGATTTTTAAATTTTTTTTTAAATCTTATCTGCATCATCCTCCTCTAAAGGTACTATGTTATTGAGCTTTGCAAAAGTTCAGATCAGCGGTATTTATTTACAGCAACTGAAACTCTGCCTCAGTGAGTACTCCCCAGCACGTCAGAGACTTGTTTCCTTTAAAGCCTAGATGCTTAACAGGAGTCAATCTCTAAACAGCTTTGTAAGTCTGACACTAAGGACTAGTTCCAAAAACAGCCCTGTCTGTCTACAAGATAGGTACTAGAATGCTTTTTTAGGCTGTGGACCCCAGGAGTAGAAACTATATGTCGAGTTCTCAGGCTACATTATTTAAGGGAACTGTTTTAGACTCGAGCACAAGATGCGCCTCCATTGCCATGCCTTGCTGCGATGGTGTATCAGAGTAAATTTGGGCTCAGGGTGGTCACTGTCGCTTAGACATCCAGTGTGAAGGGTTCCACCCTGAGTCTGGAGACCTACAGTGGTCTTCAAAACACTAAGCTGGACTAGGCTTTTCTCTGTCATGTGAAATGCTGGCTGTTTCTGCTACCACAGTCAGTTCACCCAGCATCCTGTCCACCAGAACAGCCAGGAAATGGAAGACCCTGGCCCAGTTATCGTCCAGCCTGCATCAGACACACAAGTCCTCTCCCCTGCCCTTTCTATCCTCCCATCTGACGCTGGGCACCTGTACAGAAACAACACATGTTAAGGACTGAGAAGAGCCAGGGGTGGGCCTGCAGGGCTCGGCAGGGCACTCCTCCAGCAAGAGCATCCTTGTTTCTGCTTTTGTCTATAACTTTTTTTTTGTTCTTTTCTAAGAGTAAAATTCATTAAGAGTAATGAGAAGAAGATGAGCATCTGGATAACCATGGGACAAACACATGATCGCGATCGTAGAGACAGCCTCTTCTGTGGGACCTCAGAGGCTACATGTCTGCCGCCACGGGACGGTGCTGCTGATCTGACAGTTTCTTGACCCCCGTTAGGCTTGAGTTATAAAGCTGTAGATTTACCTTACTATCCGTGTTATAGCCTTGAGGTTATAATTATATATTGCCTACATATAGCATAAGACATAATGTTCAAGCTAGAAATACCAAATGAAATGTATAAAGTTATCTATGGCAAGTTTCAAAAGAATAATACGTTTATTACCTCCACGCTATCCACATTGTTAGCTGGTATAATTAGATGAAATAATTAAAATTAATTACTAGTAGTGGCTGACATATTTCTTCTAACCTTACGCTCACTTAAAAAGAGAATTTTGTAGTTTTAGAAAAAAAGTGTCTCAGTGATTCTAAAGGATGTTTAACACCTTTCTTAAAAGTTTATTTAATCAGATTGTTACACTAAATTCATTTGTGCTATTAAACAGTAAGTTTTATAACATAATTTAAGTGATCAATAGCTTAGCATACCAAGATACAGTTAAACAAATACACAATATCTTTCCTTTTTTCTTTTTTTCAATACCTTTGTCCACTTACGTTTATGTCCATATGTATATTTGAAGAGAGAAATGTATGTTTGGAATATTTATATATATTAAAATTACTCTCAATACCATTTTTTTTTCTCGGTAATAAAACTGTTTGAAGGAGACATTTATTATTTTCTTTTAAATTTCCATAATTTACCCAACAACAGTAGTATTGGAGGAGCTTTCCCACAGAACTCTGTCAGATCATTTTGGAATCAGAAGCATAAAGGATGAGCACCTGTGTATTTTTATGCATAATAAATGGAGATGTTGGTTTTTTTACTCAGAATTTGATCAGCTCTGAAATATTCTAAATCTTATTTTTAGCAATATATGCATCAAGCGTGATAACAATTGTGATGCATTGTGCAAAATCCTATTTTTTAAGCAACAATATTGCATAATGCATATTAGCCGGACTGGTGCTTGGTTCTTCCTGACGGGTTAGGGAAAATGAGCCCAGCATTCCTGAGTCTATTGTTATAGAGCAACTTACAGCTGTGAGTTGGATTAAACACAAAACAGTGGTCACAGTTTCTGATAAAGTCAGAAGTTGAATGGTCTGGGAAACTGTTTTGCACTCAACGTGATGCATTGCTATGTGCTTAAATGTCTGCTAAATTCTCCAAATCTTTTTAAAGATTACAGAATCGTTTTTATTTTTGTTGTTTTCTTACCCTATTTTTCATTTCCTTCTTATTATATTTCAAAAAATTCTCTATAATGACGTTTTTCAAAGAAGGAAAAATAAATAAAAGGTGAGCATGTGTTATACTTTTTTTCTGCATTCTCTGTTTTTCCTTGTATCCATCTCAAACCAGTATGACTTAAAAAAAGCAGTTCTGGAAAATAAATATCTCCTGTCAGCCTGTCATCTATGGAAACACAGGAAATGCAACAATTAACATCAACAAGGACAGCTTAATTTGACATCATTTATTCTCTTTTAGCTATAGGATCAGAGATGAGAATAAATGCTTAACTGCAACCTTTATTTTTATTACTGGTATGGAATTGCCAAGACAGCTGATTAACTTTGTGCTATTTTCTATGCCCATAGCAGTCTTGCTATCATACGATTTAAAAGAAGATTGAAAACAGCGTGTAGCCTATATTAAAAATGAGGGTTAATTTCATTCATGTCAAATACTGTTACAGGAAAAAATCTACTGTAAAATGTATCCATTCACTTAACAATCCCAGGATTATAAGAGAATGTGGTAAATCTATTTAACCTCATGAGGATTTCTGTACTCACGGAAAAAACACAATGAGACCCATTCTTTGGGACTTTCAGTGTGAGATTAAAAAGATTAACTCCATTTTAGAAAGCATATTAGATTCTGAGCTTGCATTTAGTTAAAAAGAAAATCTTTTCGCCATTACAACTTGCAATATCCATAACAATACTGACATTTTTAAAATGCTTTAATTCTAAGTAATCATACTTAAACCTCACTTACTTTCGTATCTGCTTTAACCATATCCATAAAGCTGCATATACATGCCAAGAGGCAAAAATCATTTTTGCAAAGTGAAACTTCCATTTTCTTCAATTGAACCAGTTCACCTGTGGATTCTGATAATTAGGTTTCTAAGCATAATGCCTTTTAAATAATGCTGAATACACAGCACCTTCACCTATCACCTTTCACTCTCTCCTAAGGGCCTGGACAGAGAGACAAACTTCTTCTCAAAACAGGTTAGTCAGTCAATATTCTTTGCTATTTCTTCCATTCCAAAGTATGCCTCTACTTTTTTTCCAATATAACACATCTTTTAATCTAAAATCAAAAGTGAAGATCATTTATTTACAATATCAAGAACAAACACAGCTCACTTCATGGAGTGCAAGAATCTATATCTGCAGAATGAATATATCCAACTTTACACCCTTTTGATTTTAAAGTTCTACCAGTACAATGGTGTTGTACAGTCATAATCTTCTACTTAAAAAACCACAAGCAGGCATCCTCAGTTGTCTGTGGTGAAAAACACAAGATTCTAATATATACAGGTTGTGTAACAATTTGGTTTGGAAAGAGTCACAAATATTTGGACAATGTATGAAAAAATGAAACTTTCCAGTGCTGTTGGATCTGTTTTGGTAATCAAAAAGCAGCTTTTCACACTTCCCCCACAGTCCGTTCTATTCCGTATGTGGATAAAAGCTACATTTATTCCTTTGCAGCAGGTATAAAAAGGAGCTAAAATACACTGATATTAAACACTAAAAAAGAGATTAATTGGAACACCTTCTGCCTTCCTTTTTAGGAAGAAACTGTTGTAAATAATGCTGTATTTCATACTAAAAAGCATAGCTATTCAAGAGACTTATACTTTCTCATGGGGAACTACCCTACATTTTCCAGATTACCATATGAAAACTAGTAAATGTGGCTGGTAAGCTAAGTGTGAGTAAAGGTTTATACGCTACAGGGTGATGCTCTTTGTCAGTTCCTAGAAATCAAATATCTCAAAATTCACTGCTCCTCATAGTATTGCCTATTAGGCTGGAGAGCTGAACAAGCATGAAGTTCATTCCTTTTCTGATAAATGCAATACAGACATCTGAGTAATGCTCTTTTTTTTCTCTTTGCCATGAACAGCTAAGGGTCTTCACAGACTGCCTGCTCTTAACAACTTCTAAAGGCTGTATATTGTACTTAAATTATTGCTATAGAGAGCACTTTGAAAGACTTTTGACCTCAGGTATTCAATTTCAACCCCTCCTCCAGCAAAGTCTTATTAGATTAGAATAAGACTCGATTAGAAATGTGTTTGCTGCTTCCCAACAGGATTTCTATTCACATGTTGTGAAAAGAAGTATTTTCCCAAAATGTCATGACAGACTTTTGTCATAACAAAAGGCAGCTGCTATTGTTGCTGTCCAACAAACATCTTTGGTTTGTCAATACATTTCCAAGCTTTACTCGCTAGCTTTAGGGGAAAAAAAGCTAAAACAAAAAACTCCCAAGAACAGAATTTTGCATGGACCTGATACATGTGAGGAGCTGGAATCTGAGCCTACCACAGAAAGAAAAACCTAAACATTTACTTAGTAAGGCAGTCAACTCCATGTTGAAAGATATTCTTCTTTCTTCTTCCTTTGCATAGGCAGGCAAAATTTTTCAAAGCAGTATACTCACAGGTGATTTAAGCAATCAATAATAAGATGTAGCTGTTTAAAATATGGGGCCACTCAAGTACCTTAGCACCATTTGATGATTTATTATCAGTCTCCTTCAATGTCTCCTTTTCTGCATCAAGTGACTTGAAAATCAGAAGTACTAACATGCATCAATCTATAATATTCACAGTTAAGATATATTAGTAACTATAGTAATGCCAGGTGTTATTTGTTCATAGCAGTGAATATGTTATCAAGGGTAATTTTAAAAAAAAATTTAAATCATGGTTACAGTTATATATTCATAACACATCCTCAGAACCAAAATGAAAGCAACAGCCTTGCATTATTTTTTCTATTTGATAATGTACTAAGTTCCATTCACACCAGTTTCACCTGGTTACCATTGAGGATATTTTGTTGCCCTCCATCTCTTCACAGCTCATTAGCTGAAAACAGAGAGCTGCTCTTGGGTCAGGAGTAGAGTTACTAACCCTGTGCCTTGCACATGAAGAAAGCCGAGACTTGAATAGGGACGCATGGAGTCCCTGGGCCTATTTAAAGGCTCTTGTAGTCTCTAGGCAGGCAGCTCTACCACGTGTGCTAAAAGAGATTTTTACTTCTGGCAGAAGCACTAGGAACTGTGCAAAGTAGTCTCAGTGGGGAGTCACTTAGATTATCGACAGGCATATACCAGGAATTAAAGCTATTCTGTGAAAGCAGAATTTTCTGGAAAACTGTTGGCCTAGTGGCTGCCTGGTTCTCATGGAGCTTCTCTGAGGAGCACTTCTGGTAGCTATGCGAATACACAAATGTTACAGTGATATCTGCTGGTCTGCAGTGGCAGTAATGGCAACATCCACTGGCTGCTGAATACTTTTGTGCTTCATGTGCGTAGTTTTCTTAGATTGTGTTACAGTACACTGTGAAGTTACATCCTTATTTTCAACTTCCAGTGTGGTTGTGTTTACTGCCTACAAGAAATCGATTCCCAACAGGTCAAGTTTGCTTTTTGTTGGTTGCTTCCTCCAGCTTTGTCCTGGAGTTCAGTTTTCTGTCTATTGCTGCAAGATGGGACTCCACAGATGTTTATAGATATATGAGTTGAGAGGATAGGTACCCTATGTAATTAAACCAAAATATTTGGTAAAACTCCTATACATGGCCAATACCCCTTTTCCCTCCCTTTTTTTGCCGTTTTGTTTGGAAATAGCATCTACATTTTTATTAACTAGATAAGATTCATGCACTAGGTAGGAAGACAAAACCATCTGTGACAGACAGCAATCGTTCCTCAGGCAATGGAAAGAGCACCCTATAAAGATCTTATACTTTTTACCTAAACACAGCTAAAGCACTAGCTTTAGGATTTAGATAGGTCCTTAAAGTATATGGGCACTGGAACTGTAAAGCAGTTCTGATACTCTCCTCTTATTCCTTTTCCCCACTTTTGGACTACATAGAATATATAACTATTAAAAGACTAGTATTCAAGTCACAGAGGAAAATAGTTACATGGACACAGCACAGAAATCTGCATTGTAGGGCAAGTGAAAGAGCCGCAGTTGCATAAGAATAAAAATAGCTGGCCAGTTATTCAAAAGGTGTATATATGGCAAAGCTGCACTGAATAACGGAATTACACAAGCAGAGTATCTGTCCCTTTGTATCACATTTTGCATGTAACATTTCCAAACTGGAAATTTTCTCAAATCAAAATGTCAACCAAATTTTTTTCTTAAATGAAAGTGTGAATGAAGATTCCTTGATGGGTACAGCTCAGAGGGCACCATAGGTGCAGCTCCCTGACAGCATGGGAGAGCAGTTTTTCATTTTAGCTCATCAAAATAATCTCTGTAGGGAGCCGTTTTATACCTGAGTATGGCAGCACTGTGAGAAGGAAAAGAGGTAGTGAATGAGACAGGGAAAAAGAGGGAAAATAAATAAAGCTGATTTGTGGTGGGGTAGAAGTGCTTCATTCAAGCGGATCACAAAGGTTTGTTATTCAGCAGCTGTTCACTGAAGTGTAGAAAGATGTAAGTCTGCAAGGCCTCATAGCCTGGAAAATGGTTGGAGAAAATCTGGACATATTGTATCAGTAAGTGTTCAATCAAAAGCAGAAGGTACTTCTGTACTTTTTAATACATATATATATATGTGCACACATAAACCAACCCAACAGCACTTTTTCAGTTAAATTATGGTACGTAAAACTGATTCTTTCATTGGAAAAGAGTCTATGCGTCTCCTCCTTGATACGTTTCGTCAACCTGTCCTGAGAAACATCTTATGAGACGAATCAGTCTGGTAATCATGGCAATTGTTTCACGATGGGAACAGAACACGAGGCTGTGCAGACCACAGCAAGAGGGCAAATTTTTCTCCTCACAATTTCAAACATTTCAGGGCATTGCGAGAAGTACATAAATATTCGATACCACCTACAAAAATCTAAATGTTCAGGATAGGTAAAACTTGTTCCCCACCCACAGGTATGCCTTCCAACTTACTCCCGCATTACTGATTACAAACACATACCTACTACAGTTCATTTTTTAAAGACGTCTTTCAAAGACAGAAAATTTCCTTTGAGAGGTACTCATAGTCCTTTTCAAAGTAAACTGGTGCTTGACTCATGATCATACAAGATACATTGTGCATCTAAAACAAAAATCTGAGAAGGAAACAGAGAAAATAAAAGTGATGCTGACCAGAAGGACAAGACCAGAGCTCAGATCTACTGTGTCTGGCCCAGCATGGCACAGGCGGTTGCCAGCTGGGGATGCGGCCCACTTTTATTTGTCTGAAGGACAGTTTTCCTGCTTTTTGAAGTTAGGCTTGCAGGCATGGTTATCTAAATAATTTGCAAATAAGATGACTTCACGGCAGTTCTGAGGACAAGACTGTGCTGCTGATATGGACGTTCACAGCTCTCAAGGGCATTTTGAGAATTACACGTGTATTAGTAAGGGATAATTTTGTGCCCTGGTTTTAAGATTAGAGGTCTACCAGGCAATAACCTTACCTTAACACATCAAAATCTGTTCCCAACAAATCATATTAGCCTGCTATGCCAGTATCAGTGGCGTCTGGCTCAGAAATCACCCGACCACCTCCAGGGTAATGAGTGAACGCGCTTCGATCTGAAGGTGACTCCCGCAGTGCTGATGCTGCACCTTGAATCGGCGATATTTCAGCGACTCCAGTGGGAACCAGTGGGCTGTGGCAAGGACCTAAAAACACTACAGGTGAAGATGGACCGGCCTGCTGGTGGAGGTGCATAAGAAGGCCCCGATGTCAAATGCACCATCGCAATGGAGCCCCAGAACGGGCCTTCTCCAGTCATGCAGAAACCTTCACACCAACACAGTTTCGTTTGTTTCCACCACTTTCTCACAACACGAACGTGTCCCCATGTGTCCCCCCACCCCCCTTCCTGAACGTATGGACAAAAGGAATGGCAAAATAAGTAAATAATGACTTAGCCTCTGCTTTGGGGAAGCCGCCTCCCCAGGCTTCTGCATTGGCGGTGACACGGCTGGAGCTGGTAGGCATCAGTTTTCATGGCAAATGGTGGGTGCGGAGGGGGGCGGTGGCTGCCCAGCCCTGGTGGCAGGCTCCAGGCTTGACTGTCTCTTCTTGGCCGGCCGCCCCCGGCTGTCATTGCACCAGGCCCGAGCCGTAGCTGAAGGTGTAGCTGCTGGCAAGCGAGAGGGGCTGCTGGTGCTCCGCGCCCTGCTCCGAGGGGCAGCTGGGGAACGTCTGCGCCCGGGACACCTTCGCCGAGCCGAGGCTGTGACCTGCGGGGTGGGGACAAGGACACCAAAGATGTAACTGGGCTTTAATTTAATTCTAATTTACTTGAAGCCTTTTGCCATGGATGTGGACCCGGATGGGCTGACTGCGTACTGCCTCACAGTGCCAGGGTGCCCGGAGAGCAGACATGTCACACTGGGCCCTTCTGGGGCTGCAGAGGTTGGTTTTGTCCATGTCTGAGGGCACAAGTGGGTGATGGATGCCCAGCGAAGGCAGAAGGTCCCAGACCCAATTCAGGCATAATTTAGGATTTTTTCTTTTTTAAATTGCATAATATCATACCGGTATATTTGCTACTCTATAAATCTCTGTTATATGTGTTCGTCTGAGCTGACAAAGAACTAATGTACCTCTTTTTTATCTGAAGCCCTGCTTACGTGGTAGAAGAAATGCCAGTGGTTTCAATGGGATTTTTGGCACAAATGCCACTTCACGTGTCTACTGGCTTTCAAATACGGTGCCAGTTTATCAGGTAAATACAGCATCATCACCATTTCAGAATGAACTGGAGGTGGGATATGGTCCACGTGGCAGAACACCCATTGGGAAGAGGTTGTGCAAGATGTTTTCTCAGGTGGGCTTATGAATCTCATATAACCATGGCTTGTTCACTCACAGCCAGCGAGATGGTAAACCATGTGTGAAAAGCCATTAAACGGCCAACGACCAAGAGCAGAAGACAATTCCTGTGACTTGATTCTGTAACCTGATCATTTTCACATCTCAAAATTCCCTTTTAAATTGAGATTTAATTAGTAACAAAAAGTTAATTTCCAGAGTGTGCATCTTCATGCAATGTATATTTTCCGTTTCTTGGAAATGTGTATTGAAGCCTGGATTTAAAATGGTTTTGGATAACGCTTTTAGAAATATCTTTAATACAGGTATTATATGTAGAAATGCAAAACCATATTTTTCCTTCAACTACAGAGATATTAAAGAATAGCTGTAATTTAGTATATACACAACCACTGAAGAATTCAGCTCATGTTGAAATGTTTCAATACAGCTAGCAGCTTTCTAGACTGTTCCAGTAGTGCTGGAACAAAGAATGGTGTTCACTGGATTTGGTAAAACTTTGTCCTAACCTGTATTTGGAAAAGTTTGGCTATAACATGTGACTGACTGCTTGATGAAAAAAAGTCATGATCCACTTGAAGATGAGTCTATTGGAGCAATACTGAGACCAAGAGAGAAAACAATCCCAACTAAATGAAAAATACAATAAAAGGTACACCTCAGTGACACTGGAGACAATAAAACTAAAGACTGGATTCCCGGTGGCACCTTAGTAATCATAAAAATCCCTTGCATAGCACGACCAAGCAGGATGAATTTTGTATCTGTATTTTTACTATTCATTCACTGGGTCAAATTCACATTAGCTATCAAAACCTGACTGAGATGCCAGGTTTAAATGTTTTCTGCTTCAAGAAGCTTTTGCATTAAACAATCAAAATGTATGGTGGTTGTGAGGTCTGAGCTGCAAAGCAAAAGAAGTGATAATACTTTGTTTGAGAATAGTCTTAAATGTTTTATTGCTCTGAGAGACTTTTAACCATTATATTAAGTGAGGTCTTCATATATTTTTACTTTTATTTAGGATTTGCATCACAATTACTCTTAGATTTCTTAAAATTTAATTCAAAACTAAACATAGAAAGTTGCATGATTGTAGGTTTTATTTTGTGTTACAAATCTGGGATTTTTCCTTCTGAGGGTGTAAGGTTTGGTTCCTTTTTACCCAGAAGCTAGAATTACACATATTTTAAGGGCCATAGGGAACTGCTAATCCAGCCATGTGATTGGCTATGTGAATTTTTTCTCTTTCTTTCTAATAAAGATAAAGAAAATATGTCAAGGTACCATTTTCCTCCATTCTCTTTATGCTTTTTTTTTCCCAAAAAGTAAAACACATAAACAGTCCCTATGATGACGAGCAGGAGCAAAGACATTTGTCAACCAAGGGAGTTTCCTAAACTCAGGCCTATTTGTATCATGTGCTGTATCTCATACAATTAATTTTGAATTAACTTCTATAGAACACTGCAGCTTTAATACAGTGATGAAGAGTACCCCTACTAAACTAATTTCTAGTGAAGGTATCAAGGTAGTCTTTTAGAATATAGAAGATGAATTTGAAAGTATTAAGGTTTAATAGGAAATTGAATTCAGGTCTTCCATTACCTGGATGTATGCCTCAACTGCTAGCACATCCCTTACTGTTCTTTAAAAGAAAATCTGTAGCTGCTAAATCTCACAACAGGTCTGATTTTAGTCATTCTGTAACCAAAGGGGTTAATAAGGATAAGTGACGTCTTCTTCCCCGACTGCTAGGATATGTATTCAGACAGTGAGAGAGACAGACTCAGATCCAAAAGATTAAAATACACACTCGAGAGAGCCAAACTTGGTTGAGGCTTAAGCCGAACAGTGACCTCAAACGATGGAAATAATACCAAAAAGAACAGACAACATTGGTTCAAATGAAATGAGAAAGCTATGGGTAACAGAGAATTTGTGAATTTAGGAAAGAATGGCTCTATGCAATATATTTTACTCTCAACTTATATTTTTTTAAAACAATAAACTATGTTAATATATTTAAATAAAATTAATCAAAAAATCATGGCGTTAAAACAATGAAATAGTCCAATGGTTCCCAGTTGGTTTAAGATTTCTAAGTAGCAAATTTCAAAAATTTAGGTTTTTGTTCAGCTTTTTTTAAAAAAATTAGTATAGCTCATACTGGAAATTCTAAATGATAATGGACTATTTTATTTGCATTTGTATTAAATGTTATTTTAATACTCGTACAGCTGATCAGCCTTATGGAGCCTTAGGTACTGCAGTGTCTCCACAGTTACACTTTATGTCAGCAGTAAGGATTTTGAAATTAAAGATACAGGAAAGTTTTTTCAGTAAAGAATTTAAGTTCCACAGCTTTCTAAGCTTCCTGCTTCAGTAGTATTTTCTGTGTCATATTTGGATCTTAAAAGGTTAAGAGAGAAGAACAAGAACACTGTTCATGGATTTTGCAGCTCTTTGGAACCACAGCTGTTTTCAAGAATACAGAACTCTTCTCTACAGTTCTTCTGTAGTCAGCATAAGAGGAATTTGATTAACATATACTTCGTGACCTGAAGACACAAGTAGAATTAGGGTATTTTTTTCCTGTGGCTTACATAGGAAATGTTTTGGTTTTTTCCTGTTCTAGGACAGGACCTTGGAAAGGTATTATTCAGACTACTTCATCCTTTGTTTAAATTTACTCTCAGGATCATACAATGCAATGAAGCTGTAGTCCAAAGCAATTAGGTATGAATGATTCATCAAGATAATTTAATATAACTTGGCAAATTACACCAAAATTAGATTTTTCCTGATCTTAATTATGTTGAAAGCAGAGGCAGTACATGCAAGGATCTTGATCTTATTTCATGACATGGTGCTTATTTATAGCAATTCTTTAGAGGAAAAACCCAATGGTTTCCTAGTAACAGCAGTGACTGATGTACACATAAGCAGATCGATCACAACTTCTAAGAGAAATCTTGCAGTACTCAGCTAAATTAAAAGAAAAAAAAAGAAAAAGCAAATGAAGGGAAAAGATCCAGGGATAAGCTTTGAATGCTCCCTTACTGCTGCTTCCTGGGAGACGTTTCTCTCTGTTTCAGATTCAGAATTCAAATTCTTAACCAGAAGGCAGGTGCCAAACCTTTATCTTTTCTCAACAAAAAAAAAAGGTCACGTTTTTCTTTTCCAACACAAGAATTCAAGGGACTCTCTCATCTGATATTCTTTGGTTAGGGCATTCATCTGTGATGTACAAATCCTGTGCTAAAATTCCCCTCAGCCTGTGGGTACGGTTTGACATTACACTTTCTATAATGGAAAAACAAGCTGAAAATGTTCCCTTTCTCCTCTATAGCCACACTGCTGTTCACTGTCCCTCATTTGTGCCATTGTGACTGAAAGGCTGCTTTGTAGACTGAAGTACTTTGGTCATCTGGTTTGCAAGAGCCCTACAAATCATTCTAACAGCAGAGCCGAGCGGCCGGAACAAGCAGCCAAGGGTACGAGATTGCAGGGTTCTTCTTAGACTGGCTTTGGTGCCAGATAGGTGGTTTGGGGAATGATGACCTGTGAGCAATATGCAACCAAACGCAGATGAATTTGCCACCAGACTACTCCCTTCTCTGATGCAGGATCACTTTTGAAATCCTGTGACTAAGCTTTTCTAACACAGATCTAATATAAGTGTACATTTTTGCAGTAAAATGATTAAAAATTAATAGAACAGCTTCTGTTGCAGGCCTTTTAAGTACCTCACATTAGACAGTCATCAGGTAAAATAAAGCAGACTGTTGCAGCTGCACAACAAGCTTTCATCTGGGATTTCTTTACCTCTGAACAGATGACTTTACAAACAAAATGATGGTCTTATGAAGTTTTACTTTTCTAGGTAATAATAATAAACTTTATTTTTGAAAATAAAATTTGGCACTTCAATTCCCAAGATTATGAGCACAAAATTGAAGTCATTAAATTAAAGCCAATTGGATATCTCTATTAATATTATGTTTTGTATATTTGTATTTGGGAGTGCTCTGAGACTTCATGAGGACAAGAGTGCTGTAGTTGCTATAGATGTTTCTATAAATGTTATAGAAAGCCATGGTTGTTCAAAAGAAATTTCTATGAATCAATCAGTGCAAGCTAAGACCAAATAAAGTGAATCACTTGTTGCACTGTAAAGCAATCTGTTTTTTTAGAAATATTCCTTGGGAAATTCTGTTGTTCACAATAAACAGAACAGTCTGGAAACCAGTGAAACAGAGACAATGAGGTTTTCTGCACAAAGGATGATGCAAGGAGGTGGAAAAAACCCAGTTAGCTAACAGATGTTTCAGGGATGAAATGTTAGTAAGAAGGAGTTAGTTGCATGTTGTTTCCTCACACAGTTCTCACCGGACAATAAATGCAGCCCTTCAGCCAGAAAAGTTGAAGAAACTAGTACTAGCTTTTAATCTAGATTTACGTCGTCTAAAGACTTTCCCAACAGCAGTGAAAGCTCCTATTTATACCAGAGGATAACCAGAGGATATACCAGAGCTCCTATTTATACCTGAGGATATGGTTTTGATGGGGAAGCGTGTCTCAAGATGCTTCAACCTTTAATATTCTTTCTTTGCAGCATTTTTGTTAAGATACGGGACAAAATGGGTAAGGCACTGTAGCTATGCACTGAAAGCCCACTAGGGAAAATGAAACACTTACTGCAGGAAAGTAAATTATTATGACTTCTTATTTCTGATGGAAGCTTTTATCCTCTAAGAGCTTTTGTTGCAAAGAAAGAGACTTCACATTTTATTCTGGATATAGAAAATGTTCATCAAAAAATCTCCTACTACAATCTCAAATCAGTTAAGTGGCTATTATTGCATTAAAAAGGGTATTTTCATTTAAGGCAGAAAATAAATGATTGCTGTTATCCTATTTATAAATTGATACTGGTTAAAATTCTGCCAACTCTCCATATTGAAAATACAGTGTCTTCTATTGAGCTGTTGATGACAAAGCAGCTTTTCCTTTTCTTCTGTTAGATGACTGGCGTAATTAAAGCAAAGTTTCATAGCGGGACAAACTGCTACAAAGCAAAACTTTTATTTTGCAGTAACGATGCAGTTGGATTGGAAGGGCATTAATTGGTACAGCAATTATTATGCTGTCACTCACAGAAAGATGCAACAGAAGGGAGCAGATGGAAACAGAAAAACAGCATAAACTACATTACAGCATATTGATTTCCATATACTTATTGAAAGTGAAACTGTGGGATTGTTTTGGTTCCAAATAAAGAAATATAAATTTTCCCTTGAATTTAACTACAGTTGGAATTAAATCTCCAGCGATCACAGTTGGGCTCCAACTTCTATATTTTCTAAAATACTTCTGGATTTAATTTCACCAAATATTTATCTTTCTGAAGGGGAAATGAATATCAGGAAACGTAATTTTCGAGACAGATTTTAAAGCAAATTAGTTAGTTTACTCATTAGAAATATTTTTGAATAAAAATAATTCAAATTGATCATAAAATACATAGGAAATATATTAAAAGAATGAATGCAAACCCCATCAAACATTTTTAAATATTTCCTTTTTATTCTCAACTAGCATTTTAATACTCTCTAGAATTTGAAATGAATTTTTTTCTTTTTTTAGCCATCATCAAGATTAGTAAGTATCTGAGTAGAATATACTTGTTACAGAACCCTGTCGCTTTCTAGAGTTGGAAGGCTATTATTTATCGTTAAAGTTTGGGTCATTGTCATCAATTTCTTCTCTAGAAAATAAGAAATTTTTCACATGCATGCAGGAAAGATTGCAGGACTGGCAGTTTAAAACCAAAAAATTTACAATATGTCAAATTTTTAGTCTTAAGGAAAAATTTTCAACATTCCAGTTTTGGGACAAGAATGCTGGAATTTTATGAAGAGTACATTTACATGTCAATATTTTGAAATAAAGAAAATGCATGTCCTTAGGACTTCGCAACATTAATAACTGTTTCGATACCTACCAATAATGCAAATTGTCTATAAACTTTATGTACAGAAATAAGGAGCGTTATTTCATCTATACCCCTACCTAAAATAGCAAGTATGTAAAAGCAGTATCTTGAATCACATAACTAAAACTAATGTTTTGACTAAAGGTCAGACTGGTTTAATTGCAGTTGTGTTTCCAGATAGTGTTTTTAAATACTTGCTCTCTTCGACTTGTGCTGTTCTATTTGTAATGACTAATTGTATGCCTGCATGTCAGAACTAGAGGGAGATTAAAGAAAAGAAATTATCTGACCAGGGTGGTAGTTTTTTCAGTCCTGCACTGTGAGACAACATGCAGATACAGACAGTAAGCTTGTACTCAGCTTTCTTATGCTGTCTTCTATATACAGACTGAAGTGGTCCTTACAGAGATTAATTGATTTCATCTTTACAGCTTTATACACTTGTGCTAATGTTCAATATGAAATCAGCCTCCTCTATCCCTCTGTTCTGAGTTCAGCTCCTTAACTATGCCAACACAGTTGAAGCAGGC
>Ga0181612_106716_pt1 | contig 16961 bp, 6 predicted proteins | sample HoacroProtozoa21_FD_119630 | JGI IMG/M metagenome (GOLD analysis project Ga0181612, IMG submission 119630) | Hoatzin crop microbial communities from Cojedes, Venezuel. Combined Assembly of Gp0051906, Gp0051904, Gp0051908
CCCCTGCCGAAGCAGGGTCACCTACAGTAGGCTGCACAGGATCTTGTCCAGGCGGGTCTTGAATATCTCCAGAGAAGGAGACTCCACTACCTCCCTGGGCAGCCTGTTCCAGTGCTCCGTCACCCTCAGAGGGAAGAAGTTCTTCCTCATGTTCAGACGGAACTTCCTGTGCCTCAGTTTCTGCCCATTGCCCCTTGTCCTGTCACTGGGCACCACTGAAAAGAGCTTGGCCCCATCCTCCTGACACCCACCCTTCAGATATTTGTAAGCATTTCTAAGGTCCCCTCTCAGCCTTCTCTTCTTCAGGCTGAACAAGCCCAGCTCCCTCAGCCTCTCCTCGTAGGGGAGATGTTCCTGTCCCCTCACCATCCTTGTAGCCTTCTGCTGGACTCTCTCTAGTAGCTCTTCATTTTTCTTGAACTGCGGAGCCCAGAACTAGACAGAGAACTCCAGATGAGGCCTCATTAGGGCAGTGTAGAGGGGAAGGAGAGCCTCCCTCGACCTACTGGCCACACTCTTCTAAAAACAGTAGACATGGAGCCATGAGCCTTAACTGCTTCTACAAATGCTATTGGGCTGTGATTAAAGAAACTAAAGCACCGCTTAAACATACAAAAAGGAAAATGCCAGAAAGAAACACCCCTTCTTCAGACGCCTCCTAGCTACCACCTCCAGAAACGCAACCCTACAACCTTCAGCTCCTCTGGCAGCTGCAACTGTGAGGCTTCTGCCACCATTTGGTTGTTTTGCATTTGCACTTCTGGCCCTGCTTGTGCTGTATAAGTGATACCCGAAATAAGGACGATCTTTTGTTGATAAACATGCTGCTTGCCAAACGTAATTGTCAGTTCCAAACAGTTGAACAAGGATATACAAAATGGCCATAAAAATAATCCAGGGCTTGAAAGTAAGCCGTTAGAGGGAAGGCTTAGGAATCTCAGGCTTTTCAGTTTGTCACGGAGAAGAAGAATGCGAGTTGATTTTGTTGCCCAGTGTAGTCTCTGGACATGAACAGGAAGTTTTGCGGAACAAGGATTACATTTCACAGAGAAGCTCCAATGGGTGGTGTGCTGAAAGTAAGCTCTAGCTTGAATTAAGGTGGAGTTTCCAATTACTAAGGTGGTTTAAGCGTTGCTAAAGTTCACCAGCAAGGGTGATGAATCTTCTGTTACTTTGACTTGCTTAAAGGACCTTTCTTGAAGAGCTTCAATCCAGTTCTGGGGTGAGATCCTGCAGCCCCCACCTGTCTGCCCACAAATCTGAGTGCAGGGCGTCTCCAGTCTACCATTAGTTCGTAACACCCACAGTGACCTACGCAGAGGCCATTTATTTGTGACTCCTAAGTGAGAGTTGGATGCTGTGCAGCGTGAAGCTGCGCGGGATGCATTTCTCACGCTTGGAGGATCGGGACTTGGGCAGTCGCAGAGCGTTCGTCTCCAGGATTTGGCAAAGGCACCAGAGGGTGCTGTGCTGAAAGAGAAGAATCGGGGTTCGTGTCTGCCGGAAAGCTCTCCCCGACCTCGGCAAGGCGAAGGACTGGTACCTCCCTCTTCTTCCCTCCCCGATCCTGCAGTCCTCCTCCTGCCGTACCAGCTTTGTGCCTCTGTCGTTCAGGAGTGCATCGACAGATGCTGGTTTCCTTGAACCTTACGCAAACTGACATAGGGAGCATAGTGACAGAGAGTGCAACCCAATGTGTTAATACAAAGATCGATTGAGTGTTATTAAATGCATCGGGTTTTTTAGTGAACACAGGCCCTGAGGGAACCCCCGGCTGGGTGGCAGGGGCATAGGGACAGCGGAGCTGCCTGCCCCGGCTGTGTCGTGGTGGCCTTTTGCCAGGCCACCCGAGCTCGGCTGCTTCCCATCCTGAGCCAGCCGGGTGCAAGCCAGCTTGGATCCAAAAGCTGGGGCTCTGTCGCTAGCCGCGTGCAGGCCAGCGGGCCTGGCAGGACTTACTGGTGCTGGGAGGTGGGTCAGAGCAAGTCCAGGTCTGTTTACAACAGGCTTTTACTTTACGAAATCTCCGGTGTCTCAGTTCGGAGGAGCACCAGTAGCAGGTGCACCCTCGGACGGTGCAAGCGGGTGCTGCCGCAGCGCAGCAGAGGGTGTGGGGAAGCAAGGCAAGCCCCTTTGCAAGGCATGCTTGGGCACCCTTGAGATGCCTGTGGCGGAACACAGGAGGCCATCTTCGTTTTAAATGATCAGAGTCTCAGGAATTAAAGTACTGCATTTACATTTCTTGTTTCTTTGAGGGGGAAGACGTGTTATCCTCATCCAGTATGTTGACAGGTGCATTTATTAACGTGTGTTTTATTTTCTGTGGGGAACATAGTGTTCTTGGGAACCTTTCTATGCATCTTCAGGCTTTAAACCTTTCCATGAGCGTGTATTCAGAGCACAGGTAGGATCAAATCACATTATTGACTCCTGTCTTACAGATAACTGCCATGTGTATTAAACTCAAAAGAATCCTACTTTTAAGTACTTTGGGCCTGATTTTCCATTGTTCTGATACGTTACAGTGCTTCACTTGTGTAAAGAAAAGTTCTTTTTCATGATAAAGGTAAGCATTCCACTTTCCTGCGCTGCAACCTTGACTGTCTCCAAACGAGCACTCAGAAAATGAGGAACAGGAACAAGACACTCGAACAAAGCCCGTGTGTGCACCGCGCCGGGCTGCGCGAGGCCCGAGTGGAGATGGCCATGGCTGCCCTCGGCTGCAGCGGCTCCTGGAGCTGACTGAGGGGCCCGGGGTATGGCACGGCCCAGGCACTCCCAGCCGGAAAGCCACTGCTGCGTTTGAGCCCTATCATGCAGCAACCACGAACTGAAAAACGCAGTGTCGATAAGTGTGACTTCTAATAACAGATGGTACTGAAAATGTAATGGCAGGGTAAAGAAAAATGTAGCGATCCAGGAGACTTTTAAAGTTGCATATAGAGTATCCCCTGCTTCAGCGTTACCTTTTCCATTTCAGCGGTTTTCAAACTTTTTGCATTTTGGGTGTGATGAGTGCACATCTTGGGAGAGGCAAAGAATGAAACACTATTTGCATTTTTATATTTGTAACTGATACACTAAAAATTCCCTGTGGAGTTCACCAGCTAAGAGGGAAGCTGAGCACCTGCTGCCCCTCCTCTCGCAGGGACTGCGCGATCACCGACTTGCTTCTGCCGACTGCCTCAGCAGCTGCTGCTGCTGCTAAATTGTGGGAGAGGCAGAATCCTTTTCTTATTACCCAGGCTGTTTGGCTAGTCAGCTACTCCTTTTCCTGTTTCCTTCAGCAGGAATGGGGAGGGCTTGGAGAGGGGATGAAAAAGAGCAGATTTTGGCATTCTACTAACACTAATGAACTTTCAATTTAATACACTAATAGAAAATGGAAAAAAGATGGAGGCAAATCAGCAAAAAATGATCACATAAGAACCTAGACTTCTTGATTTTCTCAAGCAGCTTTGCCGATCTGGACATAGCCAGGTTGATTTCCGCTAGCTCTTCACAGCTTACGAGTTCACATCTCGTGCTGACTCTCTGGCGCTGTGTTAGATGAGCGTAGGCAAAATGTTTCCTGTAAGAGGAGCAGTTAGTGACAAGGGTAAAAGCTAAGCAAAATAAGAAGGCAAGAGTCGGAAAAAGTGGAGCTGTAGTGAACGTAGTGGCACACTGATGATTTTTGTTCTGGATGGTAAAGCTGATGCTTGCTAGAAGTTTAGCAACAATTTTTTTTTTCCCTCGAAATATCTTGTTTGCAGTTGATATCGTAGGCATTACTTCTAACGGTAGAAACCTTTGGCTGAATTTACTATTCAAAGTATAGCAATTCCTGTAGATAGGCACCTTGCTTACAGTAAACAAGTGCCAACATCAGTATACCAGAGCACAAAAACTGTAATTTGCATGTCTAGACTTTATTATTACAGCATTTTAGTTGCAACTTATCCCAGACATACAAGTCAATGTAATTTTACACTTCATTATGTCTGCTGCTTCTTTCCCAAGCAAAATCATCATTTAAAAAGAATTGCAGAGTTTCAACATTGCTAAAAAGCTATGGAAGTGATAGTCTGTGCCAGTCTGTAGAGAAAACCCATTTTTTCCAGAATCCTTCCCTCTCCCCACTAGTCATTATCTATTTGTAACAGGTTTTACGCTATTTTTCAGAGTCATAAAATGCGGAACTACAAGATACGACTTTTTTTTTAATGAAGAAATTATTCAAGCAAGAGTTTTTGAGCCTGTAGATGTAGCCTGTTACACATAAAGGAAAGCAGAAAAGCAATCCCAAACCTGATCTGGGTCTGGAGAATGACCTGACCATAGGCCTTTTCTATTGCTCTGAATTTCTTATATTAACATATGTATTTAAGTCAGATACGTTTAATCATCTTACTATATTATTTCCCCTTTGGGTATATGATTGAGACTAAAGCAGGTCATAATTAGCCCTTGTATTGCTTTGCAAGCTAACAGTCAATGCAACTGGCGATCTGGAAGAAGTCTTTAGTGTGCTCCAGCCACAGCTTTGAAAATTGCTGACATTTCTGATACAGTAAGCTCAACACAGAGGAGCTTTCTGAAATTACCACATCACCTACTTCTGTGTATCTATACTTCCCAGCTCTGTGACCTTCAAAGGACATAAAATCATTCACATTTAATGTGTCCATCCTTACTCCAACACCATTGCTCTGCAGGCCTTGGTGGGTTACCTGGGGAGATGTATGGACAGCTAGCTTCATGGGATGCACAGGCTGTTCCAAAACTAAAACCAAACAAAAAATCCAACAAACAGAAACCACTCCATTTTTTTGTCTTTTGAACAGGGTTCCATCCCCCCAAATAAGTGGGATTTCTGCAGCTCCAAACCTGCATCGTGAAGGATGAAGCAATGACAAGGCAAGCTCAGAGTGGTGGTTGAATAATAAATATGAATTAGGCTACTACAGCAGGCCATGAGAATAAGGGAATGAAAAAAGTATTTAATAAGGTATTTACTTATTCATGTAGAATAGTAAAAAGATGTTTCAGAGTCCCCTAGGTATTATGTTGCAAATGCACCTTGTACCAGAAGCTGTTGCAATGTCTGAATGCTTATGTATATGCTGCCGTTAGGAGAAAACACCATGCCAGTCGTTTTCAAAAGGATCTTTCCATAAATTACTTTATTTCTCATTAAATGAGCACAGAGTCATTACCATATTAATAACAGATATGTTTATTATTACATATCCATCAGTGCGGCTTTCAATACCACTTGAAACATGCAAATCGTCCTAAGGACGAATCAGTTTTCCAGTGCTTCTTATTTAATACACAACTGCAAAGCCATTATAAATTATTGAGGAGGTATTTGGTTAAGAAATAAAATAAAACAAAACCATACTGCCCATACCATGAATGTATTCCTGCTACAAAGCAAGAGTCTGACAGCATTTACTGAAATTCCTGAATTACCTGGAGCTTTTGTGTTAGATGCTTTTTTTTTGCCCCCCCTCCCCCCCTTTTTTTTTGCATTGCCTACACATCTCTTGGCTTATGAAACAGAATCAGTCTTTGTAGGAGGAATTCTCATTCAAAGATTGTACTTAATTTAGAAAATGCATCTAGCATCTACAATACTTCAACCAATTAAAATTCAGTAAAAAACCACTGATACGCAGTAGATTTTTAGAGGCTGCCTTTGTTTAGCTTTAGATTTCTACATTTATTGACATGGCAAGAATACAATTATCTCAAATTAAGGCACTAAAAGGACAATGTAAAACCCAGTAAAAGTGTTCTAAGAATAATTTACATTTCAAACAGTGCATGTATTTCTTAAATGTTTGTTAACTTAATGTATGTTATCACTTAAAATTGTAAGGCAATACATTATACAGTTATAGAAATGATGTACCCCAAAATACGCTTCCAAACTTGGTGGTTCTTTTTACTGTTAGTTTCTAATGCCTCTAATAGTAAAATAATTCGGTATGGCTTGGCAAAAATGCATAGGTTAAAGGCAATTACTTGTTTCCCCCCCTTTACAAACCTGCTGAATCAGTATTTTGTAAAGCATAATGCAAAATATTTAACACTGATCCATTCCATAGTGGGTGGTTAGCATGAAGGCCGTTACGAACTCTGCAGTGAAGGCACTGAAGTTCAAGTGATAAGGCTTCATTTTTAAGCTAGTTCTGCAGTCTTCAAGAGCACAACTTCGAGTCTTGAAAGCAATTGCAGTCCTTCTCACTGAGAAACCTTCCTCCTCTACTCCGTTTCATATGCTCATCTTGACATAAATATCCCCTTCACAGGGTAAACAGTCCTTTTCTTTCACTGATATGAAGAAAGTTGGCTGCATTTCATTGTGATTGACAGGCTTTTTTTAAAAAAATCCAAAAAGGCAGCACCTTTTTTTATACACCTAGCTAAGCTTTATTTGCTTTAACTTGCATTACATAGTAATAATTAATCTAATCTACCTTTAGGCAAACCCGCAATTAAACACCCTCAGCGTGCTTTTGTGCCAAAGCAAGGAGGAGACAGTAATAGCAATCTTAACCCTGAAGCCTGTGATAGTTGTGTTGAAAGGAACAACCGCCCGTCTGCACTGCTCTGTGTGGTTAAAAAAAGCCCCGTTTCTCAGACCGCATCCCATGAGATTCCATTATGCACTGTACGTGTGGTTAGCTGGAACAAAGAAGAAAACAATTAGTAACAAATACAAAAATTACCCTTATAACACTTGTGCATGTTTGTCAAGAGCTTCAGTGAAAAAAATAACTTATTTTACATTAACAAAACGTTTTTTCAGTTGACATGGTACAATGCTAAGATCATAGCCACACAATCTTCCACAAACTGTTCTTAATTTCAAACAACATTAAATTAACACAGAGATCAGACAGATGATAATATTACTGCGGCTTTACAAGTAAACAAGGCAGCAATCATGGGTGTATTCACGGCAAATGCAAGGTGACCCTCCTTCACTTACAGGACAAGAAAAGGCTCTCTATAGGGCTAAGAGCACGCACATGCAGTTGCTGGAGCTCATCTGCTGCACACGAGTTTTGGTTGTTCAGTGTTCTGGATTTTTTTAAACATGCATTAACTTAATCAGGTGCCCAAGTCCAAATATATTAAAACAAAACACCTCAACTGTGCTGACAACAATGTCTATATATTAGCATACTATAAACTGTGTAGTTTCAGATAGAGAAGCAGTACTGCAAATGCCAGCAAGTTCATCGTGAAGTTCTGATTCACATTTACTAGTGGTAAGTTATTAAAATGAGGAATAGAACTTAAGATGAACTTATACGAGAAGCTCCTTTTAATGGGTCTGATACACCTCTCCATGAAGTCAATGAAGTGCTGCCTACCAACTGCAAAGAAGGTGGATCAGACCCTAAATTAAATGTACTAAAATGTCTTAAGGCATGTGTTAATATCTGTATCCGTTCGACAAAATATTTAATGCCTGCTTACATGGTAGGACTCCATCACCGAGATCAAGTTCTGCTATACTGTCTGACAAGAGAATAATTTTCAGATACTTAGTAAACACGTATAACCCACAAAAATCATCACTGCTTCTCCTACTCCCACGTCTAGGTAAAGACGTCAGGATGAGAACTGCAGGGTGCAGTGTCCTGAGTTCACAGAAGCTGATCTAACAACTCGCTGCCTCCTGAAAGGAAAACGGCCCACTCCTCCTCCACTTTATCACCTTCCTGACCCCAGGGGAGCACCCTCCTACTTACCTATCCTCAGGTCTGGCACTCACCACACTTCTCAGCAGGCTGGTCCCACTCACTAGCTCAGCAAAATAAGTCTATACATTTTTTTCCACAGTCAGGAAACTGAGTTGTGGACCTTCACGGACGGGTCCAAAATGGATCATTTCAAGCACTTACCCAGGATCCAATGACAGAGGAGCAGGGAAGGAAGACAGAGAGGGGAAAATCCTCCCCCTTAAGTAGCAACAGGCTATCAGATTAGCTCAGCTACTGTGCAATCACCAGTTCAGTGTTCAGTATATAAGATCCACTGTAAATTTTTTTAATAATCTACATTTAAACACCTGGTACATCAGAAGTGAATTTTCTTAAAATAAATCCAATGCCTCTTCTTTCTAAACATACAGGATGGAGTATGTAGTGATATCAGGGCACCGGCTGGCCATAGTACATCACAGCAGTGATTGTCTAGTTCACAGACACAACTAACACCAAATTTGTCTGAGGAAGTCACAAAAACGTCCACCATAGAATAGCTGGAAAGAGAAGTTCCTATCTGACCTTTTTCTAACAGTTATTTGCTCAGTGTAACGCTGAATCTTTTCCTTGTTCGCTCACATTGCTCTGCAGGTGCCACAGAAGCCCCACTACATTCCAGTCCACCCAGCCACAGCTGTGTGATGGGGACACAGTGTGCCACGAAGCCACCCAAGCAGCTTCTCAGGCATCAGCGAGGTGCAAGGGCTCCCCACCTGCCTCCTGAGCACGTCTCCATGCAGCACGATGGGCCAGCAGCACACACGTCCCTAGCACTCTTGCTAGTCAAGTACTGTGCCTCTCTAAATTGCTCATGCTCAATATGCTTCTTCCTCCATACTTAGTGCCTACAATATGCAGCGTTAAAAACCAGTTTGCTGTAAATTAATTACACATTCTAAGAAGCTATGGCAGTATTAAACATCATTAAGAAGCAAGATTTAAAAGTCAAATACCAATTATGTCATCAAACTCACTGACAGATGGGCTCAGTCTAGAAGAGTAATATAAATGTTAACTGTTTGATTCACATCACAGTCTGTTAGAAAAATTCATGAAGTTACGGAGATAAGATACCAAGCGGCTATTAAGTTTTCTGGCAACTGAGAAGTTAAGAGCCTTATTTCTTCCCAAGAACCTGGAAGATCCCATTGGGTGATGGGGAAAGGTGTGAACAGAGGCCGTACACAAGGGCAGATGGAGAAAATGCAAGGCTGCAGTATTCTGAACAGCTGATCCGACCTGCTGCTTCACTAGGGCAAGACCATCATCTTCACCCTCCCTCCTTCCATTCTTGAGAGAGATCTGGTGCTTTCTGGACTCTGCCATGAACCATTGCAACTGTCTAACCCAACAGAAAACCAAATGTTTTTCTTTTATGGGGTTAGGATTGGGGTTTTTTTGTTGTTATCCTTTGGTGTTTTGGGGTTTTCTTCAGTGAAAACATTCCTGGATTAATTCTCTGATGGAAAATAGATCAGTTCACTGTGATAATCTGTGAAGCATGAGCTGACACAAGATGAAGGGCAGGAACGTACAGCTCTCCTCTTCCTGGTGCTGGTGAGTTATTAGGCTCATTGTGTCTCTAAGGCCTTACAAAAGGAGCTTTAAAGATGGTGTTTCTCACTTCTTAAAACAGTTCCCGTTCACTACTTCTGTATTTCTATCATTCTTTAACACTCTCACAAGGCAAATGCCAATAGGATTAATAACAGAAATTGTCTGAACAACTGATCTCCCCAAACAGACCCATTCCTTTAAAAGCTCCTGTAAATTTTCAAATATGTAAATCTGTTCATTCTACAAGAAATCAGCTGCAAACTTGTTCCTGCTAAAGGCAATGCCAAACCAGCATTTCTATTAAGACAGAGTGAAAAAAAAAAATTTTGATTCAAGCAAATGCATTTTCTCCCATAAAAGAATATGGATGAAAGCTTCTGTGCTTTTCCAGTTATCTCTAAAATGCCTGGAAAAAAGTTAAGATCTTGAGAAATCACGTGGTTATGCTGGGGCGGGGGGGGGGGATCTACTGAAAAGCTGACAGCTATGAGACATCTGAATACCAGAGCTGTTTTGCCTATAATAGATTTTTAAGCTCCCCTCCCCTTTAATTCTGTGTGTGCATGAACATGCAAATTCCCCATTTACACCCTAGCATAAGGTATTTTACAGTAAATGTGGTACAGCTCATCTGAAGACCCTCCCAAAAGTTAGAAACTGACATTGCAACAGAACTTCAAAAACATCTCATTATTACAGCTACCAGAGGACCTCGCAAGGATAAATGGAAAGGAAAACACACTCAGAATACATTTCAAACAGTCTTTTGGAAAAGAAAGTCTACAACTCTAAATGTGAAATAAAGTAGTATACACTATCTTTACAAAGTGAACCCTATATAGGTAAGGTTCGGCAGCAAGGAGGGAAGAATCTGTATACTCAATAACAGACGATGGTTTCTAAAATGTACAGTCAGGACTATGATCTTCCAAGTGGTGTTTTAGATTATTCCAATTAATTCAGCTTAAAGATGCAATGTAAATGGTGTATTAAAACAATTCTTTCCAGCCCCACTGGCTGGTTCGTTGGTTGGGTTTGGGAGAGTTGGTCGTTTCAGTTCAGTTTTTTACTGTCCAAGAATGCTACCTCATCAAAAGATTCTCAGTTGATTCGACATCTTTTTCAATAAGCAATGCTGACTAGCATTATTTCAGTACCACATTTTTAAAAGTCTTTTAAACCTGTATTCATGAACTTTACATTATCAGATCTGTGTTTTTTCCTGAATTGATGGTGGGACGACCATTCAGTGTCAAAATCATTCCACCTAATCCTTTCACGTATCAACATGATAGGTGCTTTCTTTCAGTTTTAGGTGGTCCAAGACTCACTGAAAAATCTTATTAATCAGTAACGGAGCTCTTTAACCAGTTCTAAGTACTTCTACCATCTTTATCTGCCTGTTTAAAAAGTATGCCTTTAGTAACTAGTTTCTAGAATCCTGATTATTGTTGAAATAAATTTATCTTATAATACATAAAAGCCCTTCATATTTTTCTCAACCACTCAACACGAGTATTCTCAACAGTTCTATTGTAAATAAAGATGATGTTAAACAACAGCTATTAATGATGCATATTTTAAAATCAGCAGGTGTAACATATCCAGAAGTCTTAACAGATCTGGCTAAAGCCTGTGGGGGGGAGGTCTAACATTTTTCAGTAAATCTTGGAAAATTGAGGAAAAATAAATTTAGAAACACTGTGAAGCTTTGTAAAAGCTTTTCGAAGTTGGGAGAAATAGACATTTTGTAGACAAGACAAACAGTTTAACAAGATTCTGTTGTACAAGTACACACCATGTAAATACATAAAAAACATGACTGAATCCCCCTGAAATTAGCAATTACCACTTTGTCTTTATTTGGTACAATACTGAACATGCTGCAATTTGGTAAGCTAACTCTGATTTTACAGTCATTTTTCTTAACTCAGGTTTATCACTGTGTGCTCTTCCACTGCACTCACCCTTGTTTTCAGCAGATTTTTAGAGTGAAGACTGGAAGGAAAAGCTGCCGACTTCCCAGGAAATCTCCCCACAAATCAGAAGTGTTTCTGTTTCACAGCTTCAGCTTGCCTCAGCACCAGTGTTGAAAAATGTAGCATCATGATTTGGTTATATTCCTGCCATTTGAATATAACTGGCAAACTGAGACTTTGTTCAGTGTTTGTGAATGTGGCTTCTCCCCCAAATACTCTAGCACAGGTACATGTTCTTAACTCTGATGGCCACAGATTTCTTTTTATGTCCTCCTCATGCTGTTGCATTGATTATTATCTCTAACACAATACTGCCTGCAACATCACTGTTTTTTACATTGACAGCTTTGTATTCCAGGCCTAAAGTAATTTTCCTGGATGAGATTATCTTGAGGGCCTTCACTGAATATATTAGTCTCTCAAAACTATGATCACTTATTTTAATGTTACTTATGGAGCAAGAAAATCAGCACCCTTTCTATCTTTCAGATTTTTTTCCCCTACTCTCCTCTGCAGGAGGATGTTTAACTGTACACCCAGTGTCTCTTCACATGCAAAAGTTTGCTTTTATTGCACTTCACGCAGGGAATGTTTCCAGGACATTTATTTTGATAGCACTGCCAATCTAAGAAAACTTTCCCTACTGAGACACTAGTTTCCACTTCGTACTGTCAACCCAATCGGTTATTTTGGGGGAAAGGAATGTGCATACTGTATGAGGAAACTAACACAGGTTAAAAATCAGCTTACAGTAACCTAGCATTAAAAAAGCATACTTTAAATCTTCCCCTGGTTAATGCACAGGGTCACAAACAGCTTACAAAAACAACTGCTGGGATAGGAGAAGACAGGGAATGAGCAAGTAGGAAGAAAGAATGGAATTAATACTTAAGCTGCCTCACACCAAAAGAAATGGCATAGCAACAGACTGAGAATCTGCAGGTTTCTCATTTCACCCCCACTGCAGAAGATTTCTAGCTTATGCAAGCTCTACGAGTCAATCCATGAATGACTACACGTATCATCCTTGCAGTTAAATGCCACTGCTGATGTTTCTACTGACCTCTGCCTTTAAACAGGAAAAAATGCAAACAGCTCCCTCACATGCATCGGCAGGCCAGGCACTGCCATCTCTACAGTACCTTTCCAAATCCAAGAAAACAATAAATTTACCACAATAGCAGGAGAAATCTGTCCCTTCCTTCCTTCAGGATTGGAGCAAAGATTTAGACCAGCAGTTCAACAGTCATAACTATGCAATTATTCTGCAATTTCACATTAAATAACATTTATGAACAGAGATTTTTTTTTAGTTAAAAAAATACGTAGCTTTTGTAGTTTCTCACCTAGTTTTTCCAGAAGTATTTTTAACAACTTTTCGGAATGACTGATTTGCTGAGGATCTGGTAGACATAGTTCTAGGAGAAGCACGAACAAAAGTAGTTGGTGGTGTCTTAGGGATCTTCTTTACTAAATGAGTCACCCACTTCTTCTGTTCATCTTGACAGGATGCCAATAACAACATATCTCTTGCTGAAGTTACATCGTAACTCACTGTAAGTAAAAGGAGATGAATCAGTGAAAACTAGGACTCGTTACCAAAGTAAGAATTATGACATACCAGGCATGCCACTGGAAAGAACAATGGCACCTACATACATACTTGTATTGGAATTGTTTATATATTTTTGGAAGACAATAAACAGCAGGGGAAATTATGAATATGGTTTCTTTCAATATTTGTCACTCTGCATTAAGATTCTTGATTCTAACATTAATACTCAACAAAGAAGAAAACTTACATTAATGGCAGTTTTAATAAGCTGGAAAGTTGTATGGGTGCCTTATGGCTGAATTCCAGAGTACATACCCCAAATGCTCTGCCTCACAGGAGCACAGGCAGCAAACCTTTACTCCAGTCCGTGAAGTGGCTGAAGAACCCTTCACACTCTTCAAGGTGTCAGCACAGGTTGGTGATGCGGCCACCACACTGTGCCTAACGTGGGGCGTGCGCAAGTACAGAGGGAATTGTCCAAGAACCAGAGCTGCCCAGTGCTTGGGCACAAACCTCCAGGGACCCCTGTGCTCTCCTGGCCTTCAGCAGAGCCACATCAGTTCCACCACCACAGGCCTCCCTACAGAGGCTTGCCACGGCTGCCTGTTCATAACCAGTGTTAACAGCCTATTACTTTAAAAGCACTTTTCACATCTAAAATTATAAAACTAAAGAGCAGAAAACTTTCAAACTAAAGTGCTTTTATTTGCTTCCAATAGTTTAGCAGGTCTGGCTAAGCATGCAGAAAATTTGTGACACAAAAACCCATGAGCATACCTTTGCATGGCGCAATTAATTCTTCCTTTTTATCCAAGTGGTCTCTGTGGCACTTCACATGGCATCTTCGACATTCTAGGGCAGCAGGGGGTTTAAAGACATGCCAAAGAGGTTTGGCACAGGCCTCACAGTTAGCTGGAAAGTGGTATAATGTGGGAATAAATTCATGGCCTTTGTGATTTAGAAAATTTGTCTTCTCTGCTGGCTGTACTGGTTCTACCTCCAAATCCTTCCTGCATTCCCCTTCATTAGCATAAAGGATCTGAAAAAGAATACGTCTGTGTTACTGTTGAAGCACTACATATTTTTATACATGTTTCAAAGAAGCTGCCAAAACTTTTTCAAGAGAGTTACAACAGATATGAGAATACACTTTCTTTTACCTGGAATATTTTAGGAATTTCTTCAGTTTCAGCTCTATATACATCTCCTTGAGTTACAGGCCGGACATGGAACAGCTTACTACATTAGAAGAAACATGAATCAGAAAATACTAAAATGCTATGCATGTTTTTAAAACAGTTATCAAAGCGCTTTGATGTTCTTATGAATCTTGTTTATGAAAGCAATATGATGTACTTCAAGGCTGCAACATGATTTTAGGAATTCACTCAAGCTGTATAGCTCGTCTACCCAAGTAAGACGAAAACATTTCATAGCTTGGAAAGAGGGTGATCTTACAATGGGTCCAAGATCCATCATGGCAAATTCACCTGTGAAAAAGGCTTTCAAATTCTTCCTCAGAACACTAGGAAGTCTAACCGATTATCGCTAGAAAAGCTTAATTGATAACCCTGGACGGAAGTAACCAAGTGAAGTACAGTACTACTCACTAATTTTGTTACTAAATCATGTTATCAATTGATAAACAATGTGACAACGTCACAAAAGGCAATCTGGGGCACCAGCTGTTGAAAAAGCTATTAAAGTAGGAACAAACATCATCTTATATTGGTCAAGACCGTACTTGTAAGTCCATCTAGCCCAACATCCTGTTTTCAACAGATGCCGCAACAGATATTTATGTAAAGAGAAAATAATTCTTTTCCTGGTTATGAGCAACTGGCAGCTTAAGCACTTCCTGAGTTTGAGATTCCTTCCAGACCACTGTATTTGTTAGTCACTGATGGACCTATACATGAATTTTAAAACCTTTTTTCAATTACTACTCTATAAGGTCCCATAATGTCAATCAGCTGTTCAAACATCACAGTCAGCCATGTATCTGTGATCAGCTTCAGTGACATTTGACACAATTTTCCTCATGTATAACCAATGTAAAGTGATCACAATTCATTTATTTTGCCACTCTAAACAGAAACCATCTGCAAAAGTTAGAAATGCCTTGGGCTTGATCAACACTGATCCTTTCTCAGACAGCAAGAAAAAGATATGAAGCAAGGGGATGAGATCTAAAATCAGACAGCCAGTTCCCTAACTATCCCACAACTATCATGCCCTGCTTTAGAAAGCAGCAGTTGAAGCAATTGGAAAAACACTGAATCACAAAAAGAGAGAGAATAATACGTAGGTTCCACTGTCTCTGACCCTTCTCTGGCATAACAAGGCTCTTCATTTCTGTAAACTCAGACCAGTGACTACAGACAGTGCCACATTATTGTGTATTGAACTTTTTCTCTAACTTTGAGCAAGAGTAGGACAAAGAAAAAGTAACATATTTTGTTAACAGCACCCTGAAATACAGATAAAACAGACATTTTCCAGTGAGTATGGGAAATTAAAAATTATTTATGGAATTTTGATTCCAAGCTTCTGGATTTGTTATCAGTTATCTCACACACAATGCTCTTTTGTTAATTTGTATCCAGAACTAACAGTAACTTTACTTACTCTATATCTAGTACCATAGATGGATTAGACTGGTCCTTGTCCTTTTCATCATTGTAGAACAGTATCTTTTTACTGCTCACCACAACATACTGGGGAAAGAAAGAGTAAAATCAAGTTAAAATTGCATTTAAAAAAACATTTATCCTGTTGTACTTCCATATGCACAGAAAAAGCCCGAGTAAATTAAGTTTTTTAATATCAGGAGATATGTAAATCATCGTGCAGGCAGCTATGCTACTGACAGCTGCACAATGCTACAAGCTGCAATGACGGTGTATTGTCACTGGAGCACCCTAAAATGCTTGTAATGACTCTAGAAGTCTATAGGCACACAAACTCAGAAATCTCAGTTGCTAATGGTGTGATACTATGGAAATTACTGTATCACTGAGAAAACTCCTGCAGTGCAGAATCGATCACTTATTGATAAATTTCTCTAGTTCTAGAAACCTGCAGGACTCACTGGTACTTCACACCAAACTACTGGTAGGCTAAAAGAGATTCTCACAGCTCCAGCTAACTATTTCCTACACTTCCAATTTAATGGACTGGTAAAATAGCGAGCCAAAATGAATCAGCAGAAACAGAAGTCTGGTATACATTCCAAATCTAGGAATACACTGAGACACTAAGGGAAAGGTTTGCAGAGGAGGAGAAGAAAAATGGACATTCTTTTGCTACATGTCACTTTAAAGGTCAAACCACACAGTTTTTTTCCAGAGTGGTAAAGATGTTAAAGAACAGAAACATTTGGTAATGTGCTGATTAGCTTTTTCCCAAGTGTTTTAACAGTTCTTGCTCAATGTCTGCATATTAATGTTATACCTATCCGATGCCACTGAAAAAGTGCAGTACTCCAGAATGCATGGGATTCTGGGGAACAAGCAAGATCTACTGGGAAAGCATTGTGAGTTTTAGAGCTGACTATGCCTGCAGGGCCTGCCCCCTTGCCCCAAAAAGGCGAAGGATGTTGTCCTCAACCTAAAGTACACAGACACCCTTCCAGTGCTGCTGACAGTCACACAGAATTACAAACATTTGTTCATACAACAGGACAAACCAAGCAAGCTGCTCACAAAATTTTTGTAACCCACAGGCCAGTTAAGATCAAACACCTCTAACCTAACAACTTCCCAGTGAGTTCAAGCTTGTAGAATTTGCAGCCTGTTGCTCTTCACTGGGAGCTGACAGTCCAACATCTTTGCTAAAACTGTCCATAAGCTCAGTGACAGCTGTGGCAGTTCCATCCCCTGCAGTTTCAAATGTTTTAGAAACAAGGTATTAAAAGGTATGAGGTACTAAAGAGGATTAAAAAGAGGTACACTGATTGCTCTGCCTTATACTGAGCTCCAGATTCAGGTATAATATGACCTAGAAGCAGGAGAAAGGACAGAAAAGCGAGAGAGTGAATATACAAACAGTTCATCTTGAATTCCAATTACTGGTAATTCAATGGGTTTCTGCATGAAACAGATA
>Ga0181612_144667_pt1 | contig 16960 bp, 7 predicted proteins | sample HoacroProtozoa21_FD_119630 | JGI IMG/M metagenome (GOLD analysis project Ga0181612, IMG submission 119630) | Hoatzin crop microbial communities from Cojedes, Venezuel. Combined Assembly of Gp0051906, Gp0051904, Gp0051908
TGCACAAGGTTTCCTGGAAAAGTTGCCATTTGTGAAGTCAGTAAGGTAAGGAGTAAAGTCTCTTCAAACCGTCACTGAATGACAGCCGTTGCTTATTGTAGGCTGCGCGGCGAACAGAGGGAGGTATTTTAGGCTGTGATTTTGAACATTGGCATGGTTGTGTGCAAGAAGCTTTCGTAAGAGTAGCAGAGTATTCCTTTTCCATCTGGTATATTCATGTTTTCCTGATAATAAGTAAAATGTGTGCTTTCAAAATGGGAACCCATTTGAATCAAACTGTGTCTAAATATTTGCAGATGTCAAAATGCATTTTTCAGACCTTGAATGAAAATTGCATCAAGAAATATTTGTATATATAAGATGGTGGCCGAATGTTTAACTTTGTGAACTTAAAGCTGACCAATTCTTGCCGTCTGTAGTTTAGTAGATTGAAAGATGAAATTTTTTTTAATTACGTCTTAAATTTCTCTCATCTACTCAGAATAGGTTCCTATACTAGCTATTTAAATAACTAAAATACTTGTATTTAAATAATCGAGTTCCCTCTTGTAACAAGTTCTACAAACAGTATCTGAAAATGACAGAAACAATTGAATGAAAACTTAATTTCTCTAGTAAAAAACAAACCAAAAACAACCTGTATGTGCACAGCTATACTTTGCAGATTGGAGGCTGTAAAACAAATAACACCTTGCAAAGATTTGATCTGGTATGTGCAAATTATCTAATAGCTGTTCTACATTATACTGGTCTACCCTTGGCTTAGAAAGACAGCACCGACTTAATCAAATGTCTGTACTAGTTCTGTTCTTGAGTTGGCTGACTGCAGACAAGGACCAAGGCGAAAAGCTTTGAAGCTGATGATGTGTGTTTAATTACCTTAAGATTCATTGCTTTCCCTCTTCTTAATTAAGCTAAGGTAATAATGAAATCTGTTTGACAACTGTAGTCTTAAATTCCTCAGTTTGTTGCTCGTATATTTGATAAATGGGCAGGTAGAGCATAATTAGTTTCAGTTCTTTCTCTAGTTTTCAGAAATGAAAGAAAGAAGACAGGAGGTTATTTAAGAAGATGTTGTAGAGTCTGTCTTCTACAAAAGTTGTGGCAGTAAGAGAGAAACTATATAGAAAGGAATTTGAAAGGTTCAACCAGCCAGCCAGCCAAAAAGAAAATCTCCACAACATAACAAGCCGTCTGAATTTCCCACTTTCTTGCTGTCCATGAGACATCAGAACAGTTTTACAGGCTGAGTACTTCAGCTTCTCTAGCAAGTTAGGAAAGAGCCATTGAATGAGGTCTGCAGACAAGTAAAACCACAGTTTTCCAAAATTTGATTTTTATTGTTAGTTGGTATGAAGATGTTGCCTTAACATGTTTATTACATGCACATAGTACTAAATGTCACTATGTGGTGTTTAATATATAGCTTAATGATTGAAGAAAGTGAGGGAGACAAATCAAGGAATCTCCTTTCAAAGTGTTATTGTGACATCAATATTAAAATCTAACTTGTGCCCGGTTAATGATGAGGTGATTCCTATGGGACCTTCTTAATAGCCAGGCACTCAGCAATACTTTTCATGGTGCAAGACCCGGCTAGATCATGAGCCATGGAAGTATAAATATACAAAGCATGCACTGATGCTTGTTTCCATACTTACGTGCATAGTTTTGATACAGTGTTGGACTAAACAAAGTAAAATGATAGGTGATCTATAGTAAAACCCATGAAAATACTTACTGTCATCGTTGAACCTATCATTTCCTTGTGGAATTCTCTATGAATGGCTTCAGGGTAAATGTGTTAGTAGGTGGAGAATAACCAGGAGGATTTAAAGTCATTGTGACCTTAAATATCTAAAGGAGTAGCAGCAATGTAGTAGAATGTAAAAGATAAGCAGGATTAGAAATCTTTAAAAATGCATAAACATTCACATTTGGATTTTGCAACCCTTGCACATAGCACAGTACAGAGCATTGTGCAAGATGAATGGGCAGGATGTTTCTTATTGTGATTCATTTACAAATGATAACAAATATTGTATCAGCTGCCAGAGTCCTGCTTATTTCTGTATCTGATCTTGCTGAATAAATGTTTTATCAAGAAATAGATATTTAGAAAAATGAACTTGTCCCTTTTTTATTGCTGGATTGGATGGTTACCATATACTTGCTGTGCTGTTGTGGGTCAGCTAGGTTATGTAGCTGTTAACGGGTTAATCCAGCCTGAAGCTTTACAAGTCCTTGCTAATTTTGTAGTCATAACCATATTATCTGAGATAACTCTTCCTGGGCTAGGAGAAAGTGTGGACCTTAGGAATTTCAGAAGCAGAGCAGAGAGAAAATCATGACTTAAATCTGAGATGCAGCTGCATAATTCCTTCAGTTTTGCTCCAGCATTTTTCCACATCTGGATTGCTACTTTCTCCATGCTGTGGGTCAAGCTGCATTCCTGCCCCATTTGTCAGGGCAGGCTGGAAGAAGCATCTGCAGAAGGACTGTTCTCTACCCTGTGTTGTTAATGGCAAAGAAGACAGGCTATTTCTTTGGTGTTGACTTTGAGTAAATGATGTTGATTGTGATTTGGCCCCAGGTAAACAGAAGTTTGCATTAATATGTCCTGAAGATGGAGCTATTGATAGCCATTTATTAGTACGGAAAAAAACCTCTCACTAACTTGACCTATTTTGAGCAAATGTTTTGGAGTACTTGCTTGTAATGTTCACCCAAATCTATCTACCTAGGCTATGCACTTGTGTACCTCTACAGTCTTTATGACTTCAGCTTCTAACCCATATTTTCTATACATCAGTCACACTAAAATATCCAAAATAAAAATAAATATAAATCATCTGGTGTGCCACTATTTCAAAGATTGTCTTCTGTCTTGATCTTAGATATCTGATTTCACTAACCGTCTTTCAAAGACTGTACTTTTTTTGCTTCCACTAGTGTTTCAGAAACATCCAAGTGACCCTGGAATCGTGCTGGGGAAAAATGGCTTTTTCTAAGCAAGGTACAGTGTTCCTAGGGGACCCACACAGGATACATGGTCTTTCATCTCTCTCTCAAGGAATTTAGACCTATAATTTATAGAACTAGTCTGGGGTTTTGTTTTGCCTATTTTTATCTTTTTCTTTTATAACTATATATTTCTTGCTCTGAGAGAACAGAACATTTGTCTCAGTTCTTCCTGCTTCAACAGAGCAAGCCTGTCTTTTCAAGGACAGATCATTAATTCTTGGTGTATCCTGTTAAATTTTGCATGCCAATATTATTGAACTCTCCAGCAGAGATGTTTTGGAATCCTTTTCTCAGCTACCTCTGTAGCCCTCAGGAGTCATTTTCTTCCATATACTTCACTTGTTGTTGGCCTGTGAGGTTTGGTGGTTGTTGTGGTTTTGTTTTCTCCTACTGCGGTATGCGTTTTAATGAGTCTCGTTTCTCTAGAGAATCATAGCTCCCATTCCTGCCCAGGTTTAGCTGCCTAGAAGCTTCCAACAAATTTTTGATTTCTAGAGCGGATTGTTTCCTTTATGCACTTAGTATTTCATAGCTGTGAGTCACCCAAGCCTTAACCTTGTGAGTGATTTCCCGGATATAGCAACCGGACAAAAATGTTCTTGATGTTGAAGGCACATGGCTCTTCAAACCAGATGTTCATGAGGAGGAGTTAACCAGTTTGATAGCTTGAACCATGCAGTCATACTGTAGAGTGCCTGATGTCATCCTTTTTAGTAACTACCTGAAAACCTTTGGAGAGAAGCATGCACAATAGAATAGAGAATAATGAAAGGCAGAGACTGAAGTAGCTGTTCCTGGAAAGTTTTGGACCATCTTCCTCTGATTCTGTTTTTCCTTTCTTCTTTATGTGCAGAGTTGGGAGTGAGAACAGTTGTTTAAATGTTTGATATGTGCTTTTGTTCACAGTTCTATTACTGAAACAACTTTAGATTTGTGCTTTTCAGTGTTTGAATTTCCAGGGACTGTGAACACCCCTAGTTCTCACAGCCTTCAGCTTTGAAGTTGGAAGCACTGAACTTAACCATCCAATTCTTTAGGCCTCCTATGTTTTTCCCCATCTTCTTTATTCTTTATTTATTTTACTTAAATTAGTAAAGAGTAGTGAATATTTTTTTTAACTAGCAATTTATTTTAACGTATTTGAGGGGTTTTATTATACTTGCTCAAAGTCAAATTCTTCTTTCTGCAAAGAACAAATAAAAGATGATAATGCTATTTAAATTATTTTATGTTGTGTTCAGAGATGCTTAGATTTCAGCTTAATCTCCTGCACAAAGGGGAATTTAATCTATCAGACACAGAAGACAAACAGTGTCATTTGGAAGCATTTGCCCATTTCTGATGCTAACTCAATCTTGCCATGGATCTTATAGAAACTGCTGCTTCTATAAAGTCCTAGTTCCTGTAGATGTGTAGAACAGCTGAGCTACTCATAAAGACAAGCGTTTGTATAGCACTGTCATTACGTTGGAAGCAAATTTGGAAACATGAGCCCTGCTGTCCAGAAAACTGCAAACAAATATGCAAATATATATTTAATCCTCTCTTGTAATTGGGGAGGTGTGGTTCATGATTCTGAATGTTTTAGTTACTATACTTATTCTGTCTTATAAACAGAGCCTAAATAGTGAAGAGTCTTTATTGCTGAATTTCTACTGTGTAGTGTTATGTTTATAAAAGACTGTCAGAGTCCAAAAAAGTCTTTGCTTATTGGTGTAACTTTCTGTAATCAGCCACTGACTGAGGTTATGAATGAGCGCTAATTGCAGTTACACTAGAAATACTAGCAAGAATGAAGGAGAAAGCAGTGGCTCACTCAAACTTACTCTGCTCTCTGGTTCCAGACACAGACCAAATTAGAAATTCTGCTGCATTCAAGGGTCGCTCCCTGAGTTGTATGACTGATGCCGTGTTCCAGTAATGTAAAATTGTTCTTTTATTCCTTCAGTCTGAATGAAAAGATGCATATTTATAGAACATCTTGAAGCTGTGGAACTACATTCTGAACTGGATGCCAGAACTAGATGGCTTGATGTCTAAATTGGTGTTTATCTTGCACGCTGCCAGAATTTTACAGCTGTTGCTCTTCTTTCCTCTGTAGTTTTCTGGACCTTGACAGTTCATGCTTAGCTTTTTAAAATAATGATATTATAGTTTATATCTGTACATAAAGCTGTAATTTTGCTTACCCACTGTGTAAATGAGTTAAATTTCTTCTCAAGACAATGTTCTGAGAATTTTACAGACAGAAAGAAAAGCAAGCTCTCATTATTGCTTCTGTAGAATATTCAGCTACACCAAAGAAAATGCCAGTTTTTTTCTGGTCCGAGTAGCTGCAATTGGCTCTAGACCTGCCATTACTTGGGGGAAATTCACCTTAAGATTTTACATGCTTTACGTTATTAATTGTTCTTTTTTCATTACGCTGGTAAACTGTTTACTCAACCATATTATGCTGATTTTCTTCGGGCCGGAGTGAACCACATTTCTTAGGTGAAGTGAGTTCTGAAATTTGCCTGCATACTTTATGGATCTGAAAATCTGCTTTTCTTCTCTCAAGCGTTATCGAACTCGAGTTATTGGTGTCGGGGGAACTGCTAAGATGCCTTTTCCTGGTTGCTCCCACCATCTTCAAAGTATCTTTATACTTTTCTGTTTTCCCTGCACTCTTGATCCTGTGTTTCTTTTCAAACATCTTTTCACTTGACTGACAGTGGATAGAGCTCCTGCCCTTCTTTTTACACAGACCTCTGGTTTTGTACCTCTTGGTAAACTCTAATTTCTTAAAATACCATCTCCTCTTTTCTTTGTCTTTTTTCCTTTAAATATGGTGCCCAGAAATACAGCTCAAGGGCTATTTCTCTTAGCAAAACATCTGTGCTTCTGTTTTTATCGCAGATTCTCACGGCAGCACAAACAACTAGGCACTTAAAGATAATGAAATGAAGGTTCTCAGTCTGCAGCTAATGACAAAGTTGCAGAATTTGCATTTTTTTCTTCTATCTGCTTTTTCTCAACATCCTATATTTTTGTCTCAAGTCCCAGTTTGGATAACTTCTGGCCTCATGTATAATATTCATTAACCACAGTCACAAAGCTTCTGTTAAACACAACAGACCTCTTCTGAAACTCAGTGATTTTTTTTGTTTTATTTTTTCCGTACTCCCAAAAGATTCCAAGCAGAACATTTTTTTTATTATTTTTATTTTACAGAAAAGGAGGCTTAAACTTCCTGTTGCATCTTCTACAGGTAGGCATCTTGCAGTGGTATCACTGGTGGTGCTCAGGTTGTGTGGTCACAGTTACACCCTGAGCCCAGGACCCAGCCATACTGATGTAACCAACAGAGATGCTGCAGACACAGACAGAGGAGGATGTTACAGCCGATCAGGACAACATGATGAAAGATTCATATCAGATTCTCAGTGTCATTGTCTTCTCTTTACTCAGGCTGAAAATATCTTGCTCTTATTTGCCCTGCTTTGTTATTGACAGAGAGCAAACATAGCTGAGGGAAGGGGACGATATGCTTGGGGAACGCCTGCTCCTTACGCACTGAACAATCCTTCATTTGCAGTTACCAAACTGGGCCCATGACAGTTGTTTCTCAAACCAGAAGCTTAAGTTTGCTTTGTCTTGTTTTAAACTACAAAATTACTCAGCATGAATAATGATGTGCATAGTGTTTAACTAGAGAGAGCATTAAATTAACTTTTCTTCTTGAAACACATCGTGTCTAACATGAAAGGCATATTTGCCTAAACCCTAACTGGTACCAATAGAAATTACGTAGTTAATTAATGTCAGCTCATAAAACTAATGACTGTGTTCTTTCCAAGTGGTAGCATCCGTTCATTTGGTGGCATGTACAGTATCTTTGCTTTTAGTCATTTGGCTTTGAATTTTTTTCTAGATCAGAAGTCCTGTCCAGAGTTTCTGCTTCATGTTCTTCATCTGGCAGTCCCAGAAAGCATATGTTCTCTGCAAACAGACCCAAATGAGGACTAGGCAGCTATAATTAATCCTGTATCTTTTTTTTTTTTTTTTTTTAATTCTGTGTGCTGTTGTATTTCAGTATCATTTGTCTTTGAAGCTTTTTACAACTCTAAAACCAGTATCTTTCTGTTCTCAATAATCATTAGGGTAGATCTGTTTTGTGGCCAAGCTTGCAAAACTCCGCCTTGCAATTTGCATGTCAGCACTTACACAATGCAGACGTTCAGAGAGAAGATCTGGAAAGTTTTTCAAGACATCTTATTCTGAAATTTTTGCATTTATGCAAGTGATTCCTGACCCTTGAGATCAACTCTGTTAAATTCAGTTGAGTTCCTGTAAAGCTAAGAATACACTTTCCTTTGCCATGGGGCAAATGATGATGTTAAAGCTTCAGGCTCCTGGCTATACAGTTGTCAAAACCAAAATTCCACCAGAGTTCAGTGACATTATCCCACCTTAAGCCTTAAACTGCTATTCAGTTAGCCACTGAATATCACCAAATATGTAGATGGGAGGAAAAGTAGTCATGAACTTGTAGCAAGAGAGGGAGAAAGGAAGAAGAAGAAAGACTGAGTTCTGAAAAACTCAAGAATTGCAAGAACAGGAAAACTGAGGCTATTAAAGAGATGTAAGGCATTTGTGTGTCTGCAGAGTTGGAATGATTTGGTCTTTGTAGATGTGCCAGGCATTTGGCAACTGCAGTTCAAGTCAGTGGAATCACACCACATGACTTGTTTGCCTGAAAGACCTGATGTAAAGTGGCTGTGGGAACTGAAATTCCCTGCTAGGAAAACAGCTAAATTAAGGAAATAAAAACAAACCAACAAAACACCACAACCAAAACAGAGGACATTATAAGGACAATTAATTCGGTTAGAAAGGATCATCCCTGCTGCTTCGGTCAAATATTGAGCGAGGACAGTGTCACAGGTCCTAACCACAAATATACCCGTGCAAAAAATCTAGCCTATAAAAGGGTAGGGGTGCTTTTAACCACACTGATAGACCCAGCAGAAGTGATACACTAGTGCTTCTTAGCTCCACTTGTCAGCTAGGTTTATAGTTGCGGTGTGTTACTAATACCCACCCTGTCCATAGTATATGAATTGCTTGCAGTGCTGCTGTTCTCGCTCAAGCCTTTGGGGAGTTTGAATATCTTTTTTTCTCCTGGAGTGGTAGCACAGCTGTGTCCCCCTGTTACAGTAGTATTCAAGTTCTGGTATGTACATTAGCTGCTGTCGATGGCTGCGCAAAAAATCAAAGGTAACAGGTCCAAAAATACGATGAATTTTTTAGCCACTTGCCGTTTTTAGCTCGCTCTAGCAAATCGCTGCATTATACACAAGCCCCAAACACTGGTTTGCTCTACCTTCATATGCAGCCTCTTGCTTTTTACAACCTCTCAGTCCAGCATATGTGATCTCGGGCTGTAAATTCCCACTTAGGGAAGTCTTTCTCCATGGAAGATAGTGACAGTGTTTGCCTGCAAGCATGTTCGGCTGGCTTATCAAACCAGTTTGTTTACTGTTAGATGAAAATAAAATACATGGAGAGGCAAAGTCTTCCTCTTAACTGGGATTGTACCAAGATATTTTCGCCATCACTCAGCTCAACCTAAGTTAATTGTTATAGGTTTCAAAAATTAGCTTAAGTATATGGCATAAAACTCTTCTTCTGAGAGCAATAGCTGCAACTTTAGCTTCGAAGAGCAGAGGTGGGTAGGCTGTTGGCACTGGCATGTGAGGAAGCTGAGTTAAAAAGCTTCCTGTCTGTCACCGAGTGTGGGAGGGGGAATGAAATCTGCACCACGTTTTCATTTCTGTGCTGGATGTTGCACTCCTCTAGGGTGGTGTTCTGTTTGGCAGGTTTGTCCATTTCTTAAGAAGTTTATTATTAGCTGTGTAACTATTGGGGAAAAAGCAGAAGTGGTAGAAACAAAGGGAAGGGAGCTGCTGAAATGTTCACAAATGAGTTACCGTTGCAAAAGTGAGCTGTTCCCCTGCCAGTCATTTTTCATTTTGTGCCTCAGAACTGAATGCCTTATTTTTATTTCACTGAATATTTCAATAAAGCCACCTTTTGCCACCAACATTTATCATCTACATTTTACTCCTTGCATCATGTTTAAATCTCTCTACCTTGATTTTGTTGTTTGGAATATATTTATTTATTTACTTGTTTACTTAAAGCCTTATGCCACTAAGCAGCCTGCCACCAAACCAATAAATGGGTAGAGGAATAAAAGTGTTAAAAGAAACTGTCTGCACTGCAATTTATGCAGAGGCAGCTGGTTCTTAAGAGCTGCATCTCAGCTTTGAAAATGACGGGCTTGAACAGTGAATTGAGTTTCCTTGGTGGAGCTGACCTCCAGGAATCTCTTCCTTTTCAACTGCAAGAATAAAAACTTCTCCTAGTTTCAAAGTTTGTCTCTTTCTTTCATTTTCTTTTCTTTTTCTAAACCTCTCTTGATAGTGTTAGAAGGCTGGGACCTTAGACAAGTTGTTTTTATACCATTTTACCATTTTACTTTTTCTTATGCTCTGGCTTTGACAGATTTGCTAAGGAACTGGAACTACCCAAGCTCACTCACTCGAATTGCTTTACCTTTTTGGATCTCAGGCTCTGTTCTGCTCTGTCCCTAATCATTCCTTTCAGCAATGATGAATATGTCAGTAAAGATGCCTTAAAAACAGGTTTCTTAAATTTTATGTGTGTAACAAAAAAAAAAAAAAATTAAAGCTGTACTCAAGTTCAGCCTGAATGAGCAATGACCCAAAGATACTTCATAACTCTTGAGTTGTGCCTTGCACAAAATGGACTATAAGGATATAAGGAGAAGTAGGAAAATAAAACTGAGGGCTACTTCAATTCCACTTACTTCATTCATTGCGCTCATAAGGAAAATAGCCCTCTACTTTTACTCTATTTATCCAACTTTTTAAGCAACTTGGAGCCAACATAAATAAATGAGAATTGCCGTAAGTATCATTCAACCATTATGTAGTTATAAAATGAGCAGGAGCTAAGAATGTATTCAAAATGCAGGTGTGAGAAACTCCAGAGCCAGAGTAGCATTTCCGTTATCCAGTCTAGCTCCCCAGCCTCCTGCAAGTGTTGGAGCTTATTCTCAGTGGAATAATTTGACTGAAAACCAATTAGAAAAATCATAAATGTACCACACTTTTACACAGAGGTGCAAAACACTACAACCACCAAATAACCAGATATTGCTCTGTGATTAGACTTCCCTGCCCTGAGTCTCTTGATATTACTTAGAAGATAGCTTTTTGGTTTCACTGTCTTTAGACAGGAGTTTCTTCAGGGGAGGGGCAGTATGCTAGCCCCGTCAGCTGAATGATTTTAACAGTAGTGTACTAGGATCAGAAATAATGGTTGGTGTCATATTTTGTGTGTTGCTGGTCAGGCAGTGAACTTTCACAGCCATCCCCGAAGGAACAAGATACTGGGAGGGCGTGACGAGAGCTCTTAGCTGGTAACACAGTACTTCGCAGCATGTAGCCCAGTTTGAGCTCTGGCTGGCATGTGGGGCAAGGTCTTTATAAAACAGGGCGTGAAACAAAACCAGTGTAGTCATCTTGAACTGAGATGCTCAAGAGCTACTGTGGAGGGACAGAAAAAATAATGGTGTAGGATATGCTTAGATAGCTGCAGCTGGGCAGTGGCAATAAACTTGAGGCTACTACTAACTACCTGAAGTAGTAAAAAGCTACCAGGAGGTTGGGGGCCTTTCGCTGGGAGAGGTCCTTAATGTGTCATTACTTAAAAACCATCTTTGCAACTTGTTATTCTGCAGTGATATGGATGGAGGATAAGTAGATCCAGGCCTGGCCCTCACCAAGCTGAAGAATTGCAAACTACTGTTGCAATTGATTCTAAAAATCCTGCTATGTATTTTTTTCTTTAAGTGGTTTGGTGCAACGTGCAGCATGCTTAGAAAACAGCACTCCAGAGAGGACTTTGCTGGGATGCTTCATATCTGAATCCAAAACATCCTAATGTGACTACCCTTGATAGTCACCCTAGCCAGGAAAGAGATGAAAGGGAACACAACTTTCACTGTCTAGGGAAAAGTCTATTTTAAACTGAGATGCCTCGGGTGCCTGGGGAAGGCTATCTAGCATTTTCTGGAATGTTTTCTTGAGCATGGGTATTTCAGTGCATCATCAAGTGCCAGCTGAGTGAATACTGCCTTCAGTGGAAGTAACTTTTAGCTGTACTTTTCAGTGGTCTGTTTAGCCCAGATGCCCAGACATGTGAGCGATATCTCTAATGTCAAAATTAGTCACAGGTGTTGTAATAGAGTCACTGTTCAACTTCAGCTGATCTGAGATTACCAATACCCAAGTCTTCCCCTGTGAATACCCGAGTAAACATCAGATGCTATTGTTTTTTCCTTCCCTATTTTTCCCCTTTGGGTAAACCAGAAGCCAAGAGCAGAAGATGTTTTGTATTTGGTGTGTATTCCACAGCCAAATAGCTACAGTCATCGGGTTCCAAATGAGAGAGTCTTTTTAATGGATTGATTGTATCTATTATCTTATCTAATATAACTGTCTGTCGCGTAATGCTTTTGGTAAGCTTTCAAGGATTATATCAACTTTCATGACTGCAGTGTGGGATACAAGGACTGTTCAAACTGCCTCTAAATGTACTGCTTGGAGGTCAGGAGAAATCTGTTGTGGTGCTGTGAAGCTCCCTTTAAGTTGATTTAGTGAGCTAAGAAGTCACAGGTAGGATGCTCACTGAAAGCTAGCTGAGGTTTCTCTGCATTAAACTGCAGGTTGTGGATGCATACCTGAGCATGGGAAGTAATTTCTGCAGGGTTTGTTTAGTTTGCCTTTTTTTCTATGATTCATTCTTTATTTTTAACACCAGCATCACAGAAAAGAGAGCTGATCTCACAGTAAAATAGCTCACACAAAAAAATGAGTTTGCTATGGGCTTTCCATGTGATACTTAATATGTCATATTACCATTTGCATTTGTTTACTATAGAAGCACATACACAATGTAAAAGTGAAAAAATAAATAAAGGGATATTTCTGTGCCTGAAGGGTACAATTTGAATGTGTGGGACATTCAACTACTGTGTAGGTGAAGTCTATGAATGTATAAATGACTAATGTATATTCATGCTGTCAGTAGCAATTGAAAGGCTCCTACTCTCCTGACCACAGAAATTGTATTCTGGTTTTTGTTTTCCTCCAGTCATTGTGGCTTTTCTACTCTACCCATGGGGAAAATGGCCTTAAAACCCAGTGAAACAGAAAGGATCGCTGGAGAGAAAAGTGTTCAGAAGAATATCTCTCTTTGTCCTAATTTAAAATTTTTTATTTCCCCTAAGATGGCTCAGTCCGTCTCCGCCATAAAGATAAAGCCTGTGATGGTGTAAGCTTTGCATGCACAAGGACACCCGCAAATGTGGCTTCATACCCCAGGGTGCCAGGCCTGTTGGAGTTACTTCTGACCATCGCTTTAATTGCGGTCCCACTGCCATGTGGTTCTAAAGGCTCACCTCTGTTTTTTGATCAGATTTGTCTTGGAGCTAAGAAGAATTACAAATGTTGTAACAAGCAAAGCTAGCCTGTCCATCTGTTTCTCTTTGCATGTTCAGGAGCCCAAAGGTAGACTATGAAAGCCTGTTGAAATCAGTGGTTTGACCATGAGCAATTTTGGTGAGATTGGTTAAATTTTTGTATTGATAGTGGTTTTTAGTTGAAAATACTTCCTTCATCTTATATTCATACCTTAGAAAATGCTAAGAAACGGATCTGTAGCATCTAGGAAAGGAGTTGCAGTGGAATTAAAGAGAAAAGATGAGGTAGGAGAGTAGTAGGATTTTTGGACAACGAAGACCATGTTATCTGTACTCGAACTAGTGCGTTCACAGTGGCAATCATGACACGTGAGATGAGAGTGGAGTAACCGCTAAGTCAAGCAATTTGCATGCAAAGCTCCTTACGAGTGAAGTTGGAGGATAAAGAATTAAGCAGCTGTGCAACTGGTGGGTTAGATGGGAAGAGTGTAATGCTGATGAAAATTATCAGCACTGCAACAGGGTTAAAAAAAAGTCTCAGTACTAAATTATTCACAGGAGCCCTGCATGGTTTCAGGGATGAGGTGGACTCAAAGGCTGAGGTAGAGATGTTCATCTGAAGTGTCACACCACATTTGTCTGCAAAAGCGAATGGGAGAACGCTTGAGAGAGACTTAACTTGGGTGAAATAATTGATTAGGATAAAGACTTCAGTAAAAACAAAAGTTTGGAGTCTGAAATTCGTTTTGTATAGTACCATTGACATCAGTCGGGTTGTTGCAGGTGGAGATGATAAAGCTTTGGTTCAGGTTAGATTAAAACTCTGAAGTTCACAGGCACATTTGAAGATTTATAGGGTCACACCAAGCATCAGTTTTTAACTTGATCTGCCTCTTGACATCTTCTTCAGCAGCAATAGTTGTATTGGTTGGCTCACAAGAGGTTTTTGTGCTGGTTTTTTTTTTCCTCTACAAGTTTTTCTGGTCCTAACTTCTAGATGAAGTCTGTGTTCAGACATATATGGATTTGGATGGCTGGTTCAGATTGATTTTCATGCTTTCTAAACATCATTGTCCTTCTTGAATCATTACTGCAAATCAGACTTTTTCTCAGCCTTTTCCAAAAAAAAACACAGCTCTGCAATAGCGGTGTATCTCTGAGGATGAGGATCCTGGAGGAATACATGCACAGCAGGGACAGTGTGGTATCCAGATACCACTGGATCAAACCACCAAGACAGGGACTGTGACACCTCCCATTCTGCAGCACCACACTTTTCTTTCTTTGCCTCTGAATTCTTTATAGCTTCTTGAAGAAACATCAACAGAGGCTTGTCAAGCGCTTTGTACTGATCATATGCTCTAATATTTCTTTTTCTCCTTGGCACTTTTAAACCAGTAGCATTTCATCTCTGACAGTGATTTGTTTGTTTGTTTTAGTTGGGCATACCCCTTGTCCTTGGAAATTTTGCGGCATTTTATTTGGATAATAGAGTGGCTGTTTCTCATACCACTGTTTAATGTTTGATTCCTAAACAGTTCATGTGTGCATTTTACGAGAAAAGTTAAATAGAGTGTTATAATTTACTTTACTCGTACAGTTTGTGGGGTGGGGGGAAAAAAAAAGCGAAGATACCAAAAAGCAAGAATGTGCATTTCGAGTACAATCAGTCCTGCATTTGGTTGCAATGTCGCTTGCTGGTTAAAAGCTACCATATCCTTTCACGTGGAAGATGCCAAACATAACGAATGTGGCCTGATGTTTGGCAATTTCTTTTCCCTAACCACTGGCTTTGATTGCCTGTTTAACAACAAACACCTTTGAATGAAATCCTGGTGTCTGACACGCTACCTTGGTGCATATAGTTTTTAGTTATGAGAAGCAAAAGTCCATGCAGAGCCCAAGTTTGTTGAGAATTAGGTTCTGCACTTTTGATGTGTTTATTGAATCATCTGCTAACTGAAGAAGAGAGAAGTTATTGTGATTAATATGATAAAGGTCATGTTTACTACTACTGTAATTTAATTTATTCCACATTCACCTTTGATTTCTCTCTGTGGACTGGATTACTTTAATCCAATATTTTTACGCTACTGCCAGAGGTAGGTAGGAAACATTCTGTTAGATGCACGAGAAGGATAGAGAGGTGATTGAGTATGTAGTAGACATGTCTTGTGACTTAGAGAAAAAAGATCATTCCTGGGTTTATCATCTTGTGTGTCTGTTCCCCCTGCCCCCATGCCTGGAGAGGAGCCTCACAATTTTAAGAGGCATGAGGACCTTAGTGATAAAAGATAAAAATGAAAAATGAGAACATCTGTTTGTTTATTGCATAAGAGAATGGAATGTCTGGAGGTTAGGAAGGAACGTAATTCTGTGTAACCTCTTTTCAAAGAGAGCACATGCACATAACTGTCTTGGAGGATCAGCTGGCAGTTCTATAAACACTTTTCCGTGGCTAAATTATAGCTAATTCTGCTGAATTATTATATTTACAGTCACTGAAATTTTATCACTCTTCAACTTTTGTCAATCTTCTGGAATAAGGCAATACATGGTCAATATGGGCCTGTGTCCTACCACGCTTCACACTTTAATTCATTTTGGGCTTTTTAAAATTTTCATATTAAAAATAAGGTAGCTTTCTACTTTTACGTCATGAAAGGAAATTGCTGAGCAATGTGGGGATTGTTCTGTGCCATACATTACCAGCAGTGCACATTGGTGCCCACTGGGTTTCAGTAACAACGTCCAGGGCATTTAGAGATTGTTATCATTTGGCAGCATTGATACTATTATGTTCTTTGATATTGCAGCTAAGTGGAAGAAAGGTTAATAAAATTATTTTCCCATTGGAAAATGCTGTTCCATCAAAGTGGTCTTAATGTATTAGATTTGTTTATTTTCTCTCTGAAGATTTTAAAATTTGCGAGTTTCATGCTGCTTTAAACAACAGAGCTCTAAGATCCAAACTCTTTGCCAAACAGAATTTCCATGCTCTGTACATCCCAGCTTCAATTATGGGCAAGGACTTCTGATCTCCTGCAGGCTCAAGGCAGGAGGCTAAAGATCATCAGCTTCACTAATGTCCACTGCTGGTTAATCCATTATTAGTATTATTATTTGAATCACAGCAGTGTTTAAACGCCTTAATCGAGAATGTGATCCATGTGTGCCTATGCACACATGTATAGATAACAGGAAATAGTTTTGATCAAATGCCTGACTGAGCAAGCGAAAGAAGAGTAGAAGTTTGGTAGGCAATACTGAGGACCAGTGTGTGTGAAATAAATAAAAGGGATGTGACAAAATCCCTAGTGCCGCTCTGAAAGAAATCTAATTGAGAACAAGTTGCGGTTTTTTTTTTCTGGTTTCACATTGACCTTACAATGCTCCTTTTAAAAATTCCCCCCTTCTTTACAGTGCCCTCTGTTACTGTTCTTTGTTCACCCGATTCTCATGGTGCCCCCAGTGGATAAGGGAACCAGAACTAACTGAAGAGATTGCAAAGCAGTGCCATTGCATTTCTTTTTATTGCTAATCATTTCAGCTCCTGGCAGATGGCCTAATTGCCAGAACAAAAGGAAGCTCATGAGAATCGTGGCCGTGGAGCTGGCCCAGTGACTTTCAGTAAGATACATGGCTTATAAAAGCTCACAGTACATTGAGATAGTAAACATTATTGCTGCTTGAATGTTCTCAGAAGGCTTTGAATAATGGGTTTATTAAATGTAATTTACAGCCAACTGTAACTTAAAGAAATGAAGCAAAATATGTTTAGCAGTTTCCTTTCATGCTTTCTTTGGGGCAGCCAGGAGAGTAGCCAGTGTATCTGAACCAGAAGCTTGCTTAACTGATGCTTTCACTTCTCTCTTCAGGTACATAATTCTCATTAATGTTAATAAGCTACCTGCAGATGTGAGATACACAAGCATATATTCCAAAGAAAGGGAGTTGTGCATAGTGACTCCAGTTGGCTTGTTTTCTGAATATTATATTAAGTATGTTCTGTCAGGGGGCTGGAAATGGTTTTCTGCAGTACGCCAACGAACTGCAATATTTCTGGGGTTTATTTATTTTTTTAAATTAAAAAAATCCTCTTCTCCTAACTCATTTCAATGGTTGTTTTCCTTTCTGTTGTTTGAATTGCATCTGCAGCCTCAAGTAATGATCCAGAAATGAACTAGGAGTGGAGGAAGCTCTGCTAGATATATAGGAATGTAAATTACAAAAGCAAAATAATAAAGAAAGAGAATTAGAAGCTTGTCTTGATCTTTCCTCGAGGTCAGCAGTAGGGCAGAAAGATTACTGTTTGGTTGCCTGTCTTGCCTACTTGCCAAGTTTAATATTAAAGTCATAAAATGAAAAGGCATATATTTAAAA
>Ga0181612_104421_pt1 | contig 16959 bp, 10 predicted proteins | sample HoacroProtozoa21_FD_119630 | JGI IMG/M metagenome (GOLD analysis project Ga0181612, IMG submission 119630) | Hoatzin crop microbial communities from Cojedes, Venezuel. Combined Assembly of Gp0051906, Gp0051904, Gp0051908
AAATGATGCTGGTTGTGAATTTGAAGTCATCGAACATCACGGGGGGGTGACATCTAACCCGCCGCTTCGCTGTTAGTCCTGTAAGCCTGCTTACGGAGGTGAGTCTCGATCTCCTCCCTGAAGACCAGCATCCCAAGGTGCGAGTGAGAGGCCTCGTTCATGGCTTTGGACTGGATACACATACGGTACTGCTCTGGAGTGAGTTCGTCTGCACAATGCTTCTCGTGCCACAGGTGGAAGAGCCCAGGGACTGGCGTCCTGACCACAATAAGGTCACCGTGCAAGTACTTTCTGTAGAGGTGAACATCCTCACCGCCCCAGCCTTTCACTTCCAAGTCAAAACCCCCTACAAAAACAGTACCAGAAAACGTTATTTTGGCACACTGGCTAGATAAGATGTAAGGCAAAAAGAGCAACACTCCTTGTGTAACGCATTACCAGATCTGGTATGACATACCAGACATTCCAGAGCAATTAACTTCAAGTTCTCCACGCCAAAGCATGGCAAATTGATGAAGAGGAGCTTCAAGCATACCACATCCTCTTCAGTGGAAACTGCCCAGGACACAGATCGTGGCTTCAGGAAGTCTCTGACAAAAGTGTCTCCAAATGGCATTATGCATGACATCCAATGTGACAGCTGCAGAAAACTGCAGGCAAACCTCACCGGCTATGCTTTTGGGTTATTTTTAGCAATCGTAATGGATTTTAGCAGCTGGAAAACGAAGCAGTCATGCACTGCATGAAAAGCCCTCTATAAAAATGCCAGCAATTAGTCCCTAGGTCACAACTCAAAAAGCTGGATTGAGGCAAGGAACCCGTTCCACCATTTGAAGTTCTCTTGCCTTTCCAGGACCATAGTGAAAATTGACCCAGACTCACGTACGATTTCAAAACTCCACAGTTATGAAGTTTTCATTTAGCATATTCCATACACATGGCGATACGACTGCTATTAGAAACCAGCCTGCATTCAGTCAGCTGTCACACAGCACATGGGATTATATGGGGCTATATGTCATTACACCTTCCAGGAGACTACCTTCGAGACAGGCTTCCAAACTCAAGAACACCAAGCTGCTCTCAGTTTTAACAGCATGCCACAAGAGGGTGTGAAAGCCTCTTTCTGCAGCCTCGAACAACTGCATTCAACTGCTCAAGGTTATTTGAAAACAAGAATTTAAATGCTTCTTGTCTATGGACGTGCTTCTTAATCTTGATTAATTTGCTTCAGACAGTCACAAAACAATGAAAGATTTTTAGAAGTTCTAGAGTGACATGTTGTTACTAGAAATTATTGTGACTTCTAACGAACACTCACCAGATGGGACATCAAAATCTAGAAAAACTAATTTATCTCGTTGGTCAAACTTGTCCAACAAGTCTGACTGCTGGACTTCGGAAAATAATTAGAGAAATAAATTCACTGCTTTCCTGTCACTAGATAAGAACACAGAATCAATTTCTAAATACACAAAAATTTTCTTTTTTACACTTGCATCTTACCAACAGTCAGAAAGTCTGTCCGATATTGACAAGTCATCCCAAAGCCAAAATCCCGCCAGAAACCAGAATCCTTCTTGTGTACCTGCAATTTTAAAACTATATCATTCTGAAATGCGTAATACATCCAAGGAGGTAACATTGCATTTGGTTTTGTAGAAAGCTAAGCTCTTCCGACCATTTGCTCAGCGCAGGATACAGCATTAGCACTTCTAGTAGTTGCGTGTCATGCACAGACGTGGGCTTCCCAATTACCTGCTGTTCGCTTCACCCTTTGCCATCCAATTCCAAATACTTACAGGTATTGCAGTTTCCACGCTTACCTTTCTACAACACCACCTCTATTTTCTACATATCTGCTTAGACCGAGCAGTAAATTTTTGGTAGTCTATTGCCAAATGATCTGTTCCCAATACTCCAATTCCTACGCGGTTTCTAAGGCCACATTTGTCTATTCTTGTTCTGATACGACAAGAAAAGTACATTTTGTGACTGAAGTCAGCAATCATAAGGTTGTTGGACTCAAAAAAGTAACCAGCAGAGTTGTCAGGCAGGAGACCACTCCTCTCGGCTGCGACCACCTGAGGCCAGATGAACAAGGCTCCCTCCCACTTCCCGCAGGATCCTTGCCAAGAACACAGCAGGTAAGGGTTGCCATGTTCTTTTCTTTTAGTAAGGCTATGTTGCACTCTGCTCTCTCTCCTCCAAACCTGTCTACCTCCAAAGTCCCAGCTGCAAAACCCAATTTCATTTATGCAGTCTCTTGAAAGAGTCAGGCTAGACATTGACCGTGGCCATTCCACCTTCAGGCAACAAAGACCCAGAAATACGGTACTTCTTTCTTCCTGCTGAGCCCCAAATTATCCTTAAACCTATTCTCTCGAATGTTTGTGGGGTTTATTTGTTTATTATTTTGACTACAATCTTCCCCATAAGCAGTGTTTCTCCTTCCAAAGGCAAGATGAGATTAGCGGAGTAACAGCCTGTGGTTCTGGCAGATGCTGGATGGCACAGGGAAGGTAACAACCCGCACAGAGTACAGCTGTCCACAGCACGGAGACAGAGACTGGCCCAACGTCTTTGCCCACCTTGAGCTACGCGGCACGCTGCCTGCAACTACCAGTTTGCAAAGAGAGTCGACACCGAGGGAAGCTTATCAAGCACCGTTTTTAGGGTTTTTTTCCTTTCACTGCTTCTTTGTCTGCTGGAACATAAGCTGAAAGGTGCTGCCATGTTATGCCACTATCTTCCTAAAACGCTGGCTTTCCAAGCCAGAATTAAGCAATAGAACAGAACTACCAACTTCATTTGATTAATAGCACTTTTTTTTAAATCTAGGTAGATCTCCAAGTTTGTCTAAGAATGAGTTTTGTACTGTGTGATAAGCTTTTCATCCGAGTGCTTTGCCCATAAAGGGGAAGAGTGTTTAGATACGCACTGCCAAAGGTCATAAGACATCCCAAACAGACTATTAAGCTATACTTAATTTTGTTTTAATACAAAGCACAACTAATCCTATCCAGAGTAAATCACACTGCTTACCAATTGTTGTTCCACAGGAGGTGGTATGTCTTGGTTGGCATAGACAATAGCAGGATTATAAAGGCTGAACACCACAGGATAAAAAACCTTTTTCCCTGGAAGTCAAAAGGTACTTGTTACTCACTGTGGGCATCCCTTCTGAAGGCCAGGGGAAACTAGAAATACTATCTTTATGAGAAATATTAGCTATTAGTCATCCAGTGAAAACAAAGAAATATAAGATTTAACTAGTAGGATTTCCCATTTAGGTAGCCCATAGCATCTAGCGAGGCAGAGCCCACAGGAATAAGAAACATACACACACATATTTATATGTACTCTGTAGGTATACATTTATATATAGTTATAAATACTTATATACATATAAAATATATAATGTATCACAATGTCACATTAGATGACTGAAAAATCCCTTTAATAATGGTATGCAGTAAAGCTAAAAAATAACCAGGTCTAAGTAACACCTTGCATAGCTTGAGTTTTATGAGCGTGCCTCTTTTTGCGAGCATTTAAAAGTATGTACATCTAGGAAGTCCTGCAGGGGCATCATGAGTATTCTGATTATGCTGTGACACCAGCTCTATCCCTATTACAGAAGCCAGATAAATATTTTTCAAGGATCTCTTGCATTGCCAGTGGTGCAAAGGTATCAATGACAGCCCGCAAGAATACTCAGTACCCTCATTTGGGCGTGAACTGCACTGCACATGTGAGAAGCGTTTTCAGATCTCACTTGAAGCAAAGGTGACAACCTGTCAGTACGAGTTATCAAGCAGTCTCTGGAACTCCCTCGTGAAAATTCACAAAATGCTCCTCTCCAAAGTTTTTCCAATTATTGATACAACTCATTTCACGAAGCGCAGAGACAGATAGAAATGAATGAAAAAACAAGACACAAAATCCAAATAGCTGGCTTATAGCAGACCTTGACTGTTTATTATGTGAAGAAAAAGTATCTATTCATTTCAAATTGACATTTGGAGAAAATGATTTCTGGCTGCAACAAATCTGGAATAAGAGTAAGCATTAATAAAAAAACCCAAACAATGTTTGACAATAGAAGGTCTTAACTAGCACACTTGTTAACGCAAGAAAGCTTTATCCTTCTTGGCAGAAGCTTGTAGAATAAGCAAGCTTCATAGAAATTCGAGAAAAACGGTCAGAAAATTCCAGAGCTTCAGATGTAAACGCAGAACGTTAGCTCAGGCTCTGTAAGGAACACACTGTGTAGCTCTAGTGAAAACCATTTGTATGTGGCATGTCTTGGCCACACCAGTGTGAGAAAACATCAACCAAACCCGTCAGATTTCAGTGTAACAAAAATCACCTTCCACCATAAATGCTGCACTGAGCAGCTTTGCTATACAAATTTACATGCACTCTAGTTGTTAAAGCAGTTAACCTGTCCAGCTTTTAGACAGCCAAATCTTAAGAAAATGTGAAAATTGTACATACTGTACGAAAAAGACACCATGTTCTTATACTACACTAAGGCAAAAGTTGTTTCTCAGTCTAAATACTATTGCCTTTTGTGCACCGAGTATTTTTCATTTTCCTAGGTGCATGGTACTGAATGAGCTCCACCATTCAAATTAGTTTTCTATATGCTCAACGCAGGCCAGTTTGAACCAAACAAGATGACAGGATTCGGGTACGGCAACTGTAAAGGAACATACCAGGCTCGTACGGCAACCGTAAAGGAACATACCAGGCTCAGCATTTAAGCGACAACTGTTGAGGAACTCGGCTGTGAAATAAACATCAACATCACAGAAGAACATCAGGACCTCGCCCTTTTCCCAGGCTCTGGCACCCATGTCGAGTCCCCGGCCTCGGTTAAATTCCTCATTCAGAGAGACGAGCGTGTAATTGTGGAAGTTAGTTTCTCTAGAAGAAAAACAGAGCCAAACCCAAAATAAATCCGTTCGGGGAGCAAAAGGCACCAATTTATACTTTCTCAGCATTTTACAGTAATTTCACTCCGGAAATTTTTAAAAAAACAGTATATCGTCAGGCTGAGAAAAAAAATACCTGTTCCACTTAGTTGTCTATTTTAAGTGTCAGAGTTTAGGCATGGTAAAGAGATGGACCTGTCTTGCTTCATAACTTCACTTTGCATTTAATCATTTGGACAGATTTAAAAGGCATTTTGGCAACCGACATGAATTATAGCGTTCTCTAAAATTACGCCGTCTAAAATCTGTCCCCACAAACTCAGCAGCCCTGACTAACAGAGCAATATCTCCCAGAGGAGGGCAAAGAGAAAGCCAGAGCCCTGGCACGGCCAAACTCCTGAGGCAAAAGGCCATCTCTCTGGTGATGCCACCATAATCCAGGCAGTTTGCTTCTCCTCACTGCTTCACACCAGTAGCACACACGCCTCTACTGATCGCAGAAGAGCAAAGGAGCAGCAAGGGGAGATTGGAAATACACCCAGGGAATATCTTCAGGCAAAGCTCAGTGTCTGCTCTGGAGACACATCAGAGGTCAATGCTTGCAGAGAACTGAGTGAAGACACTCAACAGCAGCACCACTGAGAAGATGAAGAACCAGATAAACGCCCTGCGAGTTCGTGGCACTCAATTTGGCTCAATGCTGTGAGAAGAGGAGGACGTCCCACAGGCAGCACGGCAGGCAGTGGAGAGGCCTCAGAACAGAGGTGGCCAGCACTCGGCAAGCCGGATGCCAGGGAGGCTCTGTGGGAGGAAGATAGAAGTGTTCTTCTCTTCCTAGACGATGTCTGTGCATGCCAGGCCAACTCGCCACCACATTTCAAGCCAGCAAAACAACAGCCTGCACCTAATGCACTTTGTCGAGAAGAGCCCTGGCCCACATTGTGCGACGGGGACGCTTGGGAGCCCAGCTTGTTCTTGGTGAAGGAGGGCACTAGGCTCCCAGCTCAGGGACAAGCACAAGGGCTCAGGCAGAGAAGGAGCCCCTCAGCTACAGGCTTATGGACACGGTTACCTGTCCCATATCTCTGGAGCAAAAATAAAGCAACATCTGGGAATTTTAAACCCATACCACTGTAATGCTATTTGCTGAGCCAGCCACAATGAAACGGTGTTTAAAGTTGTCTTGCAGCAGAGGGTAAGTATGGACTCAAATACCTAGTACCTAGAGGATAGAGGGCAAAGCTTAACTTCTCGCACTCAGCAGCCCACCAGCCTACTGTGGCTACGTTTCTCTTCCTTAGCACTAAATAAAATTGATTCTGCAGTGAAAGAACTATCAAAATGTATGTCCCTGTTCCAAAGAACTTTAATTCTGATCAATCTGTTAGCATGACTGAATATTCACTGCAAAACTTGCCCCTGTTGTTTTTCCGACTGTCAGATAGAAACCTCAAAGCCACTGCTGTTATATGTTTTTTGGCCTATAACTTGAGTTTAGGTAGTCTTTAGGAGACTTTTACAACTTAAGCTGTAAACATCAGCTGAAAAACAGTGTGCTGTAAATAAAGCTCACTTTTCCTATTAGCCTATAATGGACCATAAAATAATTATTTTTATTATTTCTTCCTTTTAAAAAATCATTTTAAATTTTAAATCAATATAGTTTCTATTGACTGACACTGGATCGACACACTTACCTAGCTACGGATTCTAGGATGCTTTTTACTTCTGACAGGCCATCTTGTCCAAAATACACCACCGTGAGGTGAATGCGCTTATCCTGATGAATACACACATCCCTACAAGCATAAAAATAAGCTGATATTAATAATTACTTGCAACACAACAGAAGCTTCAGGTACTTAAAAACTATTGCACTTAAAAGTATTAGCAGATTTAAGTCTTCTGGTCAGATTCAACTAGCTTCCAAAGAAAACAAGAAAGGGTGGTTTCCCTCTGCTTTCCCCACCTGTCCCATTTGAATCAGAAGCTTCCAATACTGTGTGTCTCATTCCAGCACCTTATTTTATTAACACTGCTGTAAATACGGAAATGATGTTCAAGATCATCCATGTCCAGGCTCACAGTGGCCCTGGCATTCGGTCTAAAAGGAGTTTTGGTGCAGTTTGAGAATCTCTTAAATCCTTTTAGAAGGAGTATTTTCTCTGTACCATAGGATCAATTACAAACATCCCAAGGCAGTCGCACACAATGTTGGAATCATTAGTTCTGTCGTAAATACACCAGAACAAAAATTCATTTTGAAAATGAAACAAGATACTGAAAATCAGCAATATAGCTCTCTATATAATCTCATGCACCTACCTAAAGTTTTGCATAAATTGTGCAAATGCCTCAGTTCTTCCAGCAAGAGGGACAATAATGTTAATGATTGATCTAGAAATATCGACTGTTTCACTCTTCACTTTCATGAGGGGTCCAAAAGGTCGGAACAAGGTGACATGCCTGTATTCCATGCCATCCATCTTCTTATAAAACAGCTCATATTGTGTCCCCTTATCTCTTTCTGTACGATAGTAACCTGAAGAATAAGTCACACAAGTAATTTGTAAAGTCAAAGATCCCAGCAATGCTATTTCAGAAACACTGTTTTTCCCCGAGAACTATAAAGAAGTGAACAACAAAGCTTCTGGGGGAAAGCTTCTGGGGTTTTCCTAAAAACAAACAAAAAAATCCACAAACCACCAGTTATCCCAATCACCCATCCACCTTCTTAGACCATATCTGAAAAAACACATCTCAACCTCCAGCTTCCCCTGCTTCTTACACAGGTCTTACAGTCCTACATCAACTTCTCAGGCAGAATCAGAGTGGGGTCTTCCCAGCAAAATGGAAATTCAGCTATTTGCTATGGAAAAGAATGGCTGAAATCTAATCTTGCCTGTTCTTAAGCCCTTCAGTAAGGATCTTCCCCCAAGCTAGTCCACAGTAAAAGCCAAGATCATCTGGCCAGCAACCAACACAACACAAGCTGTGGGCAGAACAAATGACACAATAACTCGCTTGACAAAGCCAGTAAAATCCCAAATTTGATATCTAAAAAAAAAATCCATGCGATAAATGCTGGAATGCTTTAAAACCATTTCCACTGTAGACCACTGGCTACAGTGCTTCCTATCCCATAAATAAGGACAGTGGTGTTTTACTGTAGCTATGGTCCTCCAAGGATGCAGGCAGAAGTTTTCTACATAGCTATAACACTTTGTGGAAACAATACCAGTTCTCTATAAACAGCATTGCTTAGAGATATTTTGCTCCTAATGGGTAAGGAATTCTATCCCATTCAGAACAAATATTTAGGTTAGCTGACCACTTTCATTTAAGGACCATCAAGGAAGCATCTTGGGCCAATGGCCTCTCTAATTTTACACCACAAAGGAAAAGACCAAGACTCAGCTGTGGCTTTGAACTGAGCTCTGTGCTGGTACTCCTGTAGCTATACTAACCTGCGAGTATGAAATGACGACAGGAAAAATCCTCCAACAGAACTGCCCTGTGTCCACCTCATCTCAGCTCTCCTCTCCCCCCCAAAAGACAAAGGTATATTACAGAGAAGAAACACAAGAAGCTACACTGCACCAAGCAACTTTCAGTTGTGCTGGGCACGCAGACCATTGAGAAAGCGATGAGCAGCTGCATACCCACAAGCATGGTGACCACATCTGCCCTTACACCACACGACCAGTGCATGTCCATTCCCTCGGCAGGCCCAAACTGCCCCTTCTCCGGCAAGCCAGCCCCGGAGCAGCCGAAACCCTCTCCCAGCCTCCTGCCCAGAAAGAAGGTGGCAGGGCACCGGACAGGTGAACTGTTCTGGTGACAGAAAGGGTTGTCCCTTGCGCTCGGTATGCATACTGTCCTTTTTGTTGTTGCTGTCTTTTTTGCAACTGAAATCCAGGGCGGTCAAGGTGCGTGAAGGGAGCAGCCCCCAAACTTACAGCAGCTTGGTTTTGTTTGTCTGTCTCGGGAGCTAGAAAGACTTGATCTTAAAGCTTTGCTTCTCTCACTATCCCCAGGCCAATATTCCTCCACTTTCCCTTCCTCCCGTTATCTTTTCATTCAATACCAGAAACAAAAGGAATGCGTACACCACCCCAACTTTTTCATCTACACTCCAAGCTCTGTTACGAAGAGTCCTTTCCCTAAATCTACCCAACTCCCTCCATGTTCCTCTGGTCCAGCCTCCATCCCCAAACCAAACCCAGTTTTATTCACTGACGTTCCCTCCTTCTGCCTCTGCCCAGCCTCCCTCTTACAGCAAGCTCCCCATTCTTCTCCAACATTCAGCTCTGCCATGCACTCCTTCTTGCGGATGACTACCATGCAGGGTCTGGGGGAGATGGGATTGAGCAGAACAAGCTGGTGCCATCACACTGGAAGTTCTACTGATCGAATCTAACCTTTCAACCGAAATGTTTTTCACCCTTCGAACAAAGTTTTGCAATGCACTCCTTTAAAAGGTAGAAATCCACATCTGTTCCTCTGTGATCAGAGCTGCATAAAATATGCACCACATCTTAACGCTCAGGAAAAGCATGACAGTTTCAAATCAGTATTGATTGCAAGTACTAAAGAGGGTGTTTCAAACAATGAGAGGCCACAGAGCTGACTGTTAGAAGCAGAAAAAGGGCTGAGAGGGATTTAAGACATTTTCCACTCCAACCCTTTGTGCTGTGTAGCCCTTTTCCAATACTGCAGCTTGAAAACAGCTTCTTGGTTATTGGTACAGCTGATGCACCATGGTGTTTGCACACCATGCTCTCACGCAATACGCAGCAAATACTTTGTACCAGTACTCCTGCATATATCAACCTTCAGTATGCTACATTATAGTCCTTTCTCTAGTATCCAATAGCTGTTTAAAGATGAAAATATCATTTACAATGTAAATGAAGTTCTTAATAAGCATGTCACAGCTGCCAGTATCTTCTCCTTAATCAAAGGATAAGCTCAGATGTCAGTCTACAACAGAAGGCAACAGTACAGAATAATAATGTCTGGATAAAGTAACTTCACAAAAACTACTTTAACATCATAAAGACCTTAATATGCAAGTCCAAATTTGAGTAGTGCCTTGTCAACATACAGTTGGTGGAACATAAGATTCCAAACTTTTGAATCTCCACATCCTACCAGCATCACACTTCTTTAAATAGTAAGTATGTGCCCCTCGAGTTATTCTCCTTGCTATGAGCTAACCTCCATAGGTAACCTACTAATTTGAATACTTTTATGGGATTGAAGCTTCTATACACAGAAGCCAGAAGTGAGAACAGCCAGAAAAAGAACCCACATCTGTTTTACTTCTTAGTGTATTCAGGTTTTTAGCAGTTGGGACTGACTCATGTAATAAAACCTACCTCACTTTCCAACTAGCATATGCTGGCTGCCAGCCAAAGTAGAGCTCTATAAGTACAGAGGTTCAAAGCTGCAGAAATAATTTAACAGCTGTTATTCCTGGTGCATGAAGCTTTACTTCCTTTGCAGCAGTTCTGTTTCTCGCCAAACAAACTAAATCTTAAGAATATTGGGGATCAATTACTATCAAAGCTAAAAAGCTGCTCTTCTATTGCACTGAATACTGGTACTTGTTTTACAACTACCAAGAAAGGTACCAAGAAAGTGTTTAGTCTATGGAACTGAAGACACATGTCCTCTTTTTTTGTGTGTGTATTAAAATTCTCTGTTGGAGGTCCCAGGACACTGGTCACTCTCTGGTCTTACACAGGATATACTAACAGGGGTGTCTGCATGACAAACAGCCCACACTGTTCTGTGGATGGCAAGGACACTGGAGCAGTTTTGACTCTGAGCTTGCAGCATGAGGATAAATAATTTTTACATGCCACAGACATACTTCAAGGGGGGGAATCTTCCCTTGGGATTCAGACCTAAAGATAGTTTCTGGGCTTTGCCCAGTCTCAACTGGAAACACAGAAGCAAAGGAAGTGCACCCAAACAGCAGGGGTTTCGGTCTACCCAATTCCAGTAGACACTCAATAAGAAGACCTCTCTTAGAGATTAAGTAATTGCTAATTAGCTTCTGAAAATATGCTAATGCCTCCAGTTTCCAAAGGTTAACTTTAAATGTTTATTCAATGGAAAAGCCTTTAATTTCTTGATAAAATAAACCCACTACACTGATAAATGTAACCCAAATAAACCAGTACTAAAGTACGGACATCCATGAAGGCTCCTGAGTTTTGCATCACTATTCAAGACAATGTCACAGGCTTCTGAAGAAAGGGGATGGACAGAGGTAATACTATTACACTCATCCTGTCTTATTTAACCTGTTTCTTCAGTATTGTCAAAGACTGATCTTAAAGAGCTCTATTTTTACTCCAGGACTATCTCAGAATGCTCAGTTCAGCAATTAGGTTCATTGTGTGTAGCTCTAGACCCCCTCATTTGCAAAAATGTCATCTTGCAACTTCTGTTCTCTCTAGGGATACTCTTCACCCAAGCAAAATAGTGTACAACTTCTCATGCACTTAGATCTAATGGAAATACTAAGGAAAAAAAACTTCAAAGCGTTTCTCAAACAGCAACTGCAGAGCAAGACTTTTTGTAAGGTCAGGTTTTTGTTCTGCTGGTATTAGAATTCTCAAAGTTTCATTCTGGGTTGCAGCAAAGCAAATAAGGTAACCATGCAGCAGATGGAGCCCTGCAGAGCTGAGAAACTTGCTGATTTTCTCTCCATCAGTAGACCAAGCCAGTTGAGCCTTGTGAAAAGTAATTTGGAGCTTTCAGAAAGTTTCATAACTCCAAAACACATTTGGTCATTAGTTTGCTTTGCAATGCTAAAAAAGAACATCAGTTTGGATCACACTTGAACAGGTCGCTCCCTATCAGAGACAGCTTCCTTGCACCACTGGCGGAAGTCAGAATGTCTTCACGCAGAGACCACAGAGGCTGAGCGCACAGCAAAACAGCTGCAGGAACAGTTCAGTCAAGGGCACAGTGCACAAAACAGCAGCAACAAGGAAGTCCCCATCCATCAGCACATACTTTGAAGTATTGTGGCCCATGTGGGATTAGAGTAATAAAAATCAGTTGATTCAGACTACCATGTATTATTGAGTAACTAAGCACACTTTTTCAAAAAAGTTTATTTAGGAAATGTTTATTTATAAAATAGAAAAGGAAGATGAAGTTTGAATTCATGTCATTAGCCTTTGTTGTCACAAGTGACTCCAATATAGGTAAATCCTAAAATACTGTAAGAAAAAAAATTGTTGATGCTTTTACAGATCAAGACAGTGATATTCCACTGAGTGGGCAAAGACAACGTAAATGCTGGGGAAGAACTTCAAACATTCAGTAATGATGAAGAGATACCATTAGGTAAAACTGCCTGTCAGATGAAAGATTCTAAACTTATTTAAACCGCCACCAAATTCTCTAAGGGTTTACTAATACAACTTGAAGTATATACCCAGAAAGATAACATAGCTCAAGGTCTGGTCTAGTATCTCACAAGTCTACAAAAAGAGGTGAAATAATTCCCAAAACCAAACATTTACCTACACAAAAAGTTAGCCTATTGAGGTAGGAAGCTAGAACACTTCCAGAATAAACATGCCTGTTCCTAGTTTAGCTTATACTTGTGGCACAGTTTTGTGAGTAAGTTTTTGTAGATAGACACGCACTAGTTTTGAGAAAAAATTCCTGCAAGTCAGATCAAAAGCAAAATCAGTTTATCTACACCAAGCAGAAAATACAATGATTGTGTAGCAAGTAATGCAGTATCAGTTTTCTCTTTTGCCTGCCCCAAAGTTATCTGCACACCAAGCTTCTCAGCCTTTTGTTACAAGCTGCATGGAACTGTAGTCTTAGTCCTAAATCGCTTATTACGAAATAATCATTAGCAATTGAAGAGGATTCAGAACTTCAGTGACAAACCATTTGTTTTAACTCCAGACGACTTTAACAAACCTTTTCTCTAAACGAGCAACGCCAATCCAGCAACAACTCAGTTGTGCTCTTCAGACATTTACAGTAACTGCTGGGACTTCAGCAGATGCACCAAGTCCGCTATCAGACTTCAACCCCCCTAGTTCATGACAGCTTAAGGGAGCAGCATTTTCTAGATGGGAAGACCCCAGCTTCCCCACTGCCTATCCGTCAGGGGAGGATGCACAGACTGACAGGCGAGGCAGCACATCACAGCCCAGCACAGGGCTGCAGGGCAAGGGACCTGCAGGTACCACTGCCAGCCTGTTCCATTTCTCACCTCTAAGTTTTGGAACAATAGAAGGAAATAAAAAAAGCAATAAAAAAGGTGTTACTATTGAGATGCAGCTTTTTTTTGCTGGCCCAGTGTCTAAAATAGCCAGTAGAACTCACACATACAAGCACAGAATACCCACACAACCCACAAGTTCTGTCCGAAACAAGAAACTGATACGTATCACTATGGCTACTTGCCTTACACACCCATATGAGCTACAGCCTAAAAATACTTCCTTTTCAGTGATGCATATTTTTTCCACAGTTCCTGTAATGTATGTTTGAAAAAACTGGCTGTACAACAAAAGGAAACTAGTTCAACTTCCAAAACCAATTATCAGTATAATGGTGTGAACATAGGCAGAGGTATAAGTACAGTTCTAAGGTCCTACATCTCCTTGCTTTTTTGGAGGGCTGCAGTCATTAAAAGCAGCCTACTAAGAAAAACCAAGTATTTCAGTACTGGTAAAAAAAATCCAGTAGACTATAAGCAGTATCTAAAACAGTAACAGAAAAGCAGCTGCACTCTTAATATAAAAAGAAAAGAATTAAAACACTGCAAGAATGACTACTTCCAGACCAAATAACATGGTTTCAAGAGAAAACTGTACTAAGGGCCTAACACTGCACTGCCTGTGTGAGACAGCTGAGTGGGTTCTACAGCTGCCCCACCTTCTGGAATGAAGAGTAGTCGCGTTAAACTTTAAACACAGTAGCTGTCAAAAGCAGAGACTTCTTGCGCTACAGATCAATTACATCATCTTAGACTGAAAGAACTGATTATTTCAAGGCCAATGGTACCTTTCTCCAGCATGTGTTTGCTTAATAGTATAGACATCAGTACTGCTGAGATCCAGAATCCCTTTTACAGTAATGCTCTTATAACACGGTCCAACTTTTGTTTTTTTTATGGCAGCATGAACTGTATTTAATACTGCAAATACAAAAAAACAGGTACTAGGGCAGTTTTTGATAATACTTATCTCCATCAGCATTACACTGTGCCTTGAAAGCCAGCTTCTACAGGAATTATCACTAACGCATCTTCCAAGGGTGCCATTAAATGTTGAAAGCATAACTGCTATTTTTGTTTTTATAGTAAGGTGTTCTGTAATTAAATTCACAAGCACTGAAAGAGAACTGAATAGAGAACAAGAGAACAGTTTAAGATTGCACAGCTTAGCAAACCCCTTAACTAGTACACCGTGAAGGGTCTATTCATGACACTAAGTTCTCCAGCTGACCCAACCCGAACGTGTTAACCTACCAATGCTCTCCCTCCAACCAGAGTAAGCCATCTCTATGAGAGTCAAAAGCCTGAATAGAAACTAAAAGTGGCAGAGAGATGAGTGAAGAAAAATAAACACCACAACCCTGGAAGCTTCATACTGAATAGCTTAACTATGCTGGAACAAGAGAGATGAATCAATTTCTCCTTCCCACTGCCACCAGTTTCCCTGGAAGTCTCTCAGCTATTTAGTACCATAAGCAGTTGTGCCACACTGACTTCAGCTAAAATCAGTTATGAATGCCTCAGTATTTTAAGCGGTTACAACTTCCCCTGTACACTTCTTGTGGTGAGCCTTTCTTCCGAAGTGGATTTCTTGCTCCCTATGCAAAACACAACATAACGAAGCAGTAATATTCTCATCATTAGAAATCAAGGTTCTTACTGTGTAATTACTGTTCCAGACTACATCCAAGTAGGTAAAACCCCTAAAAATACAAACACCATTAAACACATGTTGTGACATTCTGTTAACCAGCTGGAAAACATGTAATAACATACCTTCTATGAAATCGTTTTCACTATACAGCTGCCTCTCTCCTACTCCATCTTCATCTTGTCCATCTTCTTCATCTGGATTATTTATAACTTCTAGGCCAGCCTCAATAACTTCCACCAATTCGTCTCGCTTATCCTTTCTAACAGGTTTCTCTTCTGGATGCCGAGTGAGCCCCATCTCCAACTGGAATACTTTCACGGACGTAAAGCTTTCAAAAGGAATGACACCATATTCACTAGGCAGCTTGGCCCCCACGCTCACCTCAGCCTTATCAATCTGGGAATGAAGAAACTCTAGGAGATCACTGGATGCTTGTTCTTTGGTACCCTGGTAGTTCACACCATTGACCTTGGGGGTCTTCTTTTCCTGCAGGGATTTCAATTTATCACTCATTTCCTGAAGCTCTTGCTTCAACTGGGCAATCTGACGCTTCAGACTGGTAGCTCGATTTTGATAATGCTCCTCTTGCTCCTGCAAGAGAGCTTGATAGTATTCTTTACCCACGTTTTCGCCTATGACACCAGGGAGAGATCCATTACCATCCGTTTGTGGAGCACACTCAAGCAAATACATGAGCAAGACCAAACTGAACAGTAAAGCAAGGCCCACTAATAGCCAACGAGTCCTGGCTTGAATTCCTAAGCCTCTTCTGGGCATTCTCATATTATTTCCGTTTCCAATCCAAAAAGACGACTTATCTGCTCATGCGTTCCAGGGACCATTACCCCACAGTTCAAATCTTAAAAAGACAGAGGAAGCATAACCATAACAATTACTACGAGTTTTGATAAAGCAGCTGATGAGCAGTTTTCAACCTTTGCCTTAATCAGGTGTCATTGCAGAGACATAAATGTGAAGTTCTTATGTCATCCATAACCACCAACTGTGAGTTTGGCTGACGCCATACGATTTGTTCAAGATTTCCTACCCCAAACAAAAAACCCTGCAGAGCAGGAGGAAGATGGAAGACACCAGCAAGGAGTCATATGTCCATCTCCTAATTCAACCCTAGCTGAAGGGTTTCAGCCAATTTGAAGTTCAGTGAGGGAAGTCTGCAAAAGTCATTTTATAAGCTTTGAATCAATAGCAATTTTTTTTTTCCCCCCACTATGTGTGAGAGCATTCTACAGGTTAACAGCAGCAATTTTCATTGGCTAGTCTGGCTTTTCCTCCGGCACTTGAGTATTTTATTCCACTTCCCCCTCCTTTCCTTGGAATCTGCGGTTTGAGTCAGCAAAATGAAGACAGAACCTAAAATAAAAGAAAGGTGCATGTTAGAACCACAAAGCAGACCGCCATTTGGAAAACACACGAACAACGCTGTAACACATGGATGCAAAGGAAGCCTGGGGGAAGAGGTGGGAGAAGGAGAAAGAGAAAACATTATTTCTTTCCACTGCATCACCCATCAGTGATTCCCTTTGACACAGTGTCTGGAAAATAGCAATATGGATGTCTAATGAAATACATTTTTCACATAGCTAAAGTAGTAAGGGTTTTTCTAGTCTCATCAAGTTTTACTTGTTTTAACTCCCCCGTTTCTTCTTGGTTTTTATGTTTTGTTTTCCTCTGTGGGAAGAAAAAAACACCAACTAAACCCATGCCCCTTCCTACTCCTCTAAACCCCTTAACTAAAAAAAAAATTGCAAGAACTATTTTGAAGCAGCAGCAGCTTGCATTTCCATTTGCTTTTACCTTGAGTAAATATCTTTTAGGGAATAATTATTCACTCACAAATAAAGAATTGCAGTTTTAAGTATCAAAGTTCACAGAAACAGCATTTCAGAATATGTCAAGTTCAACAGAAATTCCAACTCACTCCAATTCCCGACTGACGCAAGGGAGCCTCAGACTATCCATTCACTAACATTTCCACCTTTTGATTTGGGTACGCCAGCGTGAAGAGGCATTGACTCTTTGCATGGGTCACCCTCTTACACCGCTGACCAAACCTGCTCGGAGGAAAAGACATGGGAAAA
>Ga0181612_161106_pt1 | contig 16957 bp, 6 predicted proteins | sample HoacroProtozoa21_FD_119630 | JGI IMG/M metagenome (GOLD analysis project Ga0181612, IMG submission 119630) | Hoatzin crop microbial communities from Cojedes, Venezuel. Combined Assembly of Gp0051906, Gp0051904, Gp0051908
CCAGTCACATTGTTAGAGAATGCAAGCACTGAGTTCAGCAGGACTGCTTCACTAGGTACCCACAGCATGGATCTATATTTCGCAGACAGTGTCACATCTGTCATGCCCCATCTTTTGCAAAATGCAGTTTTCAAACTTAAAAATGCTTTATTCATAGTTATATCTACAGCAATTTTTCCTTGAAAGTACAGAGGGCTTGAAGTCAATCAAATAAACTTGTGAAAAGAGATGAGTGCCATTTCTCCTTTTTTCTGTGAGGCTCCCAAACCACCATAATATCTAACAGGCTACAGAAAAAAAACCACATTTTTCCACATGTGCTAAAACTCTAGTAAATTAATTAAAGAAGTAGAAATAAAGATAAAAATGCTTAAGCACTTTTACCCAATATCATTGTATTGTTTTGTTCTGGGCAGAAAGGCCAAAAACTGTGGAAAACTAATAAACCATAATATTTAGGGCAGAATCAGTAGTTTGTGAGATATACCAAGTCCTCAGGAACAAGACATAAAATAAATTGAAGAGGGGAAGCCATAGCCAGAGTTCTTCCAATTTTTCCTGAAAAGGATATCCTGCCTACAGCTTTCAGCATGAAATGGCCAGCATGAAAGAAAACTGTTTTTTCCCACCTGTCTTTAAAGGAGTGTATTTTCATATGCTTTCCGTACATATTGAGAAAGGATGAATGAACTGTGGATGTTTTTAGGTGGGAAATGGATGACACAAGTGAGGTTAGGCAGGGCTGTGCCCCGACTGACAGCCAGGAGGGCGAGTGTCTCTCCCCACATCACAGACACACACACACTTCCTCACCAGACTTAAAAGATAATTGAGATTCCCACACCCTTGGGAGAGGGGCACCAAAAACCCCAGTAGGAAATTCATGGACAAATGAAGTCACACTCAAAAATGCACAACGGGGTGGCTGCAGCAGGTGCATTCTGTGTTCATAGAAACACTTCATGAATCTTGGATGAAACTCTGAGGACTAATGTAAAAAATTATTCTTTATTCTTTATTATACTTTATTAGTAAAATTGTTTTAATTGCTAGGAAACATTTATTGAAAGAATTTTAAATTATTGTAATTAAGTACTTATAAGCCCATTGATTAAGAAGTATCCTAATAATATAGTATTTTAAATGGAAAATTTGTTCTATGGAAGAAATATCCACTGTTTTCTAAATTTTTCCTAAATTTCTGACCCTTAGCAGGGCAATTATGATTTGAACTATTCAGAGCTGTGCTATTGAGTAACTGCATTAAACCACTGTCTCTCCTGTGTACTGACATCCACCAATCAAAATCATTTCATCATCATCAATCACCTGGTAACAGAGATAACAGTTATTGTAATAGCACATGATCGATATCTTCTGCTTTGAAGATAAATCTCATTTCAGTAAACACCTTGCCTGCCTGACAGCAGGAGACTATTACTCTACAAAAATATCCCGGTTCATTCAGATTATCTCTTAATTAAAAGTTTATGGCTGTTCTATTAAAGTTATGATTGGGAAGGCAATTTCTTATGCAAAGATGAAGCTAACTAGGTCTGTGGTAGAAACAAAAGGAGGAGAGAAAAGCTACTTTCCCCTGTCCCTGGCTGTAGGTGCTGCCTCCTGATTATACAACTCCTCACACTCCCATTCTCAACAATGATGCTTCACACTGGCTGTCTAGAAGGACTACAGATAAATTCTGACCTGTCCTTCTATGTCCCAGACAGAAATGTCTTTAAAAAATGATCTTTCCATCCAAGTCTAACTTTACTTCACTGTAAAGTTAAAACTTAAAACCAAGAAAATATTTTTATTAAAACAATAGAAGTAGTAGCTAAGAAATTGCTTCAGATAAAATATTTTGCAAGTGATCTGGCATATTTTATGTACACTTAGAATATTTCCTAGAAAATTTTTAATAGAAAATTGAGGCAGTTTGGAAGTAAAAAGTTATTTTAGAATCAGCAACATGCTTATCAGTATTTCTACGCACTCTCAAAACAATATTTTGGAAGAAATTTCCATTCAATTTTTTTCTCAGGTGCTCGAAAGATTCCACTGGCAAGAGAGAAGTCCCTTTGAGCAGAGTGAAATCCTGCCCAGCACAAAAATCATTGGCAAAAAATCTGTTGACTGGATGGGGAAATTACTACTCACTAACATTTTGAATTTCCATTATTGTAGCAATTTCCTTGGAAAATATTTCCCAAGTTAATGCAATAGCCTTCCTGTTTTCTTTTAAAATCTGTTTTGTTGTAAAATGTTCTCCATAATATTATAGAGTAGAAATATTTTATATAAGGGTAGCCTCAGTTAAAAGTTAAAATACAATTTTTTCCCCATATTTCTTGCTTTCTAGGCAGGAAATCCATATAAGGCTTACAAAAAAGAGAATTAGCACCATGAAATTGAAATAATTTATACAAATGGAGGTATACAGAGAAGCCACCGTTTTGAAAATTTACAACAAGTGAAAAGCTGTGGATCAAGTATCCAAACTCTCCTTCCAGATAGTGAAATAGGGGAGATTCATCATTCCATTAGACAATTCACATGATACATCTCCAATTACTTCCAAGACACAAATGGATACAAGGTTTAGGGTACTCTGTGAGATTTCAAGACAGCTTTAATTGATTTCAGTGGGAATTGCATTGATGTGTCTAAGGGGAGAATTCAGCTCCTCCTTTTTAAAATGCAGAATATCAGCATACTTAAACGATGTTGGAAAAATCTGAAATAATGGTCAGTTTAGGTTTTTCTCAAGAGACACGATGCTGCAGCTTACGTGGGGTATATAACTATAATTTTGAAAGATGGGTGTTCACGTCAACAAAGATTTTCCAGTGCAGTGATGCACTTTGGATAGGAGGCCCGCATTTCAATTAGAAAGTGTTCCTGAGTTTATGCTGGTTTCATTTCAGACAGATTTCTGAAAGAAATAATAAAACATGTTGGAAGAGTTAATAGTTAATGACCGCTGCATGCTTATATATACTTGGAGCAGTTTGGTAGGCTGACTTGTAGTGCCTTCATGCCCCTCTGCAAGGAATGGCAATGTGGATGTGGTAACAAGTATCCTTAGGGGTCGAGGGATTTCAGTCAGCTCTGGGGACAGCACAGCGTTGTCCAGCAGTGTTGGATTAATTTCAGCTGAGGAATGAAGAACCTGTATCTCCTTCAGTTCAAAATACTCTCCCAACTTTTTTTTCAGGACGAGGAGGGGAGGGGAGAAGCGGCAGCAGTGCAGACACCTCTCGAGGATTTACCAAGCAAAGTATTTTTTGGCTTTGGCAGGATGTCTGTGGGTCATGCACAGAATTGTGCACGTAGGGGAGTGCTAACAGGGTAAACTGTATGACAGCCAGGAAGATTAGCACTTTTTAGCGGATGCATTTGCACGTTTTATTCTCAGCAGATGCCAAGTCAATGGGCACCAGGACAGCAAGCAGTAGCTTTTATTTCCTGCTGAAATGTTTTTCTCAGCATAATGTACAGTCAGCAGAATTACTCATTTATGCCAGTATGGTTAGTGTCTATTGGGCGTTAACTGAAGCAAGTGCACCTGTTTAATTTCAGGCTATGTCCTTCTTGCAAGAAAACCCAAACAATATTTTCGAGGGAAAGCTTGTCTGTCCCATTTTACCCTCTTGCATTTAGTCATTTGACTCTCTTTAGCTCACTACTGTCTCACAAAATCTCCTTTGGGCAGTGGTACTATAGTTAAAAGCTCAAAGATTTATGACTTCAATTGTTTAGCTCACTGGCAATAATGCATCATGACAGAAGCAATTGTTGGAACAGGCAGCTATGATACCATTCTTCTATGAAAAACTGTAGCTGGAGATAAGGAAGGAAAAAGAAGTCTCTTGTGAATATTATTATCCTCTGGAAATTATCCCAAAAAGATTTGCAGTTTCTCTATAGACTATGGCTAGAGTTCATTGATCCACAGACTATCATCCTGAATAGCAGATTAAAAACAGATGGCCATAGCTCTGCTCTTGGCTATGAATCTCAAAATAAATGAGAGGGAGTACAGTGGTGACTGACCACAAATGAAAGCATAGAAGGGATTCTTCTTTTTTTTTTCTTTAATTCCTTGTTCGGTTTCTCTGTAGTTTTATACAAAGTCCATGGTAATTAAAACTCAAATAATATCAGCACAGAGAAGGTATGCAAAGTATACTGCAGTAGATCAAAATTAGACAAAGTATCTTAAAAATACACTACAAAGCCTTTTATGTGGGGCCTTTTGTTAGGTTATTGTGCTAGAGCAGTGCATTGTCAGTGAAAAGAGTCTTTGTATAAACTGATGTGAACTGATGGTAATCCGTTTGCTTTAGTGTCTCCGGTCAAGTGAAGAGTAGGTATAAATTATGTGTCTTCTTAAAAGTGATAAATATACTCTAGAAGCTAAGGCAATGCAGAGGATGAACCCCTGAATAATTTAACTGTCACGTCAAAATCCTTGTTTACGTTTAACATATGCACATATGCAGATTTCTTAATAAAATAAGTAATACCAGTCCTTATGTGTTTAAGTGCAACCTGAGAGATCAAGATTTTCCATCTTCTTTTCTCATAGTTTTAAATTCTATTTCCTTATATTAGATTTTGAGTAGTATTTTCCTTTTGCTTTGCTCTGAATTAATTAAAAAGGTGAGCTGAAATTCCAAAATTTCTTGTGGAATATAAATTCCAGAAAATTTCAGTACATGCTCATTGAAACAATCTATTTCAGCAAAGCTATCTAGTGTTATTTTATTGCAACTTCTATAACATCATTCTTACAACACAAAAATCTTTCAACTTAAAATTATAAAAATTCTTTGTTTCCAGCTATCATTTAGATATTATGTTTGGATTTTATTTTATATTATAATGTTCATTACGTATAATACAATATTCAATGCATTTAATAGGATAGTATATTAACCCAGTTAAAGAAGTAATAAATTTTTTTTTTCACTTTTTCCGTGGTACCTCTTCTCAAAATCAATGTATTAAATATTTTGAAAATAATGAAACTGCACTTTTATCAGGAAGCTGTTCTATAAAATTGTTTTCAGGTAAGTGCTACTCTTGGATAGCAGGTCACAAAACTGGTTATTCAGGCAGTTTGTTATACAGTTTGTTATTCAGTTTTAGTTCAGCTTTTTATAAAAGTTTTCAAACACAAATCAAGTGCAAATAGTATGCAGCAGGAATATACTTAAATATCAAGAAATTAATGGAACCAGTAGTATTAATTATGATTGTAAAATAATGCATGAATTGTATAATCAATATTATTGTTATAAGCATCTAGTGTAAACAGGACAATCAAATGACATTTTTTCTGTTCTTAGATTAAGAGTATTTTTATTTTTCATTTAATCCTTGGAAGCAGTGTCCAAGCATAGCTGTGCATATTTCAAGCTCGCTGTCAATGAAGAAGAGCATCTCTACAGGTCTGTTGCTCAAATACTAATAAGAATTAGATGCAAAATACTGACAAAAAAAAATCTTTCTTCAATATTCACAGTCCATGAAATACATGGATTTATTAACTGTGTTTCCTGTTTATCATGGCTGGAAGATGAAAAAAATAAAATCATCTCAGCTCTGCTAATGTTCATGAAAGAGCATCAGAGTCTTGGAAGATGTCAGCCCTTCACAATCTGCCTGTGTTAACATATCCGGGTGTGAGTAACTTGGAAACACGACACCTCAGAAGTTTTGGTCAAGACAGTTCTGTATTCTGAGTTAAAATCTGAATCCCTTAATCAGTGAAAACATCGGATGCAACTCAGACTGAGTCTTTGGAAGGATGCTAAGAATTTTCAGTCGAACAGCCACTGAGGCTCTTGCCTCCCATAAATTGAATTTGCTATCCCCTAGTATATTATAATTTCATTTACATCATTGTTATTCTCCACCAACATGGAAGGAATTAATTCTCATTTATATCAGGCTAAATTGACAATTTTCTATCAAAAAGTTTTCCCCTGTGAAAAATGATTTTGCAATTAAGATGAAAGATTTACCAAAAGAATCAAGAATGTTGATCCTTTTAATTAATGATATAAAAATTCAAATGGAAAAATCAAAATATATTTTCTGGTCACTGGTGTACAAAAAGCACTTTACTTTCATTCTTGTGCACCAATCAGTTTAACTGGTGGAACAAGGATTTTTTTTGGTCAAAACAGCTTCTTTTTGCTCCCCAATCCATCCTAAAAGAATAAAAATGAAGGTTTTTTTCAGAAGAAAATATGGGAATTAATTTGTTCTGACGTGCTTATCCTCTCTTTAACAATGTCTGTTTTACAACGCTTCTGGGTAGTGTCAGAATTCACCTACTAGGCAGGGAAGGGAACAGAGCATCCCAGACCTTTCAGTTCTTCTGAACTGAATGGTCAATCCATGAATCTGACACTTCTACAGTGATCTTTTTTGATGACCAATGAACTGATACCTGGGTTCTTACGGATGTTCTGGCTTTTCTGCCACTGCAAGGACTAGCTTTCTGCAGATCCCAGACTGATGAAGACAACCTTATTGCCTTTATTCCAAATGAGACTCCACAAAAACATTTTGAAAAATTATGTCCATTTTAAAAAATGTTACTTATGATAATGAACATTCTCTATTTTGTCTCCTTTGTGACTGAATTTGGATGTAAGTTACATCAAAAAAATTTTTATAAGGGCTGCTAGTGGAGGGGATCTTCAATGGAAGTACCAGTTTCAAGGCCATAATCCAATACGTAGGTTAGATTTTGGAATATAAAAGCAGGCTAAGAGACTGACTGTTTTCTGGAGTATTGCTTAACACAGGTGTATCTGAAATTTATCACTTAGATGGCATTGTGTTAAGCTTTCAAAAATCACAGGCTCCTGCAAATTATGGAGAGAAGTGTCTGCATATTTAGGAAATGGTGAGCAGTTTGAAGTTAAATGTATAGAAGATCTTACTGGTCTGGTTCAGTAAGTTTGTGCGAAGGATGCTAATTCTTATGTACTCATCCTACAACAAAATGAATTCTCTTTTTTATCCTCATGAACTAAGTTAGGTCTTCAAGTCCAGGGAATTAAGCAAAGAGGTCACCCATGCTGGATGAACAGAGTTTGCAAAGTGGGAACTCATGATGCATTGATTCTTCTGTTGGCAAAAGAAGTCCAGTCCTTCAACACAAAATATTACACAATTTGGAGTTCAGCTACACAGCTTTGAACTTGGTGGGGGAACTGAACAGCAAAGAAAGTCTTTCACTAAAGCAAAAGTCAACCTAGTTTGCAATGCCTCTTTGATTAGCAAAAATGACTTTATGTGTTATGCCTCAGAGTGCCTTCTCAAGGTCCCATTTCCCTAATATTCTAAATGTGGGGTTATTAACTCTTCACGTACCAACTTGTTGTCAGTGGTGCAATAATGAGCTCTCGTCCTCCCTGGCTGTGCTGGTTACCAGATGCAAAAAACATTCACGACTCAACTGCCAAGGCAAAATCATTGTTAACCATTCTCCTTATAACTTTATTTTGTCCATTTGATATAGTATCATCCTCCAGAGGAAAGACTGATTCCATATCAATGCCTAGTACTGTATTTTTGAGGAAGTTTCTACCCTTTTGTGTTTGCAGGCTTAAGTAGGGCAGCACGTGTAATTTACGTGGACACCTCAGGTAGGATTCTGAATACTGTTACCAAGTCTCCAGACCTTTCTGATCTAGTGTTCGGCTCAGAGTATCATTGGTCCATCAGTTAAGAATAATTCTGAATAAAAAAGCTCTCTTAAATAGCCCAGACTCAAATCCTGAAGTGTTTATTACGTAACAATGAATGTGAACAATGAATCAAAATGTCCTGCTGTTAATAGCACTGTTGTATCACCATACTTTTAAGGATAGCCACTATTTTTCTGTAATTTACAATGTCTAACATCCTGCAAAGCTAGGCAACTTTGCAGTCAAGAGTAGCAAGGAAAGTTGACTAGCAGTTCTTGTCTCCAGGGATCAGTGGATGACGTTGGTTATTCTGTTGTATACAGAAGGCAATGAGGAAGCCACATTAATTTTAGTTTTGTTGAATACCTGTTGTAGAGAATGGCCAAAGAAAAATGAATGCCTAATGAAAACAAGTGGAAGCATTGGAAAGGAATACTTATTCACAAAGTTCAGAATGAAAAATCTACAAAGAATGTGGTGTATTTTTGTGTGTGCTGTATATGATGTTACAGACTACTAAATCTACAGAGGAGTGAGATGTATTCACACTACCTATTTTGGCCTATAATACAGACATAGATGCTTAGAATTACACCTATCTTCAAAAAAAAATGATGGCAGAATAAATTTTACTAGCTAAAGCCAGTAAGTCATAGCTACATATACATTCAATGGCAATGACATGCTGGGAAGTGTAAACTGCCTGAACAGGGATCCCATGTCGTTCTATAGACTGCCCAGTGAGGCACACAACCTTTGCTTCACACACTAACTGGTGTCTTGAACTCAAACATCTGTTGGGCGTGCAAGTCCAGTTTAAGCATTATAGTAGCTGGTCAGAATATGTCTCATTACCACTAACCGGTTGTGTGATCAGCTTCCAGGAGAAATATCTACATTGCAAAGTCTATCAACAAAACTAGTGCAAAGTAATCTGCTGCAATGTTTGCAGGCAGATATAGGCCTGTCCAGGGATAATGAATTAATTCTCTCTGGGACTCAGTTAAATGTTGGCAAAGCCGAGAGCGGTTTGCACTGATTTTTCTTCCTTTGCTGTGATTTTGTAGGAGTCAGGCTGGCTGTGGAACAATCTGCAATAACCATTGAATTTACACTTAAGCAATTACCCTTTTTGAGAGAATGCAAAAAAACTCAACCTACTGCATTTATCACATTTTTGCATTTATTGCACTGTAGAAGAAATCAGCAGACATCACAAATGGAATCATGAGAGAGTCCTCCACGAGGAGTTTAAGGAACACAAATATTTTCAATAGTAGGACATTTGTTTAAAGGCTTTTAGAAAAATTTCTCCCTGCTTCTTTTGGTTTTAGGTCTATTTTGAAACATAGCATGGCTATTTTGCCCTTCTGCCCTTCTACTGTCACTGTGTTTATCTGGAAACATTTTTCATCAGATAGGAGTGTCCCATACAATAGGGAAAGAAAACATTTCTGCTCGTGCAAAAAAAATCCGAAGGTTTCACTGTGCAATGAGAAAGGGTCTGATGACATTTTCTAGCAGCCAGCAAATCATGCTGTCATGCATAGGGAAAAAGCCACTAAAATATCCCCAGCTAAAATATCGCAAAATTATGTAGAGCTCAATCCTAGGGAGCCATCTGCCATGTGAAAGCTCCACTGATTTCTAAAGGCGCTCACTGCAGACAAGCTTGCAGGACTGGACGCATAATTTGTCCCTTTTAGAAACTGTAGCTGTCGAAAAGAAGCGTTCATCAAAAACACTTGAGTGGCAGAGGCTGCCTGAAAAAAACTCTGTGAATTCAATTGGGCAAAAAACCCCACCACATACCCTCAAAAGAATTTGTGTGCTGGCTGAAAATGCACCCCAACTGCAGTTAGAGAAATGAGCTACTCGTGAAAGGTCTGATCCTGTCATGTGTATGCATGGAAATCTGCCTGCTGTCGGGCAGTTTGTTGTTCAGAAAGTGTGCATATAAGGTTCCTCATCAGTTGTTGTCCTTCTCTGAATTACAGGCCTTTAAAAATAAAGGTAAATAATGTCAGACCATACGAAGGAATTTTTGACATACTCTACACATATATAGAGAGATGTGTATGTGTATAGAAGTGTAATATTATAGTATTACCTTTCATTTGGTTAACACATAACTGTTGGGAATGGTTTAGTGGGTCCTGCCTTGGGCGAGGGAGACGGCCGAACAGCCTCTCAGGATCCTTTTCCCAGCTCTGTGTTTCTGGAAGCGCAAATCCTCAGTGTGGAGGAAACAATCTGCAGAAAGGCAGAAGGGGATATATTTGAAAAATTGCAGCCTGATGAGCTCTGCAACAACATTAAACACCCATGGAGACTCACTATAATACAAATACTAAATGAAAAATCTTTTATGGCATAAGCAATGCCTTTGATATATATATAAAACACAGAAAACTCCATTAATTTTCAACTTGGGACAGACGGTATATTTGAATTTACAGACATGCCAAATGGCAATTTTGGCTTCCAATCTTTGAGATGTAGCTGATCTATTATGGGTGATAACAGCATATGCTTCTTTCTGAGTCAGTTGCTGTTATGTCATGAGAAGCACAACCGCTAGTTATGGAAGGCACTTTTACATTAGATAAATTACTAAATGAGGTTTGTAAGACAGAAAACAGGTGGGCTCCAAAGGTAAATTCAGTATTTTAGGTGATATCAAATTCAATACTTAGTAAATAAATCAACAAAAGCAAATTGCACATGACAAATCAACAAGGCATATAGTTTGTTCAGATATTTCCCTCTCATTATGTCAAAGGGTTGTGTATCTATCTTGACAACTTTCTTTAGCTGGTCATGCCTGGGACAATTAATGGAGACGTTTGGCCTTTGTGGGTCTGTGTCCGAACTTGTATGTCCGGGGGAGGTAAGTAGCTGCTTGAGATGCTGTGAAGCAGCAGTGAACAGCTGAGGAATGGGAGCATCTGAGTGCAATTTGATGGAGCAGATGTTGCATCCCAGCACTCCACAGCTGCCTCAAGGCTTTGTCTGGTGTCAGCCCTTTCCTAAATGAGTTTTCGTAATGAATTTATCTGTTAATTGACACATAAAAATCTATGTTAATATAACATTAAGAACCTATCTTAGATTTACAAATGTCAGGAGATCGGAGGGAAAAAAAAAAGCCTAAACTTGACTGTCACCAAAATTTAAGTGCTGTTTTCCATGGGGAAGAAACCACTGATGCAGACACACTTTATATACTACAGAATTAAACATCGCTTTTCTTTTTGCTGATACTTGTTAAAGCAAATAGTATTTCTGTGGAAAGATCCTTTTTCACAACCGCACAGGCAGAGGCAACACTTCGAATGCCTGGTAAAGTTTTTGGCAGTTGCTCCTGACTTTGAGGGGTCCTGCAGTATTAGAACATTTTATTTGCATTTACCTGGTGCCCAGACTTGTGTCTCTGGCGGCACCAGAGCTGTCCCACCACTGGCAAGGCCAAGCAGGTATCTCCCTTACCCCTTGCAGAAATATAAGAATGCTTCCCATTGATCTTTCAGTGTTTCCTCTGTTTTGACAGAAGAGAGCTAAAAAAACAAAGTTGTGGCCCTTATTTCAGACATAAGCTAGGTCAGCTCCTGTGATACAATAGCCCAGTTATTACCATATAAGATGAGAAATCCAGAAACAACCTCCTCAGGCTGATAATATCTAAATCTACTATTTTACCTTCAGGTGAATACGCTCCCCACTGGTGGGTGAGGATACCTTCCACCAAAGCTGTATCAAGAAGAGTTTAAGCTGCAATTGGGCAGTCTGGGAAAAGGAGAGACTGTTCTAGTGCCTGGGAAAGTCATATGAACAGGGAGCTCCTGGGCACCGATCCCCCTTCCCTGGCATTTTACATATTTAATGTTAAACCTCCATTACAAAGACCAGATCCCATGAACTTCACCTTAGATCGCCAACGCGTGTCCTCTGTTGCCCTTGCCCTTGGCCACAATGAGTCTTGCTGCCCTCTTGTCTATGCAGCAGCATAATGTCCATAGGAAGGAGAAATCATAGAAGAGTTAAGGCATCTTCCCAAGGAGGAAAAGTGTGGCTGAAAATACCCAGCCAGAAACAGTGATTAAGTCTGGACATCTCAGCTCTCAGGAGATTGTTTGAACCACAACAACACATAAAATGGCACAGAAAGCCTAAGTCCTTCTCCAGCTGTGTTTTGAAAAGGAAAGAGTGAGCCTTTTTTACTCTGCAGGAAAGTCCTCAGTATCTACCTTCATGAAGTTGGGGCTGGGAAATGGGGGCTGTTGCACCATGGCTTCCACAACCCAAGATGTGTTTCATATTTGAGTAATATTCACATAAGACTGTTCAGATCTTGTGTGCCTGTGTGCTTGTTTCCACGCTGGCTGATAGTCAGCGTTTAAGACAGCAGTGTCAGCTGCATCAGCCTTTGCTGCCTGTCCGGTGAGCAGAGAGCCTTGCCACGCAGGTCCCTGTACAAGAGCTGGTGAGAGGCAGGGTGGCAGCCAGCACAAGTAGCAGAAATGCACACTTCAGTTGGCCAAAGTCGTTGTGGTCCCTCAAGCACACAGACTGCCGCTGAGGTTGGAAGGTACCTCTGGAGGTCTTTTGTCCAACCTCTATGCTCAGAGCAGGGTCAGCTACAGCAGGTTGCTCAGGGCCATGTTCAGTTGAGTGTTGAGTATCTCCAACGACAGAGACTCCACAGCCTCTCTGAGCAACCTGCTCTGGTGTTTGACAACCATCACAGCAAAAGTATGTTTGAATGGAATTTCCTGTACTTCAGATTGTTCTTATTGCCTCTTATCCTGTTCCTGGGCACCACTGAGAAGCGTCTGACTCTGTCTTCATTACTCCCCCATCACATGTTGATACACATAGATAAGATCATGTTGAGCCTTGTGTTCTCCAGACTGAACAGCCCCAGATCTGTCAGCCTCTCCTCCCACGTCGGGCTTCTTGGCTTTTGCTGGACCCACTTCAATACGACCATCTCTTCTACTGCGAAGCCCAGACCTGGGCACAGTAGATTTTGGTGATCTGGCAATACTCATTTTAAGCTCTCAGGCCACACTTTGGTGCACACAGCCCAGGAAGGCAGAATTTTCCCTCTCTAAGCTGAGGACCACATAGGAGACAGATATAGCAGCTGTCCAAACCCACGCGGATGTGTCTCCCTTGATAAGCAGTGCAATAATGCCTCTGGCTAGATTAACGCCTGGATGCCCTCTGCTAAGTGGGTCACAGTAGTCCTCTGTGTAGTGCCTGCACATCTCTGGGGGTACCCCAGTGCAGCTATGAGGATACATGGAGGGAAACAGAGATGTCTATCTACTGCATTGCCTGATTTGGCACTGTCCTGCACGGGCAGAGTCATGGCAGACACCAAGGCACAGGGTGCCATGACCCCGCGAAACTTTATCAACGTTGTTCACAGCTAAGAGTTGACCAGTCCTAACTGGTGGGTTACTGCTAAAACTATTATCCTAGCTTCAAATTAATCTTTTGACTGAAAGTATTTCCCTTTCACCTTTCTTTCTTTCTTTCGGTTAACACATTTCTAATCCTATCCTAAATTTTCTTGGATGCATGCCATGAACAGAGCTGCCACTACCCCTGCTGGTTCCTGATGGAGTATCTGAGTGGTGACATTGATGGAGCAATGATTGAAGTGCTTTGAGTGTGGAGTTTGAAATGACTGTCCATAACACGAAGGTGGTAATGCTCAGGATACACATGTTCCTCCTTATGGACCACCTGTCTCTCTGAAAAGGTGTAGTCTGTGAGGTTGAAAAGAGGCAGATGTGAGCTTGCTTACACATGTGCTTCCTACTGATATGGATGAAACACTTATAAATGCTGCATTTTGTCTGAAAAAGGAAGTCTTTTGCTAGAAAAAAACCACCCCTCTTCTTTTATTGATATGAAGTAATTGAAATGCTGTTAAAATCACATTAACAGGAACAACAGCAGTGTGGGGAAACGATCCTCATGTGAGACGAACTGCACTTCCGAAGAAGATGACCTCGCTTGCTGATCAAGGGGCTGTCAATAGCAATTGGTTCAAATTTTTGTGGTCTGCCTTTCCTTTATGCAGCACCCCCATGCAGCCTGGCATCCCAGCTGCACCATGTGCTCTTCAGTTTATTCATCCATACACAACATCACGCAGTCTCATTCCCTCGAGATTTGTTTCCCCGTATACCCTCTTCCCATGCCTTGCTGTCCACACCAGTGCCTTCCTCCTGCTGCACCAGAGCCTCATAGCCCACCAGCGTCTTGGTCCTGGTTTCCAGCTCTGTGTCTGCACCATTTCACGTATAGTTTGGTCAGCACTGCACTCACCAGCACTTGTGCTACGCAGTTTGTAGAGCAGTCTGTCTCCTGATAGGGGATATAGCAAGGAGGAAAGAGCTAAGCAAGCAAGCCTCTGGTCTGCAGAGCATCATGGGTCCCCTGCAGGTCACCATCTCTGTTTCATGGGGCTGGGAATCGAAGAGAAGAGGTGTACAGGAGATATGTGAAATGAGGGCAACCGTGAAGAAAGGCCAGCATTGAGTCTGAGCTATGATTGGCAGATTTAAACACAATTTTACTACTGAAAATAAAATGACAATGATCACAAAATCCAGATTGCATATGTAATATTCCAAAACCTGCTTTAAATCTGGAAACACTCCAAGACCAAAAAAGTGCACTTTTTTTCTTATCAGTTAAGATTGCTCTCATTCTTTCAAAACATGTCTTCCTTCATGGAGATACTCTGAATTAAGAATTTGGCTATAGGAACCAAGCTAAAACAGAAAGGAATCAGTTCCAGAGATTTAAAAACAATCACAGAGAGATCAAAGACAAAAAGGAAGCAAAATGTGTTTGAAATTTTTGGTTTATACTGGGTATAAATTCTCTATACTGGAGTATCAACTACCAATTCCAGTGCTGTGACTACTAAGCTCTCTTGCTTAAACTATCACGATGTTATTTCAAAATATATTTTAGAGGGACTTTACTAGTAGAAATGTAAACACAGCAGGTCCACAGAGGCAGAATAGAAAATTACCCACAGACACTACAGCAAAACACTCTAATGACCACTGACAGCACAGATGAGCTGGATGCTGAGGCAGGCGTGATGTTCAGTGTCTGATGCATGATGTGTAGAAAGAGACGGTCCTCCTCATAACAACAGGACTAACAAGACACTGCACTTCTTCCTTTGTTATAGAAAGCATGCAGGATGGATGTGTTCTACCAATTACTTCACTGCCAAGACTGAATTAGCAAATATCATTTCCTCCTTCCTGCTTCTGTTCAGGAGAACAAAATACAAGGATCTTGTTCCCCCAGCTCGTAGGCAGTTTTACAGTCTGCCCCAGCAGTTTACAGTTTGAAGAAGTCGCGTGAGGAAGATGTGCATATGAAAGTCAGTCAGGAACAGGGCAGATAATTGGGATTGGAGGAGTAAGAGGTACTTCAAGGTGGACAAGTATGACTGCTACTACCTTTTATTTATGAAAAACTCTCTCCATCCATAGACCATGACGAATGGATTGTTGCTATAACAGCTGCAGTTTATTCAGGCTTCCAGTGTTTGAAACAGTAAGTTGTGTCTCAGGCAATCATTTAGTTTAAGAACTTTCTTTGAGATTATAAAGCACGGTTGCCAGATCACACAGAAAATGTAACTCAGTGATGGAACAAGTCCTTTCCAGTCCTCTGTTTCTAAAATCATATACTTCTTCTGTCAGTTTAATAGTTCATTAACTCCAGAAGATGCAAGCGGTACAAACCTGAAGCAATCCAAGAGATGTTATCTATCCCTCTGTGACACTCCGGCACTTTGCGTGTAGAGTAATAGAGACCTCATTTCCTGACTGACGAGCAGCAGGTATGTTTAACTGTACTACCTGGGTCTACAAATGACAGTTTCATGTTTGCTGATGGCTTTGTTTATATAACAGCTGTGATTTACTCAACAAAGCAAAAAATGTGCAAAAAGTACCTTCACCAAAAACTTACAACTATTCATTTTAAGTAACAATTAGGAGATCAAATAATTTTGTCTCTCAAATAGAATAAGACAGACTATCCAATTAGCGGTACATACTTTGTGGGATTTAAATGAATGTACAGGTTGCAGCTTATTTCAGCACTGTGAAGTTTTTAAGAATTCTTGAGATTTGGCTGTATTTTTAAACTGTGACAGCATCACAGTCAAAGCACAATGGGGATTTACTGTCACCAAGTCAGTCAGAGCGATAGCACGCACTTTCATGACAACCTCTGCAGCGCTATGATCCACTCCTTCCATTCTCCTCAGTCCTTAATCACCTGGACGTATCCAGCGCAAGAGGTCTCTTTATTATTGGACAACACATTGAAAATACCCCACCAAACAGCCATTTCTCTGCTTTTGCATGTTATGCTCTCCTGCAATGCTGTGGAGCCAGAGGATTACCCTGGGGAAGGAGTTGCTCCCCAAGCTACTTTTCAAGTTCCTGCTGAGTACTGATCCTGGACTTCTACGTCTCAGATCTGGGAATGAAAACAGTGAGGTTGCTCAGAAATCTCAATCAAAAGGGGATTTCTTGCCATTGAGTGAGTGTAATTGGGAAGCATAAATCTAGAAAGTAGCCCTTATCATTAAGAATATTAGTAAGAATATTTAGCTGTATAGCAACTAGGAGTTTATGGCACTGCAAATTGTTTATACTTTCACAAATGACTGTAAAATCTAAAATATAGAGGTTGCATTAAGTTTGGTAGAGGAAAATGCTTTCATAAATTACCAGGCTTGAAAAACTAAGCTGCTACTTTCAAGGCCAAATTTTTAAAGGAATGTTAATCTCTTTTCCATTAATACCTTCACAGTTATTGGGGTGCTGGGAGGGTTTACCAATAATTTGCCCACTACTGGGGTAAGCCACAGACTATATATTAGCAATACCATAAGTAAATACAAATTGGATATGAGGTGCACCATCTATAGATGCAAATGACAATTAAAAAAGATGTATTCAAATGACTGCCCCTCTACTCTGCGCTGGTGAGACCTCACCTGGAGTACTGTGTTCAGCTCTGGAGCCCTCAGCACAAGAAGGACATGGAACTGTTGGAGTGGGTCCAAAGGAGAGCTACAAAAATGATCCGAGGGCTGGAGCACCTCTCCTGTGAAGAAAGGCTGAGAGAGTTGCGGCTGTTCAGCCTGGAGAAGAGCAGGCTGCAGGGAGACCTTATTGCAGCTTTTC
>Ga0181612_111864_pt1 | contig 16955 bp, 8 predicted proteins | sample HoacroProtozoa21_FD_119630 | JGI IMG/M metagenome (GOLD analysis project Ga0181612, IMG submission 119630) | Hoatzin crop microbial communities from Cojedes, Venezuel. Combined Assembly of Gp0051906, Gp0051904, Gp0051908
CAGAAAGCACCACAGACACAAGAAACTTGGTGACTGTTTTAAATACACCAGTCTCACAACACCTTGCAAAGTAGGGTATTTCTTATTTTACAGATTATGAAACAGAGGTGCTGAGGGACCAAGTGTCTTGACTAAAGATGAGCAAGAAAAAATGGGGAGTGAAGTGTCCTTCCTGATTTGCAGCCCACTGCCTAGGCACCCAGAAGGAACTAGCTTGAATACAGATATTATAAATGCTGCTGAGGGATGAGATGGCACCATCTGAAAAGGTTTTCCCCTAATTTGCATAATAATAAATACACGTATAAGTGGAATTAACTAGAAGGTTTTTTTTTTGTCTGTTTGTTTTAATTATTTCAAACTAGTGTTTGTAAATGTGATCGACACTAAACCTTTATTTAGACTGTGCTTTGAATAAATGTATCAACATTAAAATTAGTCACCATAACCTATAAATCACAGGACGGGTTTGGTTATGAATGTTACAAGTGTTCTATTAAGCTTCCAAACAGAACAAATTTCTTGCTCTAGGAGACCTTGAGAAGTTGTGCATTTCTAACATAAATTGAGATATGCGACTCAGAACGTTTTTTTGCAATAGCTTTAATTTCTGAGAATCAGATTTTCTTCCTGCAGCCAGTTTAAGGACATGCTGGGAGACAGAAGACCAGAAGTTAAATTCCCGCTATTGCATATGTGAACTCTGCCACAGTAAGGGACTTCTTCAGTAGTACAACTGAAAATTTGGCATCTCACTCCTTTCAACTGTCACTGGCAGTTGGATGCCTTTGTTTCTGTTGTTTTGAGCATCCAAAAAAAAGCCTATATGTAATTACATACTTTTATGGAAAGGACAGAGCTTGATTTCTAAATATCTGCTAACTCATACAGTATCCAAAATCCATAGAATATCAATGATTCCACAGGCAGTTCAGTTTACTACCTTTTACTTCTACAACTCTACTTCTGATTGAGACCAAAAATCAAGATGACGTTCCCTTAAGATTATAGTTTTCTATGTTGATCGTGCCTTTGTTATCTCAGTGGCTTATTTTTAGATAGAAAAGATATGACTAGGCATATATCATCACAGAATATAGGAAAATCCACTGAGATTGATGCATAAGCAAAGGACAAGCGCATTAACAAATCTAGCTGTCCGAAAGTCAGGGCTAATGTTAACCAAGCAGCACATTACTGTGATTCCATCAGAATGTTCTTTTATTTATTTAACTTTCCCATTTTCATTTTTTATTTGGGTAAGATAATTGCCTGTGATAAGCTCTCTCTGTGTAGGCTGGAAGCATGCAGAAAACCAGCCTTTAGACTGGAATATTTACGCTAAGCCTAAGCATTAATGATGTGTAATGGCCAGACCATATTTGCATATTGAAATGATCTCAATTAAAATCCTTTATCAGATGACTTCAAAGAGAGAACCTCTCAAACTGCAGTATATTTTTCCATGAAATACTGCCTATTAGGGATGTAATGTGTTTATCTGCATTTCTAAAGACAATCGTTTTAGTGTTGACTTCATAAGTAATGAAAGATACATTTCTTTCCTTAGGCTCCGTAACAGAAAATTCTTTTCTCTTTTTTTTTATAATACACTTACTGAGCCCTGAACTTCTTTGAAGGACAAAAACATAAAATAGTCCACAGAACTTGAACTAAATAATGCCTTGCCCTTCAATATTGTTTCTCATCCTGGGAATCTAAGTACATTACAAAGATTTACAACGTCTAAAAGAGATAAGAGACTGACAGGGGTCTCTACACCCGCTGCTGGAAGACAATCATCTCTGAGCAGGCACACAAAAACTTTTTATGGCACTGAGGAAGAGAATACAAGTGGACAGTCTTTGCAAGAAGCAATGAAGAAACCTACATAAAGAGGGTAAACTCCTAAAAAACCCCAAAAAGATAATTCACCAATTTATTTTTTCCATTTCTTGATAGATTTCTGTTCACTGAAAAAATCTCCAGCCACAAGAAAACTTTTAGAAAATGCATTTAAAATCTTATGTTTTAAAAGGCCCCACGTACTTTTAAAATGGAGGATTCTGATAATTTTTCTAAGGAATTTCAGTTATTTTCAGAACATTTAAAAAGATTGGTTTGTTAAAATACAAACAGTAGTTGGAAAACACAGCATTTCGTTCATTAACAGAAAGGCACAGAAGTAATGAATGAATAAATGGGGAAACAATATGCCATTTAATGTATTAGACTCAAAGTTAACACATACTAACTATTAGAAGATTGGATTCTGATAACATAGATGATTTCTGTCTTACAGCTGGGATCTATCACTGAAAACCTGTGTGGGAAGTGTTTTATTGAGATTTAGTTCTTTATTGTTTTCTAAAGCCATGTGAGTGATTATCAGCTAGGTCCTGGACAAGAACTGCACACTCATAAAAATAACCACCAGTTCCAAATATACCAAAATTTCAGCTCCAAGATTTTTCATCCAGGATTTCTTAAGGGAACTAGTGCCACCTGCAACTCAGACACGCAGCAAGAGGAAAGGAACGATACAGTACAGTGATTTGAGTGACCTACCACCCACTGCAAATAAAAAACAGCCGAAGAAGAGGCTTTGTTTCCTCAAATCTGATACAGCATTTTCTCACGCTGTAAGGAGTGACAATCCTGGAGTCACCTATTAGGGATAAACTCCCTCAAATTATCTCACATATATCACAAGATGCCGTGTACACAGGGAAGCAGCTGCCACATATCAGCTGCTCTGGGGTAATTATCAGTGTATATTCTCACGGTAACAGTGAGGACACTTCCTCATCTTTGAATTCAGAGTAAACTACCTTGCATTTACAACAGGGTAAGAGTATAGTGAGCCTAGTTACCACACAGCCACTGATTTACAATAGCTTGCTCCCTTGTGTATGTACTCTTGCTCCTCAGCAAATATGAAGTAAGTTGAATTAGCTTACCTTGAACTTCAAACACTTTCATTATTTGAAATCATTTATCTCTTATGCCAAGGGTGTTTCACTAAACAAGAAAATGAAAGCTATTAAAACAAATCATTTGTTGTTGCAAGAAAGTGCAGGCAAGGGTTTGTTTTTAAGTTATGAGATAGAAGGATTTGTAAGAATTAAAAAAAAAAAAAAAAAGAAAAATGTCAGTTTTAAAATACCGACAAAGTCTTATATGTTGCCCTGTGGTGTGGTTATGCCACTACAATCATAAGCTAGTGTTTTGAGTATGAAATTTGAAGTCATGGAATCCAACAGAAAACCAAAGAATAAAATATAATTGCATTGAACTGAAAATACTGAGTGCGATTTGTTGTAAGTTCCCTCTTGAACCATGTCTGAGGATTATGGGATCAGCCTAGATTTGCCCACAGAAAAGGGTAAAAGTTATGGACTTTGAAGAGTTTATAGTCCAAAGTGCATTTATCCAAAGAATTTATTTTAATACTAAACAGTATCCATATACTACATACTCTATGGTATATTTAGTCCTGTTATTACCTAGTATTAGTGGGTAGCATTAACACCTAGCACTTGGTACTACTAGTGCCTAGCATTAGTATTAGAACTAGGTACTAACCGTACTAAATAGTATTAATAGTACTAAATATTTGTACGAAGAGTATTTATTTGTATGTATGTAGTATTTATTTGTACACAGCTGAACACACTGGAAGACAATTAAGAGTAGCCTGTGAAGTATTTGTCATCAGAGCCTTGCTGCTGAAACAGAGACACCAATGTCAGTGAACTGGGAGGGGGGGTGGGGAAGTACAAATTGCCCTGTATTTTCTAACATACATTTATAGCCCTTCCAATGTGCTCTTAAGAACTACTTATTCTTATACAGATGACCAGCCTTCTGTTATTAGTATTGGGCTAGCAAAAATTCTCCATCAGCTGAGGTAGAACAGCAAGTTACCACTTGTATTTCGGCAGGTGCAACATTGGCCGCAGGAAATCAGAGCAGTAAGAAGGGCTACTGAAGGAAGAAATTCAAAGGCATTTGCAGCAGAATAACAACATCCCATTTAGCTTAATGTTTGTCATTTTATTTGGAAGCTCAAAACAGGTTACCATCATTCATGCTTTGCTGTAATTGGACAGAGTGATTAGAATACCTTTTTATATTAAATGCACATTTTCCTTTCAACAATATCCACACCAAATGTGAAGAATACTATTCAGCCAGTCAGCTGGGTTTGGAGCAATGATCTTTTTTACACCTCATTTTTAAAGCTTTTTCTAATCCGTGGTTTTGTAGAGACACTGTACATGAAGACTGTCAATATACACCGGTTTAGAGAGGAAAAGAAACAGAAGAGAAGTTCTTCAGAAATATAGAGGAGCCTATAAGAAGAAGAATCGATTACTGCCAGATAAGCTTTCTGAAAGTTTATCATTCAAAACAAGAGGTCACAAAGACTGACATTGACAAGGGAACAACTGCAAAAAGCACTACGAGGAATTCAGAGCATCCTTCTGCAAAGGACTGTCATCGCACAGAAGAAAATGGTTTTTGCTGAAGTCAGAAATAGATGAAAGCTGTGAACATCCATTCAAGAGGGAGCTGGGCATGTTTAGAGCAGTGAGTGAATGTAGCCATGCAGTCATAAGAGAGATAATTGTGCATAAGATGGTGAGCTACCATACCAGGTGATTTGCATTTTCTGTTGCTAGAGGCAAGGTTTTGATGGACCATGTACTTTTCTCTAGGATATTATTACTCGTATGTCTCTAAGAAGTGCCCTCTGCTATCACAGCAGCCACAATAATAAAAAAGTAAGTTAATAATATTATTTATCCTGTAACCATCACTCATGTTTACTCTTCAATCACTTTTTTTTCCTCTTCCCACTATATCTCCCTCCTATTTGCATTTGAAGGTTAAAATCTTAACAAAGCTATTTAGTGTATAGGTCTTTTCCAGTTCCCACTGTCCCAGTACTGCTCTGTTGCTACATGCACAATGTATATACACATACCTAGACACGTGTGCCTAGATACTGTCTTCAGATCTTTCTCTTGTTATCTCCTCTATCTGCCCAAAACTCTGTTTGAAATCACTGTGCAAGATAGAGCCATAAGTCTCTCCATGTTTTGCTTCTAAAGGGGCATCCTTTTCAGATTCCTACTCAACCAACAGTTGCCAAAACAATGAAACTCAATCAGCAAAGTCACGACCTCCCTCAGATGCTTAAGCCACCTTTGCCCCAGCAGCATCTAAACTAGGATGTTCCTAATATCTCCAAATGGAGTCACAGTGATTTGTAAAAGGAGTTTAACTGAGACACAAGCTGACCTCCACTCCAGCCTGAGAAATCGGCCCATCACCACTCTTACATGTGCCCAAAGTTTCCTCCACCCTCCAGGCGAAGGAATGGCTGAGCGCAAGCCAGAGAAAAGACAGCAGTGGGCCTTGCAGGTGTGCTAACAGTCTGGTGGTGCTGAATCACACTACTTTCAATACAGTAAGCATAAGTGTAATACCTATTTGCCAAAAAATAGGAGACACAGAGAAAGTCAGCAACTTTTTCAATTATATCAACTATATAGAACAGGGGTCTGACTCCAAACAGAGCTCATAAAAGTTGACTACCAGGTTTTGTATTTATTTAGAAAATAAACCCTCTTCATTAAGCGGTCTGTTTGCCTTTACATTATTACTCTTTAGTCCCAACCAAAATAATCGTTATTGACCCAGACACAGTCCTCTACATGCAGCTGATGCAGCCAGGCAGACAAAAGATGGAAGTGGAGCATGAAGGTGAAGCCACACATCCATGTCCACCCAAACTCAGCACCAAGGCACAGCAGTCTTGGTCCCAGCTATAATAAAGCCTTTTCCAGTTCACACCATTCAGGAAACAAAACCCACACCTTCATTTCAGCCAACAGAGCAACATCAGTAGTTATCTAAAGAGAAGGCAACTGCCTCCCATCTGGTTCTGATGTGAAATCTGCTGGGTGGACTGCCTACGTTTCATGCCAGGTCTAGACCCACCACACGTACCTAAGGCACTCACTAAAGGCTACAGTCACCCCGGGCTCCCTCTTGCCAACGTCTCCACAGGGGCAGACACAGGAATCTCTAGGGACCAATTTAAACTACATAAAATCTGAATTGCTCCCTGAGAAGCCTATTGCCCTTCACTGCCTAAGGAGGAAAACCAGGTATCTGTCCCCTTAATGGATGCAGTTAAGTACCTTCTCTTAGACAGGATGCACCTGGGCCTTTCTGAGAATGTATTTGACTAGACATACACAAAATGGGTTAAGGTGGCTTACTTGCGATAGCATACGAGAAGCAATGAAAAAAGCCATAAATGCATCGTCACACACTGATAGTACCTATTCTCTGCATTTCTACTGCAGCCTCCTTCCTACAATCATGAAAAACTTTACAGAACCAGAAGTCTTGTCTATCTAGCAGAAATACACCATCTAGGAACCACTTTGGTGGGCCACTTTGGCCCACTTAGTGCACTTGTAAGACATCTTCTAACCATGAACACAAGTGCGAAACCACTTCACTCTTCATTTCCCTTAACACCTCAGCCTCAGTTTGCATTGATTGTTCACATCCCTGCACTAACGCTCTTCAAAATCCCACTTTAAACACACTGTTGTCCTGAAGAGTTTACAGTTTCCCTAGGCAAGGAAAGATAATCATTGCCTGTGTTCTGCAGAAGGGGAGCTGAGGCCTAGGAAGTTTTTATTGTACTGGTCACACTCAGTACTAAAACTTAGAGTTGTTTTTCCACTAAGGCATAGAACTATCACGATTCCATAACTTAAGTGGAGACAGAGCAAGACAATTCAGAGGCATTGGCTTTTTATAGGGGCATGGCTTTTGGCAAGACTGACGGCAACTAAGACTGGCCAAGAGCTATACAGAGTCCACTACTGAATTTTATCTGGTGCCTGGGAATGATGGCCAGGCAGCAGGTCAACAACACTGGGGCTGTTGCTTGCTTATGCCTACACTATTCAGACGTACTAAGTTACATACAGCAGCATGTAGCTGAGTTAGTTGTTTTAACTAGTCCCTGAAATGGCTAAGAATAAAAGCAGCTGTCAAATACACAAGATATTACCTTCTGCAGGCTAATTAAGGTCACACTGGTAGTCTCTGTTCATCAGGAAAGGAAACCACTCCTCGTGAGTTTCAGTTTAGTGCTTCTTCCGTAAATGTACTTGCCAAAATTTCCATACATTCGTAAGTGTGTAAATAGTGTATGTAAGAGTACAGTCTCTGGACTCCATGTATATATCAAGGATCTTTGGAAGCGTTACTTTAAGATCACACTTGCACTGACACCAACAACAGACCCACAACAAAACGGCAGTGGTTCAAAACATAATTTCACATGTTCAATATAGCTGCATTACATTCTCCAGTCTCAGTGCTGCAGAAAAGAGAGTTTCTACACTGAAATCCAGGCCTAAGATCATGCATGCCTCTGAAAAATATCCTAGTATTTCTAATTCTGCAGATGGGAAGACTGAGGGGCAATGACATGAAGTGAGCTGTACAATGTCAAACTGCCTGTGCTTCGGAGCACGGATGTAATATCTAGGGACCTGAATCTGACAACATTAACAGAAGTGAAAGAGAAAGTCTATTGCCAAACACCAAGGAATGAGAACAGCATCAAGTCCAAGTCTCTTGGGGGTAGAACCATATAGGTATTAAAGCTACCACCTCCACTAGCCATTTGGATCATGACAGCAAAGCCTAGACAGCCTCTTCCCTCTCTAGAACACCTATTCTAGGTGTACATGGAGTCCCTCACAGACACAACCGAGAATTTTCTTCTATGGACACATTTATAACACGTTAAATTGGAGCAATGCTGATTAACAGCAGGACTGCAAAGACGCCTGCACCTTCACCCCACTGAATGCACTACTATCTTTCTCATTCAAGGAATCACACCTTAAAAACACACATCCTTTCCCAACACATAGAATCTATCCGCCTTTCAATGCTCATTTACTAGCACTTACACAAAGAGGCAAGGTGGTAGGGGGGACAGAGAAGGACCTAGCACACAGGTTTGTTTCTCTGAAATGGTATTATAGGAAGATCAGTTGGGATAGGAAAAACACGAAATGAAATATCGAGGAAATAAATGAATTACAAAAACACCTGTTGTTGTATCAGTACTTTGAATTAAAGAGTTCCCCGTGTCCTTTAAGGAAGGCATTCTGTAGCAGTGGGAACTACAGTCTCCCTTAAGAACCCCATGCAGAAAGAAACTTCTTATAAGAGAGCCCAGTGGTTTTCCCCATGAGAAGATAAGGGCTTTTCACTTCTACCTTACTGAAAGAAAAATAGCTGTTGTCAATCCTTTAACACTCCTGTAATTAGTTAAAATGCAGGAATTCATCTTCAGTCATGTCTTGTTCTCCTTTGGACAAATTTATTTCCCTCTTCCACTCTGCCTCTTAAACCAAGATTCACTTCATTTGTTCAAAAGATAGGGCTGAAATCAAACCACAATTCCAAACACATTCGGCAACTAAGAAAATGCTAGCCAGTGCCAGCTTTAAAGGCTGATTCTGAAAGACATTAAGCAGTCTTAACGGCAGCCACGGAACACAAGGTCCTTTTGAAAAAAAAATCCCCTTTCTCTTCATCTGTGCTTATTACAGCTCTAGAGACTCAAATGAAAGTATTACTGCACCTGCAGCTTGTCGGAGAAACACACCCTTCTTCACACTGCTATCAAAACCAGGCCAACAACAAAAAAGAAGTAAAATTTTGTCTTGAAAACAATGAGGCTACAGGTGTGAGGGAGGTCATAATCCAAAGACAGTGCAGTTCACAAGTGAAAATGGGGACAGAACTCAGCCTGAGTTCTTTATGGCGATGGTAGATGAGGGCTGGCTTTAAATTTCTAGGCAGAATTTTGCAAAACTGAGGTCTGACAAATCCCCAAACCCAGCTTCTTTTGATTCATAAACCATGTAAATTTGGTCCAGAAAGCATAAAGATACAAACATAGAGGGCTGCAGTGCCATTTTAAGAGTCCAGTTTTCGTAGACTCGTTCATGAAGAAGTATATTAAACATGTTAAACAAGCTTTTTTTTATTTCTTTGTTAGGATATCATTAATGCTCCTTTGTTTTATTAGCATGGAGGGATATTCCCAGTATGCATGCCAGACTAGGATACCATACACTTCCATTTCGTCGTTATCTGAAAATGCTTTTCTTGCTGAATGCAAGTCCTACAGATAGGCGAGGGTAGAATCGCAATACAGTGCTCTTTGAACACTGCATGCCTTTTTTTTTCTAAATATGTCATTACTTCTAAGTGTTACCTCCTTCTTTGTAAAGACATTTACACTAGAAAGCTAAGAGTACTTTACAGCACCCTGCAAATTTCCATAAATAACAATTGGCCATGAGAGTTTCTTTTCACCTATTCCATAGAGGGGGACTTCCAGAGAAGAGCCAGAAAAGGTGGAGATCGTTCTAAAATGCTTCCCTCTGTCATTTCCAATATCCCGCCTAATTCGGCTAGGCCAAAATCTCACTTGAAGTGAGCTGAAGTAGAAGCTTTTTGTGTGTGTACGGAACTGTATCCAGCTGGGAGAGCAGTTAAATGCTTGCCCATCCCCTTAACTCTGGGCATGTTAAATTCAAGACGGAGAGAGCTGTTTTGACGTTCTTGGCTGGAAATCACTCTCCACACCTATACTTTAATGCATCTACTGTACGTGGTAGTTTGGCTGCTTTCTCTCACTACCATCTGTTCTGATGGCACAGTGCCTGCTCACAAGTTGAATGATATATAGGTGCCAAGCAACAATGTGTTTTGATGGGGAGAGTGCACAACACTGCAATTGTCATCTCTTGTGCATGAAGGCCACACTCTGTGCCAGCAATGAAACATTGGCACTTTGTATCTCCATACACTTGTTCACACCTGTTGGCACTTACATGCCAAAAAAGGAATACTTGAACAAGGGAGTTTGGAGGCTTGCTTAACTCCCTACTAGGAATCAGCATTACCTGGAAGTATACTCAGCCCCTGGCTCAATCATCATTCCGTGCCTCAAACAGACACTGGGTCACAGCCTAGAATATTTCTGTGGGTCTTCACCTTAATATTTTCCTAGATCTTGTTTGAAGGGAAGAATAAACTATCTGCTCATTCAGATGAAAATTGACCGGACCAGACAAGTCTCTTCTCTTCCATGCTGGTCCCATCCAGACATTTAAGTGCGAGCTTATGCAAACCTTATATTTTTCTCATGCCTCAGCTAAGGACCCAATTTTAACGTTTATTTCACAAGGTCTTCCACAAACACACCCAAGCTTGCCACAGGTCCATGCCAGCATCTCTTCTTTCCACATTTCCATAGTCAGGTGGATCACCACCCCAACCTCACGTATAAACTCTGTTTTTTTGGTGTTCAGATCAGTCCCTCTTCACTGGTGAGGTTTAACCACATGCACCTATCATTCAGCTCCACGAGTAAAGCTTCTTCTTGTGGCTTCTAAAGTAGCAACGATTTGTACTGATGGAACAGAATGTCAAGAAAGAAAGTTAATGCAAGACATCACAGATGAGTTTACCATGCTTTTAAAAAGTGGTATGTTTGGGGGAAGGGAGAGTTTCCAGTCCCTGCACTGGGTGTACACAGACATTCAGTGACTTAGGGAGGAAAAGAACTTCCACACACTAGCTAGAGCTTAAACACACAATTTCTTGGGGAGTGTGGAAAGACCTGGAAATGTGCAGGGACTGGATCAGAGCATTCTGCTCTAGGAAATAATAAAAAAAAAATTTAAATCTTAATCTTAATACTTACCTTTAGCTGAACAGATAACAAAAATCAGATTTTTTGCATATCCTTGTAGCTAAGGAAACAGCTTTGCTGAGAAGGTGAAGCGTAGGGGCGGGTAATGGGGCTTTGCTGGTAACATCTGGCAAAAGAGACCAAGAAAAGAACGTGGGAGGCTCCATCAGTAGCACACAGACCCATGCAGGTTCCAAGTATCTTTAGCAAAGACCAGTAGGAAGCAGGAAATCAGTAAAATGTTTCCCTGTTAAAAAACCTTCGGAGAACTGGCCATAAGAGGTGGAAATTGCTTCAAAATGCTTTTATCTCTTTCTACCATTGTATGCCTAATTTGACTTGTTCAAAATCTTATTGCAAATAGTACTTACAGTGCAAGCTTTTGTTTATGAGAAAATGAATCCAGCTGGGAGTCTAGGTAACAGTTGTGCATCACCTCAGCTCAGCATGTCAATAAATGGTGGAGAGACTGGAGAGCACGGAGAGCGGCTTTCCAGCAATGTGTTGTCACATCCGTGCAACAACTGGATTCAGAACCCAGAGCTGGAGCATTTTCAGTGGGTGCTTTTGCTAGACATTGCTTTGGGCGTGGGTGTGGGTTTTGTCGCAAGTGTACATGCCCAAGGCTATCTGTACATTTTTATTAGACTACTGAGCATTGTAAGATCATAATTGTTGACTACTACAAGCCTGGCTTGTAAATACAGATGGAGAGTCTGAAAGGCTGTAGAGGTCCTCTCCAGCTTCCATTGTGGCTGTATGCACTTGGTCAGAGGGAGGAGATCTGTTAAAGACATCAGCCTTTGCTCTGCAGGAATAGAACCAGTAGCTTCTGGTTTCCCTGAGCAAGGCATAGGTGACTTGGGGCTAATCACCCAAGTCCTGTATACCTTACGCGCATACTCAGTAGGAAATAAGAGAGATGCAGTCATATGACTTACTGCATATTTGCTGCCAGCCGTTACCGGGTAACTGCTATTTCACTTCTATGAAATATCATAACTATGTAAATAACTCAAGTAATAATTGTAAATGGATGACTGTACTAAGGGAGGTGGGGGCAGGAGCCATAACTGCGCAGCTGCTATGGCTATGAAAATTCAACCTTAAGCAGCCTAAACATTCATTTTACAGTGTACACCACTGATTACTTAATTATATCTAAAATATAAGTCAGACTCACTAAAAACCCCAGGGAGTAAATTACAAACAACTATGAAGCAATGTGCATGCATACACCCTGCTTTGACTTTAAAAAATTATTGTTTTCCAATGGGTATGAAAGATTTTTCTATTTCTGTTCTGCAAAACATCATTATGTTACAAACAGGTAAATATTTCTAAGTAATATTAGATGTGCGTGGGAGCACCCATCTTCAGCCTTTCACTGTGGACTCTCACTAAATGTTCTTATCTTTATGTATATTTGAACAAGAAGATCTACATATGCTTGATCTCGGTATGAACCTCTGTATGACCTGATTTTGTTGCCATGGCCACCAATTAGACCAGCCTTGTTGACTGCAGAACAACAGTCAAAGCATCTCTATTAAGTTCTGAAAAAGAATGTCATATTTTATCAGCATACTACAACAGCTTATCCTTGTGGTAATGTTTGTTTCTTCCATTAGCTCTATATTTAAGCATTTAGCTTAAAAGACAGGAAAGGGGGGAGGAAACAATGGCTAGATCACTAGCCAGAAGGCTCACTTTTTTATACTTTTTTAATATCTGCTTTTCTTTTCCAGGTTTTCTCCTCTAGGAATACAGAAGACAGAAAAAGACTGTGGTAGCATCTTTGCTTCATAAGAACATTGCAATTAGCATAAAATCTTTCCTCCGGTTGCTCCTTTTAAGGACCCTATCAGTATTTCCCCAAACACAGTCTTTTAAAACATTCTCCTTTCTAGTTTGTGACAAACCAGTAGAGAGTTGCCTCAAAAGCTCACTTGGCAAACACTGCGTGTTAAACTACCTTTGCTCAGCAGTAGGTGTGTGTACAGATACCGAATACTGTCACATGTACTGCACAGACAGGTCAACGCCATCAATATTATATTTTGTTAATGTCTACCTGAAAAAAAAAGTAACTGACTCATAATATACTCAGTTTATATCAAATGAATAGGGGCTGGAGGATAGCAGAGTTCCATGACCAAATCTTTTATTTCTCAGGTTTTCTCTTCAGAAAATAATTTTCTTAGTATTGTTTTCATAAAAGCTTTCAAATGCCCTAAAATAATGCAGAGAAATTGGCTTTTCTTTTGAACAGGATTTCTCAATATGTACTGCATCTCTTGGCATATCTGTTATATTAACTCAAGCCTTAATGATACAATGGTTAAAAACAGAGTACAGATGTGTATAAATGAAAAATGTAATAGATTTCCCTCTTAATGTAATAGAATTGGCACGAGGTATTGGAAGCAGGAGTGAAAGTAGTCACTCAAGCATTGTGTTTGCATGTTATTTAAATACAAGTGGTTGAGGTATAAGTACCTCTAAGTACACCTGAAAGAGATGGTGCCTTGTAATCATTGTTTCAGCAATTGACAGTTGTTTACACAACAGCAGCACATTCTCTACTGATTTGAATAATAAACATGTTTAAACACCAGCTGGATAATAGAAGGATAATTGAAACATAGTTTAAAGCTCTGATTTACAGGCATTGTGGCAACACTTTTATTTGTGGTACAATGCTATACTTCTGTGCAGCCTCTTGAAAAAATTAAATAGGCATTGTTTCAAACAACTTCGGGATATATTTAACTCGATTAATCTATCATGCATTTGTGTGCCTACACAGACAGACAGACAGAACAAAGAACACACCATCAAAACTTCAAAAAGACTTATGCTGGTGACCGTGTGCTACTTGTGCTGCTTAGTTTCATTCTATGTTGGTTGGGCCCTTACTTTGTGCATATACCTCCCAAGTATGAACTGTAGTGCTTACCAAGTTTCTAAAGCCCACAGACTGCAAGAACCCAGAGGGCGGCACAGTAGAGACAAAACAGAGAAAGAAGCAGTCCTTCTTCAGTCATTACATGTGACAGACCGTGCGCAACAAAGGGACCATAAAAATGCTGTGAGATTTGAGGTGCTACCTGCATCTCTTCCTTTCCAGTCTATACCAGAATTGGAACTCCCCAGAGTTGACTGTTTGGGCCTGTTTTCTAAAATGAAAATTCAAAAGGAAGGTGAGGCAGTCCTACTAAAAATGTACCTCTGTACTGTTCTTTTTCTTAAAAAACATCTCTGCAAATATATTTTTAATGCAAAATCTACCAGCTGAGAAGCCTAAACAGGTGGCTGTAGATTGCCATCAGACCACATACTTTTTTAATTCCCAAGCACCAGATAATTCCAGGCAGTCTAGATTTCATTTTTCATCCTGTTTCTGATATCTTACCCCAGTTTTGAACTACAATTAGTTCACTGACATGTATGGAGAATTGGACAGTTTCCACACATGCACCTAGGTCCAGTTCTTTGACTCTGTCTGATGTTTTATTCAAATAGTGTGGGGGCTGCTTGATCCCAGCCTGTACAAAACCGACAACTTACTCAAGATCACAGATACCATGACTGGCTTCTTTTATACACCAAGCCCTGTCAGTTCCTGCTGACTGACCCATAAGTTAAAGGCTTTCAAGAGTCACGTCAGCTCCGACCCTAACTGAGAAAAGCCTCAAACTAAAAACCTTACAGCAGCCCCTGTTTTCAGGTCCTTCACTCTTTACAGTGTATGAATCAGGTATCTGGTAGAGACAGGAGCATGGAGAGATTCAAGTCGCTACCTGCAGGACTTGATTATGTTTTGGATATATGATAGGCAAGATAACTTGTGTCAACTTTTGGGAAAGATATCCGACACTTCTATTGGAAATTTGTTTTCATTGTACTTATAACAACATTACTAAAATTAAACAAATCAGCATGATATTTTCCATGTCTAAAACTACTTTTTATTATTATTACTATTATTTCTGCCTCAGAGTTTTCATTTTTTTCTAATGTTCTTAAGACAGTGGCTCTCCAGAGCCACTATTTAAAAAATGGCTGATTATTTTCCTTACCACTCTCTATTGATTTCACCTAGTTATTGGCTGAAAAACGAGGACAAGGAGCAGACACCAGGCTTGTGTGCTCATGTCGATCTGTGTTGCTAAACAGATGCTGCTGCCTTTCATTGCAGATGGAGCTTGTTCAGGGTATGTGACTTCATTCCTAGATATCCCAACTTGTACCTCTTCTTGCAGAAAGCTCAAAAACCTGATATCTTCCAGGGCAAGCCCAATAAGACCATATCCCTATGTATATCGGTTTCACGGTACTAAAATTTTGAAGAGCTGAGAAACAAAGCATGACAAGGAAAGATATTTTATAATAATCCTGAAACTTAAAGAATTGGGAAGTCTTTTCTTTAATGGTATTGATATGCCTACAGCTGAACTTTTGTTGCTATAGAAGATAAAAATATACACAACTGACAAATAAACTACAAATGCTATTAAAACTGACAACAATTCAAGAAACGCTCTGCCTCAGGTACACAAACCTACTCATTTGTTCACTTTGTGGTCTCTCATGTGTGTAGTAGGTCTGTAGATGTAACCAGATCTTCCCTGGAAAAAACCTGTTAGCTATGTCAAGGTATGCACAAACACACATACATACAGTCCAGCAAACTTTACATGGATCAGTCTAAAAAAGAGTAGAAACCAGGCATAAAATGATTATAGGACACACTTATACATGCCTTTCAGTTAATAAAAATGCAGTCTACAGCTGCAGCTGGAAATTGTATTACATTAATTAAGAGACACTAATCTCTTTATGATACGGAGCAGAGTTCTGTACAGTGTTGCTATATACTATGTATGCCATACATTTTTATTTCTGGAAAAAAGAATAATCACAATGAGCAAGTCCTATCACCAGATAACGGATGGATGCTCTGAGATAGTCTTGGAAGAGACATAAAAGAAGGAATGCACCGCATACAGTGATATAGGAAAAGGCACAATAGCAGAGTGTGGATCAGACTTAGGGAGGCCGTTATCTAAGGAACTAACAAACAGGAGCTGCACTTGATAACAACATACAGCTGGATAAGATGCATGGAAAAAACCACCATGAGCTTCCACAAGATATGATGGGCAGACAATGGTGAGTTGTAGCTGTGGGATAGTGTTAAGCAGTTTGAGTAAGCTGTGTGTGTGTTATGGTTCCTGGGCCAGATTCTGGCCCCTTTGTGCTAGGTCTCAGGAGTGCCCTACAAAAGCTGGGGGATTTTCCTCCAAAAAAGGAGCTTTGCCAGGTGGCCGAGTGCCAGAATGACTCACTCTGCACTACCCATTCCTCACAGGAAGACAGAAGTTCCTGAATAGGAAAGGATGAGGCAGGAGGGCACATAAATCCAGCTTCCCTGGACCCCAGAGAACAGGTCTTGCCTCTCTAGCCCTGTTTGGGAATTCGCTCTTCGAGCGTTGAGGGAAACCAGGCCAGTCCCTTCCATTCCTCTAGCTTGCAGAACTTCTCTATATTCCTAGACCTAGGGGCATGGGGGAAAATAAGGCCCAGGGCCGTGAAGGAAGCTATACTGATTAATTCTAAAACATGCATAGAGAAAGGGGCCTCTTTCAGTGGCTTCCTGAAACATGAAAGAAAGAATAATAAAATTTGCCTTCGTGTGATGAACAGCAGAAGTTCAGAGGAAAGCTATGTTTGCAGTAGTGAGAAGTCTAACCAGAGAAAACATACTCTGAGTTTGGACCATGGACCCATGCTATCTGTGCATGGTAGAAGGCATTCACAGATGTCCTGTTTGCTTGTTTGACCTCTCTAAGTGTGCAAAATTAGTCGCTTCACCTCCCCTTGCTGTTTGAAAGCAAAGGAAAAAAAAAATTCTTCTTCATCTAACCCACCTTCTGCAGAGGGGCAAAAGCATGAAAGGTGCAAGAAGGGATTAGATGAATTCCAGGCTGCTAATGTCAGGATTAGCAGGGGCAGCTATAAACTACATAGCTTGGATGCAGTCTCCAGCTCTGGAAATTGTTTGCCAGAAGCTCGGTAACAGGGGATGGTCTCTGGGTGTAGATATGGACACGTGTATATAGAAAAAATGGCG
>Ga0181612_136246_pt1:0-5000 | contig 16955 bp, 11 predicted proteins | sample HoacroProtozoa21_FD_119630 | JGI IMG/M metagenome (GOLD analysis project Ga0181612, IMG submission 119630) | Hoatzin crop microbial communities from Cojedes, Venezuel. Combined Assembly of Gp0051906, Gp0051904, Gp0051908
ACACCTCCCAGTTTGGTGTCATCAGCAAACTTGCTGAGGGTACATTCGAACTCTTCATTCAGGTCGTTGATGAAGAAGTTAAACAAGGCTGGCTATATTGCTTTAAAGTTGTCAGTGATATCCATTCCATGCAGCTGAAATCTTTCTCCTGCATATTTTAGTCATAGCCTATTTACAGAACAATCTGAATTTAGCAGCCCACTGTCCGGCTTCTGGGCTAATGAAGAACAGAAGACAACTATAAAAATAGAGCTTCATTTATTTGTGTTTGCTCACTTGCATACGCAATTTAGTAGTCAATTTGAGAAATAGCTACTAGAAAAGTTTATCACTCTGTAGCAATAAATGATAATTTTCTGCCAAGAGAGAGTGCAGACTGCAACTCTCGAAGATCCTGTGGACAGGAAACTGATAACACTGCTCAATCTGTAGCATGGAACACCAGTTTTCTCTGCTGTAGCTTCTTCTATACAAAGAAAAGGATGGCAGGTGAACTGTAAATGAAGTGATTGTCATCTCTGAGGGTAACAACAAACATGAATGATAATAGAATTAAAAAGCATACAACCCTTCCTCAGTCAGAGAATTCATGAGAAAACATGAAAAAGAAATAATCATAGAATATGAATGACACGATATTAAATCAATATGCAAAAAAAAAAAAGAAATTAGAAAGAAGAATGACAGTTTGGTGCTACCGAATCACCATGGCCCTTCATTTGTAGCAGGCAACATATATAACATATATTAAGAGAGAAGTCAATGAAATCATCATAATTTTTTATTTTTCTCATTTTGCATCTAGTCAAATTGCAGGAAGCTTCTGTAACTGATCTTATCAGGAAGAAATAGCATGGCACAAGAAATATATGTCATTGAGGTACTTGTTTCATCCAACCAGGATGAAACCATTGTCTTATAACCAAACACCAAAAAGAAAAGACTTTCCTTTCCTCTTGAGAGAAAAGGAAGGATTAAGTACAGCTCAGGCCAACTTCTATCTTGAGGAAAGAATGACAGGAAATGGCTGTAGCTTCTTGTTTTCTCAGTGGTCCAGTTGGTGGCATTGGCCAGTGAGGGAGCGCAATACAGGCAAACATGCTTCAGCAAGCCTCCAGTTAAGCCAGTAATCAGGGCTACATCTGTCTTCCCCAGGCCAAAGCCCTCAAGGGAGAACCACAGCAATGAAAGGGAAGTCTTCCTATTGGAAGTTAAATGGGCAAAGTTGGAAAATTTACATACTACAGTTAATTTAGTTCAGTGTACCCAGCCACATAATGCTTTTCCTACACAAAGAACTCTTTTAAATAATTATTCACTGTGCAGACAAGCCTCTTTCTCAAGCCACTCAACCTAGCTACTTTCCTGAATGCCATATCAGTGTGAAGTGTGAGATTGAGGCAGCACAGCAATTGCAGACCTCGCAAGAAAAGGAAACAATTTCTTTCATACTTCTGTACATTAGGGCATAGCAAATCTTGTGTAACAGGAATAATGTTCATGGCATTGGCATATACTAAATAAACGTCTTTTGCCGTTGCTGAATACCTCCACTTCACTTTGGCATTTAATCAGCCACAAAAGCAGTTTATTGCACAGTATACTCTGCTACCATGAACATTATCAATTCAGCAAATATTAAAAAATATCATGCAGGTGTCACAGAAATGGGTACTTTAAAAATTATTGACAGCTTTACACTTTCTGTTGCACAAAAGAAAGCAAACTAAATGTTATGGAGAGATATTGGTTCATTCTCATTAAAATTAAATGTTAAAGGAGCACAGACACGTCAGAAGTGTTTATGCCAAGAGAGACCTGCTGTGCTGATATTATCCTCCCTCCAGACTGAAAGCTTTGGTCTATGAAAATAAGCTGTATACTCAAGTGAGTACTATCTTGGAGCACTTTGAATTGTCCACATCCTCAAATCATTTATATTGATTCTATGACTAAATAAAGGAATGGAAATATGTTTCTCTTTTTTTGTAAATTCTCTCCATTTTCAATAGAAGTAAATATTTGTGCTCATGGTTTAGGGATTGGTTGCACTGACAGCTGAAAGCCTCGATTGATTTGCAGCTCTGGCTTGGTAAAGGAGCCTCTCGCTAATCTTTCCCACAGTGCCCTTCCAATATTTTCCGCTCTAACTTGGGACGACAACTCTCTCTAGGGCAAGAGGTGATTAAAATCTCCCTCCCAAAGAGACAGGTTGTTTTCCATTCTCTGCTTAAGAGTTGCCATCATAGACACTGAATAAAATAAGAACATTGTACAGCAAAAGCTGATTCCATAAATTTTATTTGAATACTATATAGGTGACATATGAACTGCAGGTGTGGTGGGCTTGATCTGCTCAGGAAGGAAAGTATGCCTTTCTGGGACTCTTGTCAGAGTTTAAAGGCACCATTGTAAAGCAATCCCAAAGCAGATCCATCCTATTTCTACACCGGAAAATTTTTCAACCACTAAGTGGCAATCCTTGTACAATACTTCACAGTCATTCCGCCTGTGCAACCAGCGTACTTCTGAGCTGAAGGGACACAAGGGGCTTGCAGAGCAGCTATTCAGATCTACAACCTAGTTTGAAAGAGCAGGGCAAAAAACCCAAATGCTTTTTAAACAGGTGCCACCTTGTTCTTCTTATATTCTCCTAGTACAGAACAGTAAACACAGGCCACAATACAGCCTCAGCACCATGACACAGCTCACTGGGTGGTCTCAGAGTCTTACTACTCTGATGTGAACTAGCCAGAAAACTGAAGAGAAGGAAACACCACCTCCACTAGCAAGCTAATCCATTTGACAGACCTATAAGAAGACTGTCAAGTAAGACAAAATCCTAGTCACTTCCTTTGGTGCTCCCATCTGCAAACAAGCAGAATGCAAGAAAATCACTGGGTGCAGCAAGCCTGGTCCATAATCTCTTCAGTTATGAAGTGCAATGAAGTCTTCTGCATCTATAAATTTGCTTTATTTTTTTTGAAGATAAAATAAATAATATCAAAAAATAATAATAAAAGCTAAAAAAATAAATCCCTTGCTGTCCCAGGCAAGTAAGAGAAATTATAAGATTTTTACGTCTTAGAATCTTAGAAATCAAAAGCAAAGTAATGTGTCAGCCATGGAATACCCTCTGCACAGGAACTGTACCAAGTATTCCCAACTCTCCCCCGATTATGATGACTATCAAATTAAACAACACTAAGTAAAATAAACTACTAGATAAATCAGAAGAATTTATGTCCATAGCAGCAAAGGATATCAATGTAATGTACACTGAGCGAGAGAGATACTCATAAGAGAGTATATTTGGAAAGGCATATACAGAAATCACTTGTCTCGATTAGAAGCTGACACTTTCAATTATTTTGAACATTTTAACGTAAAAATTTAAAATCAAGAAGAATGAACAGTAAAACTGAGTCATGGAAATAAAAACATTCAGGTTTCAGCATCTTGGACAGAAATTAGTCTTAACAGACCTAACATATATATGTCTCCAGGTGGAAGAAACAAGCCTGAGACTACAAGAGCAGCAGCGACACAAAACGTGACCACCGCTCATACAGTAGGTCATACAATGTAGACATTAAAGGGCTTTAAAGAGCTTTGAATGTTAATGATAGACTGGGGAAGAAGGAGCTAAAGAAAGCATTTGAATTCTTCAGCAAGAAAGGAAAAGAATTTAAAAAGCATTGTTATATCGAAATTAAATTATTACAAAGACCACACTGCCTGATCTCAGGTTTCAGAAGAAATAAATGATCAAGCTGACTTTCAGTATTGGTAGATTACTTATTCTTGGAGCTGAGCAAAAGACAATAAAATTACAACTGAGCACACACCTCTGATCCCAAGAAAAGACATCAAGTAAAGAATGACAAGACCTCTGATAACTCACAGGCTTTTAAAATTAGGATTGGGTGTTGACTGCACTTGGAGAAAGAAAAAGTATGGGTAAGATATAAAATTATTATGCCCTTATCACATTAACTGAAGCATTAAAGGTTGCAGTGACATCTTCTTTGTGCTCAGAGTTGAAGCCAATATGTAAAAGCTCATGCGATAAACTGTAGGCATGTGTGTAAGCATGCCATAGAACTAGAGCTACTGTTTACTCAGCATTGCTTCTTCTGGTAAATCCATGAACAATACTTTGCTATAAATTGTGGTGGATATTAAGATATATCTACAGAAGCACAGAGGGCAGAGTCCTGGAAGTAGATTGTCCAAATCTTCAATAAGCAGTCTGGCAATTCATCAGAATTACTAGTGGTCAATCATTCTTAATTCTTACGGTAACCATTGTACTCATACTGAACTCATTTGCTATTAATGTGGAGATAACACACAATTCCTTAGACATTAAAACATAATTCTAAAAGCTCAGGATTTTTTTCTCTAATGGTGAACAGCTTTTTCCATAGCCTAAATTTATGTATGAACAAAGCCAAAAAAATCAGCATTGGTTTACTGCTTAAATTCATACCCTCAGACTATTCAGAGTGCATTGGTAACACCACTCTGTTTAGCTTTTGAAAATACAATGTATACCAAAAATAATAAATCTAACAGATGAACTTCAATCTTATGCTAATGTCCTTTGTTTTGTGCTCTGGTGAGCAAGCTACTGTACCAATACTTTTGGCATTAGTACAAGACTGAATCCATGGAAGCATGTGTGTATTTACACAAAAGAGGCTTCTAAGCTACAAAAATCCCTCTTGTTTGGTTACACTAATTTCCCTTGAATGAAGTTTGTATGCAAGCCAAAACAATGGTAGTTATCCTGTCCTCTAGAGTTCATTCCCAACAGAATGATGTGAATAATTGAAAACTTCGTAGGTAGTCTTGTAAGACTCCACTTTCATAAATCAGGAGAACCACAATGGTATTTTTTTCTTCATTAGCTATTTTTAAAAAATCTGATAATTATATAAAAAAATTAATTGCATTAAAAAATCTTTTTACTTCTTAGCATTTTAATGAAGTCTTGA
>Ga0181612_136246_pt1:10000-16955 | contig 16955 bp, 11 predicted proteins | sample HoacroProtozoa21_FD_119630 | JGI IMG/M metagenome (GOLD analysis project Ga0181612, IMG submission 119630) | Hoatzin crop microbial communities from Cojedes, Venezuel. Combined Assembly of Gp0051906, Gp0051904, Gp0051908
ACCTGACTTACATAGCTGAAGTAGGAGACTTGTCTTCTCAGACAATGGATGTAATCAGCAGAGAAAGCAAGTGCTTTCAAACGCTAACTGCCTTATCTACCCTCTTGTCCTGCATTGTGCTCTGGAGGAGCCTGCCTCTCTCGATTGTCTACATAAGGAAGCTTTAAGAAATTAGGTGTCCTCATCCTGGAACCAAAACTTTGTGGTAAGCATGCTAGAGGAGCACACCATAGCACTCTATACGATAGGAATAACGCTTCCTTGTTTTGTCAACAAATAGCTCAGCTGATACCTTGCAGGAGCTCTCTCTTTTTTTAATTGCTTTTTTTCTCTGCAAATTCTATACGTAACGATCTCAAGTGACTACTGTGTACTTTTGATATTACTTGTTGTGAACAAACATTGGACTGGCCTACAACTTCTTTATACATAAAAAAGATGGACTTGTAGTCACCTTATGTAAGAAGTAAAAAATTAAAAATTGGACTGCCTGATAGGCAACTCACAAAACCTTCACTCTCAACTAGTGCAAGCCAGGCGCTTTTAAAAGGGCTTCAGTAAGAGTTCTCCCTACTGGAACTGCACACTGACCCACAGGACTGAAATGTAGCCAACCTAGAGAACATGCTGGTGACTGAGATGTCCTTCTGTATGCAACTCATTGCACTGCAGACAGTTTCTGGGACACCCAAAAGAAAAAAAAAGGATCAGCCAGCTTTTCTCTAAAGTAGCAATTTTGCTAGCTTAAAACTTGTTTGAATCAAGATGAATTTTCTCAAGCACTATAAAAAGCACCTTTCTCATTTGGGAACTATCCCTCAAAGATTACACTGTGTGGATTGCTACCAGCCAATATAATTTTGCAAATGATAAAGCTACACCATCAGAATGCTGCAGCTGCCATTGGGCCAGCTTCAGCTAACTTTAACCAACTCCTTTACATCTTCCTTCTCAGGCAGCTCAAAGACTTGCTATACAAAAGGGAAAACTTTACTGATATCGTCTTTTTTATATCCAGGATATTTTATGTTATTTCTGAATGTAATGCATGAAATTCTGGTCTCAGTTCACATACTGACCTCTCAGTTCAGTGGTGATTACATTGGTTGCAGGAGAGATATCTTAAATTTACATTCAAGTCACTGAAAGCAAGATCTAATCCAGAAACTTCATCAAATGTTTCTATTTGTCTGGCAGTAAATAGTCTGATGCTATACTGACCAAGCTCACTGGAACAAACATCTTTTATTAACATGTGCTTAGCAGGTTTTAAAATACTCATAGGATATGTACATTACTGTTATCTGGCACGACCAGGTCAAACTTTAAAAAATGCATGGAATCAGTTACTAGTGCCACACTAATGTGAATGGAAGTACTTGAAAATTATCTACAGCATTTTTTCTTGCATTAAAAAATACCCCAAACCTACTAGTCTGTATATTAAGGCATTTTATTATCAGATACAACTGATTTTTATGGCAACTTTTGCCAATTTTTCATTAATCATTCCTAATATCTTCCTAGTTTACTAAATATTTATCACAAATAAAATATAATATGCAGATACACTGTGCAATCATCGGCTTGCGTTAGTGGATTTTAAAAGTGAATTTGCTGATTTACATCTATTGCTATCACGTATACGTGCACATAAACACACACACACACGCATATAATTTATTCCTACAGATATTTTATGCTTTGGTGAAACAAAAAAGACATATATTCACTGCATAAAATTCAATAAGAACATGTGTACACACATATATTTCAACAGAGTGAGAGATATGGGAAAGTTCTATTGTGAAATTGTGTTTCAAAAAGTCAAAATCTGTTGGTTAGCAGGGCCAGGAATTAAGTGTATGTCTGCAACAAGCTGTCAGTCTATGCAGTTTTATAAGAAACCTATTGAAACCTTGACAGAAATACCACTTATACCCAATGACAATCATTCATTCTTAAGCAATTGAGTTGAACATCCTTTCACACATGGCAGCTCTCCACAGTGACACCAAAACCAGAGTCCTTTGTCGCAACTGAAAGTTGTGGGTTTTTTTGTGAATTACAATGGTTGTTGGATACTGGGGACACATCAGCATGTATTCTTTAGAGCCATATCGATGCAAATGGAAGAGAACATTTTAAGGAAAGTAATTTTTCCACTTAGAGACATGGAGTTTATAACCAGATTACATAAGTTATTTAAGGTAAGGAACAAGATGCAGCATCATAGCTGAAGAGGTGAGTTTATTAATCTCAAAATATTTTAATTTCGTAAACACTGTCAGAGGCATTATATTTTTCTTTTCTTGTTCTTATGTTTCCTTTGGCAACATCTACCTTCCCTACTAACTTAAGGCATTTTTGCAGCCAGGTTTTGCAGAGGGTAGCATTTCATGTTAATGCACAAAGACCATCCAAGTTCTATGCAGAACGTAAACTCTACATATATGTTCAAGAAGACTATACAGGAATGCATGTCCTGTGTAGGCCTTTTGAGCTTTCCCTAACTCCCCAGAATAGAATTTTAAAATTCTACACCTACTACTTTGCACAAAAAATAATTTTTACATATACTAACAAGTGATGCCTTTTAAGTGCACTTCTGTTCTCCACCTATCTAAAAAGAAACAACACTATGTGAAGCACCTGACCAGAGCCAAATAATCGTTGCAATTTGAATGAAATAGTCACAGGAGACTGGGTGCATTTAGACCATGAATGTAGACAAGGTCAATAATACTGTATCCACTTTTGGTAACAATTACAATAAAGGAATTGAATCTTAACAAAGATTTGCACAGGTAGATAACATATCTCTGGCATGTAAAGACCAAGTTTAGAACTTACTTTTATCAGGTAATCACTTATAGGTAATGTGGTCATAGAAGCATTTATACCTTTGGAGCTTAAATGGATTTATCAGATAAATTTCTGTTGTGAATTATTTGCTCAGCTTGAAAGAAAAATATTTTACAATTGTGGGAACATATTTTCTTCTGGATGTTTTCTCAAGATAGACAGCTATCCATTTAGACAAGGGACTAAGATGAATCTAAGTCACCAGCACCGAATATTTACTACAACAATTGCATATGAGCATCAGGTTGAATTTAGGGGCTGAAATGCAGATCTCGCATCAGTGTAAAACAGAATAAGACCACAAGGCCTTTCCGTGTGAAGGCAGAGAAAGCAACACAGTGATGAAACCAGCAATAATACACTGAAACACTCCCCACCCACACCCTCCCCCCAGCTTTTCCTGCTCGGAATGACTTACTTTCTTATTATCAAGGTATAGCAGGAAAAATCTCTTTAGAAAATACTTAATTTCTCTAAAATTTGGTACAATGGGGTCATCCATTACTGATTAAAAAAAAGGCGGCAAAGAATACTTTTGAAAATAACCGATTTTTCAAAAAAGTGTGCTATTAGATATCCTCCTACATTGTAAGAGAAAACTAATAGCTCAGTTTTTTAAAAAAAGCTGGAAATTATGTATTTTGTATATGTATTATGTACAACAAGCTCAGGTTTTCTCATACGATTCTGCTTATACATTGTATCACGTGCAAAATCCTACTCTGCCAACTAAATGGCTGTACCTATATGCTGATACCTGTTTGCTAAATCAAGGGATTGTTGAACAAATTATGTGGAGTGAGCCTGCAGAACATAGAAGTGTTAATGAGCAAAGTGATGGGACTGGCAATGACAAACTCAGTTTCAGACCAGTAGATCACCACTTTGAATTAACAAAGATCACTGGGAATGAAAAGTTCTGTTCAGCTGTTGTACAGCTTAGGTATTCTCAACACAGAGATAAGACAACTGTCATATACTATCAACTTCAACTTATTTTTTCCGATATGACTGAAATAAGAATTAAGTCCCTGAACATAAAAGAGTACCACTTACAAAACTATACTTACCAGTGTATCTTAAACTAACCATATGTGATGAACACATATGCACGGAGGGATATTATAAAAAGAAATATGATACTACTTCACAAAACTTATATTTAAATATTCAAGTTTATGAAAATCTAAGACAACAGATACTTGATCCCCTAGGAGTTATTGCAAGTTAACATTCAGGAAGGAAATACATTATTGCTATTTAACTAAGAAAGCTAGATAACCAAAAGAAATTATGTACAATGGCAGCTGAACTGTTATTTATGTTTTCTGCTAATGGGAGTTAAATAAGATTGGACGGCTTACTGTCCTCTGCTGTAGTCATTGACGCCCAGTTGCTATAAGCATTGCCATAACCATTGGAGGCAACCACTCTCATCTCATACTCAGTGTACGGCTGAAGATCTCCAACCCTGTGTTGCAAGGAAGCAGTAGGGCTGGAAAGCAAACTGCAAAGAAAAACTGCATTAGTTACATCATTAAACATCCCAGCATCTAAAGAAAAACTAAAACATGACATGACTTGTAACAAAACAGCCACGATAAAGGTGAGCCACATTCAAGATAATGGGACTTTTCTTGCTCAGCAGTTGATGGTGGCCTTGTTATGGTTTGCGTACTCTAAAATGTCACCAGCAGAATGCCTCCGCCGCATCTGGAGTTGGTAGCTGGGCGCGCCTGGGGCGTTGTTGCGAACTGGTGTAGACCAGACAACCTGAAGACTGGTCGGAGTGGCAGATGAAAGCCTTGGAGGCATCACGCCATCTGGAGCTGTCGAAAAACATGGATGAATTAGAGCAGAGAAAACCACAGAGAACATATGCCGGGTGGAAACAAAATGCTCCATATACTGGAAAAACTGTTCCTCAGGATCAACAGCAATGTTAACATGGTCCATTTAGTTTAACATTTTCACTGCTGAACAATGCTATTTCTTTATTTTCTTCTTTCCAATACAGTTACGTGAACATCACTTTGCTAAAAGCAAACCTCCAAACACCAGAAGTAATTCAGAAGCAATATATTCTCTACCACCTGTTCAAATATTATCTAATTCTCCTTGTGCCCAGCTCTGCCACCCTGAGAAGTTAAAGAAATGCTCAAAGAAATGTTACCCGGCAAGAGTAAAATTGATCAGACTTTTTGTTATTCAGATACCTTCTCACCCTTACAAATTCATAATTTTAAAAGAAAACAGCAGAAATTTTAAGGGGAAAAAGGTATTTAGGTAGAAATCAAAATAGATTCACTAATGGCTCTGTCTCTAGTCCACTGTTTTGTTAAGGAAATTAATTTTTGTGAAGTCCAGGAACTGCAGATCAAAATCTGTCAGTAATGATACCACCAACGACCTTTAACTGCTGCAAATTTCACTGCATGCAGTAAAAACTATGCGAATTTGCACCCATGAGTTTATGGCTTCGTTTTTTCTTTAAGAAGAAAACAATCTGTTGAAGAAACTTTCTGTACATAAACACATCCAGAACTTTCATATATAATGCACGCCTGTAGGCTCAACTCTATAGCTCTTTTCTAGAGAGTTAAAACACTGGAAAGTTACCACCTTTGTCATTTAAACTCTTGTGTAATAATTTTGCTTTTCTTGGTCCAGTAGTTACCATTTGCTTCTTTCTTTTGTCTTTCCAATAGACATCTTTTGTTGCTCTTAATTTCTTCTTTCTCTCTACAGGAAAAAACAGTCTCACAGATCTGTAGCTTAAGGTGTAGTTGTAAGCCTCAAAGCGTAAGTTGTAAGATGAGTGAATGGTATTTTACAGTAAGTTTTACGATTTTCATTTACCACCTGTATATGAAGTGGCTACTAAGAGAAAAGTAACTGACTTTGTGATACACTGTCTGAATCATTCTTTCCCTGAAACAGATGAAAGGATGGTATTGGCTCAGAAAAAAAGTCATCAGGCATATACAATATTTTTTATTTATACATAGATATACACACACACACACACAGATGTGAACTAGCACCTGGCTGTTTGATTATACAAACTAATGACTGGGGAACTTGGAAATTCTTCTGCTCCAGCTCCAAACTGTATTACATAGAAAGGCACAAGACATGGCTTGCTCCAATCTAGAGACTTGTTCTCTTACCCTTAAGTTCAAGGTCTGGCAGTTCTCATAAGAGGTTTTTACTAAAAGCTGGCTGCTGGGGTACCTAAGTTATTACCAGGTATTTTACTTCTGAGAATTGCCCCCTAGCCCTCCAATCCTTGTGTTTTTTTCAGGACAAAATGAAGTGGAACCAGATCTCCAGCTTCCTTCACTCCCTCCCCCTCCTCTCTGTTGCTGTGAAAAAGACAACATAAAATATTGAGGCTTGAGCCAGCCTGGCTACCTTTCAATGTTCCCTCCTGCTGCTGTTATCTAGACCTCAGCAATAAGGCTACAGTAAATCCCAAGTAAACTTGAAATCTTCCTGTTTCCAAATCCAGATGTCTGAGACTGAGGTTATTCATGGTTTGCAAATCCCTTGCCCAGCACCTTCAATGCCAATCAAGAGCTTGTGAGCTCCTCAAATCAGAGGGCAGAAGATGGCTGATTTAACTTGAACAGGCCCCCGTACCATTTCAGCTGAGCCATCAAACAAACATCTGCACACAAAATGCCTCTATAAGTGAATTAAATTTCACTCTCAGAGTAAAATGGAGAACATATATTTACCTCACTTAACATTGTTCTGTTTAGCAGCAACATAATTAATGTTGGAGTTAAGTTGTGCAATAACAGGGTTTAACTGTTATGGATGTAGAGTACAGTACTCATAGATAACCATGTATTATTTTGGCATCCCTTTAGAAAGTGATTCCTGAAGTTATTAGCAAGCAAACTCTGCCAGCATGAGAAAGATAACACAAATAATGTAAAAACTTTTATTGGAGGGTTTTAAAGTGTTTTCAAAGTTGGCACTAACAGAAAGACTCAGTGCCCCTTCAAATATCCCATTGATGGGCCAAGGTCAATTGTATGAGGTTTAACAAGGCCAAGTGCCAGGTCCTGCACTTGGGTCACAA
>Ga0181612_160932_pt1 | contig 16955 bp, 14 predicted proteins | sample HoacroProtozoa21_FD_119630 | JGI IMG/M metagenome (GOLD analysis project Ga0181612, IMG submission 119630) | Hoatzin crop microbial communities from Cojedes, Venezuel. Combined Assembly of Gp0051906, Gp0051904, Gp0051908
GTTTTCCATCCTTGCTCCTTCATTGAACACAAGTTTGATAGAGAGAGATATTTAGTTTTACCTTGGTTTCCTTCAAAGCACATGCCATCTGGATCGTCTGCAGAGACTGCTAAGCAGAGAGCAGTGCCTCTAACTGATGTGTGCTGGATGTCAGAAAGCGGCATCATTGATGTTTTCCTCCTGATGGGACCCACCGCGTTTGATGTCTTCAAGCAGTTTGCACAACTGACAGGTACTAACTCACATAATTGGAGTCAGTACGGCACATTCACCTGGGAGATTCTGAGGAACATGCTGGACACACAAGTGGGTTAATATTTATCCAGCCCATTGTGTGCAGGTGGCCAATTGTTCTCCAACTGCAGTTTGTAGAGCAAGGCTGGTGTTTTGTGAAGACAGGCCTCCATCCTTAGGGCCAATTGAGAAGCCAGCGTAGTTAAACTTCTCCCTTAGATGAAGAGAGGAGACACAGGGCACTAGAACTGCCAGTCGCCATGAAGACGGGCCACCTTATAATGAGAAAAGACTGAAGTTACGGAGTAACGTATGCTGGAGAGTAGAGAAAGAAGATAGGTAACTGTCCAGTGTGTTCGTTAGGGAAAGGAGCAGAGATGGCATGCACATGTGGGAGAGGAAAGAAGCAAGAAGCTCAGGAAGAGACTGAAAAAACAGAGGCAAGAGGACTAGCATTTTATGAAAGCAAAATTCTTTATGTACAAAACAGAATTAAAAGCACAGAAACATCTCTGGTAGTTATTTAGTGTGTTAGCAATGATTCTTTGCTGCACAGATGTTGTGGAGAAAATGTTGTTCAGCTGAACAGGAATAGGAGAGCAGCCAGATCCCAAGAAGATCTCACCAAGCAGAAGTGCACACTTGGGAAAGATTCCTAGCTCCCTTTCGCCATATGCATGCATACATACATACATGTTTTCTAATTTTAAAAATTCCTAGCAATTGCAGTTTCATGGTTCTCCTTGTACTGCAGCACCTGTGGGCCTGTTTACACTACTCAGGTTCAAGCAGTCACCGGAATTTCATTCTACTGATTAAAATCTGTTTAATTGTTTGCATTAATGACAGTTAAGATTATCTAGAATATTTTTACATTAGAAAAAATTCAAGAATAAATTTGTATTGGTTACTGGAATAGCACTTCAGCATCATGGAACAGCAAGTTACTATCATTATAGCCCACTGCTCTTTCTGGCTGTTGAGCCCGTTGTAATGTTTGTTATTTCAAGAGTTCAGTCACTTTGGTATGAAGAGCATGCTCTAGAGTCAACCTAGTCCTGCATTCCCTAGCTCCAGAAAGAAACATATTAATCATGTTAACTTTTGTAGAGTCTCTAGATAAAATCCTGAAGGGCATTAACAGTGTTGTCTTCATTCATATACTCTTCCTAGGCACTCAGGCCCTGCCCCCTCTTTTTTCTCTGGGCTATCATCAGTGCCGCTGGAATTATGAGGATGAGCAAGATGTCAAGGCAGTAGATGCTGGCTTTGATGAACATGACATTCCTTATGATGTGATATGGCTGGACATAGAGCACACAGATGGCAAAAGGTATTTTACTTGGGACAAAAAGAAATTCCAGAACCCCAGAAAGATGCAAGAACATCTCAGGAAGAAAAAACGCAAGGTAAGTCATACAGCAGGAAGAAACTATTTCTTTGTAGTGTGAAGCTACCCGATCTAGCTTTAACCAAGGTATTACAGATACTGGAAACAGTTTAAGTATAACAGAGTAAATTAGACTGTTGTGGGCTGGTGATGCTTCCTAGCCACCAGCTGTCTTGTTTAATTCAGTTCCTCATGGCATTTTGGTATTTCATGGTTTGTTCTGTACCCTGACCATAAGGCTAAGTTTGACCCATGTAAAGTTCCATCTCAGAAAAGCAGCCCAGTGCTGTCCTTGATGGGCACTGTAGAAAATTTTTCTTCTTAACATGAGCTTTCACCACTAATGCTATCCTCATTTCACCTTTTCTTTGTATTCATAATACTTCGTATTTTCTGCTTACACTAACTGAGTTTTGTCCTTTATGTTGACGTGATTACTTACCATAAATGAAATGTTTTTTCCTTCTGGTGAAGTCCTGGTATGATGTGCAGTCTGTTAGCTTAGTCTTTATTTCTGCTTTTACAGCTAAAATATTTTCCTTGAAATGACAGAGGTACTAAAATGTACACAGTTAATATCTAAAAGTTGTCAAATAGCTTAATGCTTGATCTTTGCCAAAAGTCAATGAATGGAGGACTGTTGAAATAGCATTCAAGTTTTATAATCTCTTAGTTGGACCTATAGTAGTTTCTCAGCTTTACAGCAAGGCAGTTAATGGCAGCAGAAAGTAACAGCAAAATATGTGGATGTTTAAAAAAAATTCAAAACTTCAGTTCCTGTTGTATGCTATACAAACTGAGATATATTTAAATGTCGTAAGGCAAATGATTTTAAGCAGGGACATGAACATGGAAGTCAGATATTTTCCCATTCACAAAATACAGGAGTGAATTAGAGTGTTTTTAGGGGTTGAGGTACTTGTTTTTATCTGAAGCAATGTTTTTTGGCCCTTATTTTAGAGGGGTAAACATGAATTCATGCCCTCCTTTTAAATTCAGCTATTATACATAAGTCTAGTACAGTATATACGAGAACTGGTAACTGCTTTCTAAAATGAGTGACACAGCTACCTTCTTTACCTGAACTGAAATCATTATCTGCCTTTTATCAAAAGTAAACTTTTACTGTTTTATTTGGTACAGTTGATACTAATGATGCATTTTATTTCCTTATCCTGGCAGCTTGTCGTCATTGTAGATCCTCACATTAAGGTTGATCCCACATATACCCTGTATTCACAGGCAAAAGACAAGGGATATTTTGTGAAAGACAGGAATGGGCAAGATTTTGAGGGCATCTGTTGGCCAGGTAAAGAACCACTCTATCTCTACATTTCAAGCTGTTTATTTTAAAAAATTTTGCAGAATAGTTTAATTATGACCCATGGAGGTGGAATTAAATTCTTACATTCCTTGCATTTTTTGTGTATATTCGTAATTTCAAATACTTTCTGGTTTCTTTTGTACAGTCATGTTCTAATTGCCTCAGCTGTACAACTTCCTGTGTTATGTCTGTCAGCTCCACAGATAGTCCCAGCACCTAGAGCTAAAAAAGTTGGATTTGTTGATCAGAACAGCCATCCCTCTTTTCAGCTTGTCTTGGGTAATAGAAATGTAGTCTGGTCTGCTGCGGTGAGCACAGCTTATGTAGGCTGGATGAAATTAAGTGAAGACTTCGTTCAATCATAATACAGTGATTTGACATTATTTTTCATGAGGAGATCTCATTGCTGGGAAGCAAAGGATGCTGTCCCCCTTCTTTGCAGACAGAGAGCCCACAATCCTGGCAAAGGAGTGAATATGGGAAAAATCAAGCATGAATTACAGCTTCTAGTAGCATGGCAGGATGTAGTTATTCAGCTTCTCAGAGAGACTTTCCTGTTTGAGCTTAAAATACCAAGGGTGCTGTCTTTCCCTGGCTTCATGTTCACACCTGAACACATTTCAGACTGCTAGCAGTCATCCTTAAATGGTGCTGAGCTTCAGACCTCCAGAATCTATGTGTGCTGGTCTGCATAACATGGCAAGCGGTGTACTGAGTTCCAAGTCAACCTGCAATTTGTTCTTGAGCTTCTGTCTCAGAAACAATATCCATGACATATTGCTGTCCGTTGTGGAAAGCATCCTAGCTTTAAGCTGCTGTATTTATGTGCAAAGACAATGCATGCATACTCTTAAAATCAGGTAAATAACCGGGATCTCCCACATCCACAGGTTCCTCATGTTACCTGGATTTCACCAATCCTGAAGTGCGAAAATGGTATGCAGATCAATTTGCCTTCAAAGCATACAAGGTGTGTATTTATTTGCTCTGATCTACGTGCCCCAGAAAGCCTGAAAATGGGGAAAAGAGAGAAGATAAACTACTGGCTAAGGAAGCTGGTGGCCTTTGGTTGCTATATTATCGTAATGTAGAGGAAAATATCTTCATAAGCTGAAGTACCACCAAAGAATTTTCTCCATGGACTTGCCTACACTAAGAAGGCTGGAATCTATGTGCCACCAGTGAACCTACTCACTTAGTTGCAGCAGTAGGATGGACAAACTGCAGGCATTTTAGCAACTCATGATCTAATACAGCTGCTGCAATTCCAGCTTTGACTACCATGACAGCATGCAAGGAGTGATGCGGGAGTGCTCTCTCAGCTCCTGGTTGCTTCACTCTGACCTTCCTTCCAGCACTCCTGCCTAGTGCTGAAAGCATCTGGGTGGGCACTGCTGGACACCTCCAGTTCCTGCCCCCACCCCAAAGTTCTGCTTTGCAGTAGGGTTGCTGAAACCACTCGCCTAGTAGACATGCATAGTAGACATCTCCCTTGCTGCTTTTCCTCTCCAGTTTTTCTCTTCTGGCCTTCACTGATTTTTTTCCTCATGGCTATTTAATACTTCTCTTTTCACAGCCTCTTTTCCCCTCACCAGAAGGCAGGAATAGCCAGTACCTACTGAGTTTTCTAAGAACTGCAAAAATCAAGTGGGCTTGTAGGCTGCCACCCTGACCACAAGGGCCATCAAGAGAGATGAGATGAATGACTGGCAGCTTTCAAGTGACCACAGGAATATAATTACTATCTCTTTCTTTGCTGCTGCTGTTTCTACTCATGCCCCAGACTGATCTGACACCCACTAGAGATAAACACACTGAGTCACAGCAATGGCTCTGTTATGTCCTGATTGCAACCCTGTCTCATAGGGATCCACTAATATCCTCTTCGTATGGAATGACATGAATGAGCCTTCAGTCTTCAAAGGGGCAGAACTAACAATGCCGAAAGATGCAGTGCACTACAACAACTGGGAACATCGGGAAGTACACAACCTCTATGGATTCTACCAGGTAGAGTATCTGCAGGCACAAACCAGCAATTATTCTCATGGAGTATGTCTAACGTGGTAATTTTCACAGTAGTAGGTATTCTGTAAGCTTCATCAAGGACTGAAACTGCTGTGCTGGGTATTGCTATGTTTGAAATAAACTGTGACTGATCACAAAAAAATGTGACAACATCTGTGCCTCTCTTGACTGTGACTACAGGATGCTAAATTTTTTATTTCATTCAAGTATATTGTAGTAAGAAAGTGTTGCTTTAATAAAAGGTATTATTTGTGGGTAGAGATTTCTTAATTTTCCTGCCTTGGAAGGGCTAAAAAGGCAGTGTAGCAAATATCCTAATTATAGAGTTTGTATTCATGACTTTTATATTCATGATTTTCAGCAAATGGCAACCGCAGAAGGACTCATCAGACGTTCTTCAGGAAAAGAGAGACCATTTGTCCTCACACGATCTTTCTTTGCTGGATCACAGAAGTACGGTAAATAAGGACTAGCTGGATGCCTTCCATGCTGCTTTGTTCTGTTAAGTTTGGTGTGTAGTGGTTAAGTCTAGAGAGGACAGAAACTATCTTAGAAATACTTACATGGTGAGCTCATAAGAGTGCAAGTGATTAAAAAAATCAGTAGAGGCTGGTGAAATGTGTACAAGTTAAAGGCGGAATAACAACTTGTGTCCTGTGACAAACCGCTATGTGCTTTTATTGCCTATGTCACAAGTGTGCATGTATAAAGAAAAAAAGTTGCAATGAACAGCAGTTCACCAGTAGTTCATGACCATTCTTGTCTTCTTTCCTTAACTGCAAGCATAAGCTGAAGCATACGCCTAACTTTCCTGTGTAATGCTGAAAGTGGGTATTTCCAGGGGCAGTGTGGACCGGAGACAACACAGCTGAGTGGGGTTACTTGAAAATATCCATTCCGATGCTTCTCACCATAAGCATGGCAGGGATTTCATTCTGTGGAGGTAAGGTGTTTAGCTGGGGTTACTCACTATGCATAAATCACTGATACCACCAAGCTTGTATCCCAAGATAGACTTCAACAGAGATGCTGGAAAGTTCAACAGTCCAGTGCATTTCCAGGCAGTTTCACGGATTAGTCTGGTTTCAGAAGCCACTAACCTGGGCTCTCACCATCATTTCTGTATGAACTCTTATGTAGTGGTGTTTGCATTCCATCTGGAGCAGCTCAGGTGGTGTTCCGTAGTGTCCCTGTGACAGTCCTCTGTCACTGGGGAAGGCACTCAGCCTCCAAAAGCTCTCTTGAGATTTTTATTAAAAGGTAACTTGTTACACAAGTTTTCCACTCTTATTTGGACAAGCAGCTGCTCAACAGCAGAACTGCAAGCATGCTGTGAAATGCATGGATTTATACACTTGGAATGTTTGTTAGAGGAGAACTTCACATTTTTCAGAATAATATCCAAAAATGTGTATTTTTATTTGTCTGCGCAATATCTAGCTGATGTGGGAGGGTTTATTGGAGATCCAGAACCAGAATTACTTGTTCGCTGGTATCAGGCTGGAGCCTACCAGCCGTTCTTCAGAGGTCATTCTAACATGGAGAGCAAACGGCGAGAACCGTGGCTCTTTGGGGAGAAGAACACCCAGATCATCAGGGAAGCCATTAGAGAGCGCTACGTCCTCCTGCCATACTTATACACACTGTTCTATCGGGCACACACGGCGGCTGAACCCGTTATGAGGTAAGAGCATAAGTCAGGAGGTTTAGTGATTATCTTCAGGAAGTTACTTGGAAGAGGGAAGTTAAATTACCACGTCTTACTTTAGTGATTACTTGTTTAAATATTAAAAAGAAAAAACACACAAAAATTCATAAATTCTCTTTTCATGCAGTCTGCAAGCTTTGGTAGGGTTCTTAGAGGAAAATTAGTATGTTTTGGGTTTTTTCGAAATGACACCTGGAACGCACCAATTCAATAAACATTATACATTTTTTAAAGTACTATGGACTCCAAACTTCTCCTTATCATAAAGAACATTATGTAGTATTCCAGCCCACACTTAAAACAGTGCTTAGTGGACTCTGAACTTGCTGACCTAAAACCATAGAGGCCATTTTGCCCCTCGTGAAAATATTTGTTACTGCTGAATTGTTACTGTTATAAAAGCCTATTTCATATCGGTAATTTGATCATTTACCTCTGCAGTATTTCTTATAATTTTTCTTTTAGTAAAGAATCTAATAATCTAGAACAGAAATGAAATTAGAAAATAAACTTTTGCTCTGCTGCTCTCTAACCTCTAAGAAGGTGTCTCAGTGGAACTGAATGCAACAATCCTTTCAACAAGAGATGAATGTCATTAATCTTCCTGGTATTGCTATGTCTTTGAGCTTGCTGTAGAAATGTACTTTTGCACCACTTTTACCTTTACTTATTGTTATGCAAATACAATACATCTAAGTTTTCAAAACATAAAGGTCTTTTTGAAAAGGGTTGAGTGGCTTGAGTTCTGAAGATGATTTGCATTACAGACCTAGTGTGACCATCTGTCTGCACATGTATAGGTGTAGATGGCCCTATTGTATGCACTGACATAGACAGTGGGTTTCTGTCTTTCTTGAAATGAAGTTTATGTTGACATGTGCACTGCCCACAATATTAAATAAAACTTTCATTGTGTTAAATTTGTTGCAGTAGGTACAGAATTAAAGAGGAAGTATGGTATTTTTCTCACTGAGACAAGCAGAGTGGAAAAAGCACATGAACAGCAGGGCTGCAGTGAACAAGTGGATGCCTGTGAGTGAGCAGGTGAACCAGGCTTTGTGTAAGCAAACTCAGATCCGGTCTCTGAATAAGCTAGTGTTGTCATAATCTCTCAAACTTTAAATATACAGCTCTGAATGAGCTAGTGTTGTCATCATCTCTCAAACTTTAAATATCCATCTCCTATTCTGTAACAAGATGGTTATTGCACTACGCGTTTTTAAGAAAGACTGAAACTGAACTTCTGGTGGAGGTTTTTCAGTCGTGACCAGAAGGAGACATGCTATAAAAGCAGTAATGAGCTGCTGAGAACAGAACGGACTGTGCTGCAGGGACTAGCTCATCAGGTGTCAGAATTGCTCAGAGACTGACAGAAGGCTTATCCATCCATTGCTAGAAGGAAGGTGTGTGTAGTGCCAGTTTGTAAGGAAGAAGGCAGGAGGGAAGAAAGTAAGGCTGCAGGAGGCCAAACCATAGGTATGATGGAGGGTCTTAACCCATGTTGTACTGGAAACTCTCATCAGTGACTCAAAGGGGTACCTTAAGGCACAGAAGAGGATCTTGCCCTATATTCAGTTCTTGATAGCTGTATCTTGTAAAGAGAGGGAGAAAATGGAGCCTGAAAATGCTAGAAGGCCTTGAACAGGCTGATGGGAGAGGGGAAGCTAACTGAATCCTGCTATCTTTCTTTCTACAGGCCTCTCTGGGTAGAGTTTCCAGGGAAAATAGAAACTTTTGCCGTGGAAAATGAGTACATGCTGGGTAAGCAGGTGTCTTCTCATTCACAGGAGTTTGAGTTAAATATTTTTGAGGTGATAGAGTGTCACATGACAGAAAGAAAACGTGAAAACTCTGCCCAAGGCTTTTAAAAATTATACTGTAGCTGAATAAAGAACCTGAGACCTCTTTAAGGGACCCAGTTTTAACAGCACTTTGAAAACAGGGGTCATATGAGATGCAAAAACTGAGCTCAATCTCACTAGTCACTTTGAAAAAACATGGTCTGTTTTGACCTGAAACATGGAAGTTCACTGTACCAGCTAAGACCACAACCTGCTTTAGAAATGACAGTAGCAAACAACTGCCATCCAAAGCTGATACTGTTTTTTACTCCAGAGTGGCTGGCTGCTAAAGTCAGTTTTCTCGGAAATTAAGCTTAAGCGATGAGTGTGGTTGTGTAAAGCACATTCAGCCTATACAGCAAGAGAGAATGGGAGAGGGATGTTGCATTTCATTTTTTTTTTTGTTACCTCTGGGCTCAAGAGTGCCTACTAATGGCTTACAAATGAAGGGACATTCACTCCTTTTGTAGAAATCTGACCAAGGCAGGCAGGACAAGGCAGCAAAGCTAAGTGTGGTGAAGCAGAGCATTTCAGAGCACTCTTGGAGCTCAGCTTGCATGACCAGTGGGCAAGGTGAGAAGTTGTTTATGCAACTGTGCAGTCTATATACAGTAATATATTTTTCTTAGAAGTAAAGAAGACGGAACCACGGTGCAATAAGCTTAAGCAGATTTTTTTTTTTTTTTTTTTTACGAGGACATGCCTGTCTTCCACTCTTTTGGTTAGAAAAATGTATTTTTTTGTTCAACCGAAGAGCAAACAGGCAGTCCTCTCTTAAGACTACGAGGAACCCAGAAGTGCCTCCAAGCTGGTGGGTATACAGTGCAGCCCAGCTGCATCCCAGTGCCGCAGCAGAACAAGGCCCAAGCAGCTATCGGCTCTCTCCACATGCCTTTTTTTCCAGTAGGAAGTGACCCTGAGCACATAGCATGCCCAAGCAAGCCCCTGAAATGGCTATGGGAGGCTGACAACCCCAGAGCACACAGCTGCTGCTCCGATGAGATGCAGTCTTGATGACCACAGCCATGTTTATGTTTTTCTCCAGGAAATGCTTTGTTGGTGCATCCAATCACAGAGCAAGAGGCCAAGACAGTGAGTGTTCTGCTTCCAGGGTCAGAGGAGGTGAGGATGAATATGAAGCTGTTTAGCTGTTCAGCCCAAAGAAGTATTTTATACACCTTCCAGCTCCCCATCTTGTAACTGCTGAGCACTGCCACTGTGCCAAGGGCTGGCCAGCCATTCTGTGCCACTCTGAACCTTCCTTCCTTTGTGATACCTCGCATGCTTGGCTCACAGTAAATGTGCTTTCTTGCTTTTCCAAGAGCTGCTGCATAAACCTCAGGTCTCCTATAATTTACATCTCCTCTCAAGGCTTGCTGCTTCTCATGAAACCCAGCTTCACTAAATTGTCAGTTCCCTTTTGTTCATGTATTTATATTTGGGTTAAACTTCTTTACGTGGAAGAAAAGGAATCTTTGACAAAAGGTCATAAGGAAATCAGAGGGAAGCTGTGGGGAGGGAAAATTGTAACACGGAAGTACAAGCTTCAGTAGTCAGGGACGCGTGTAGCAAAGACTTCGACATGTACAGAGATCAGTTCCTCTCTAAAGTTATTTAACCACAGGACGGCACTGTGGTCTACTCCTACACAGAGTTAGTTCCTAAGGGAAAGCCTGAGACTCTAGTGAGGAATGAGAGGCAAGACAGCAGCAAAGGGGAGTGTGCAGAGCCTTGTGACTCCACTAGTGCACCTGAGGACACTTAGAATTCTTCTCAGTATAAGGAGAAAAACAGACTGGGCTCTCCAAGCAAGTTAAGAAAAATATTTTTATCTCTGGGGGAACTGACTGCCTGGCACACTTAAAGCAGTTAAAACTGCTGCCCAGTATGGTGCGTGGGAAGCTTCAGATGTAGCTCTTTTTTGTGACCTGTTATTAGCAACTTTGTTGTTAATTTTCACTTCAATATAAATATGCTTATTCTGGAACTCAGCATTTCTAGATTAAAAAAAGAAAGGTATTTCATTGTTTTGCACTTCAGATGCTTTAAGACACACAAGATGTTATGCAAACTATAGAACGATCAGCTTATTTTTGTGCTTCAGAAATGAGGATTTATTATTTCCATCCAGAAGGTCATTTGATTTAAAAAGTAAATGCTATTTCTTGCACATCAAATGGGTGTTAAGAATAGTGACAGTAAGGTGAAGCAGAAGAGTAACTGCATCTGCAGAGGGAACAGATCTTGCCATGTATGTCATGCTCATTCTTTTTTCATTTTTCCTAGATTTGGTATGATTTCAGAAAATTTAAACAAATGGAAGATCCAGGCACTCTGAAGATCCCAGTAACACTGGAGAATGTATGGTTTTGTTTTAAAATACTACTTCCACTGAGCAGAAAAAAGAACAAATAGGCTTTTGTTTTGTCAACATTCAAAATCAGAAAAGTGACATTTCAATTTTCTTGTAGGAATGTAATCTAAAACAACTTTTCCAGAGAAGTCCCATCTCCTTTATTGTTAGATGGAACACTAATGTGTCCTGGTGGTAGAGAAAAGTGAGATAATGTAAGGGTGACTTCTCCAGGCAAAGATATTTCACTTCTGTTTATACAGGAAGATTCCTGTAACTATTCCCATTGTTAGTTGAATAGTTTTCTTTGTGTACTGGTGATAAAAGTTCGTTTCTGAGCTTTCATAAGAGCAAGCTTCAGTTATCCCTGTTCCAAGTTAACATTATATGATCAGAGTATATGAACCTTTCTACCCTGGTTTTGTTTTTTGCAGATTCCTGTATTCCAGCGGGGGGGCAGTGTGATACCTCTGAAGACCACGGCTGGAAAATCCACTGAATGGATGATAGATATTTCTTATGAACTCCACGTGGCCCTGGACACAGAGGTACTCTGAGATGATGTTCCCTTTACAAAGTTGTATTTTACTCCATCTGACCTTTTTAGGTCCTTGCTGCCTGTTTGATCAGCACAATGGTATCTGTATGCCCAGTGGCTCTCCTCCAGTTCTTCTATTTGGGGGGGCTCCGACCTCCATCCCATTGTTCCCTCAAAATGAGACTTTCTGAGTATAGCAGAGGCAGAACATTTTTCTGACCTTTCTCAGCACTCCTCTAGTCCCTTGGAGGAAGGAGCGGCGAACGGGCAGGCCACAAATGTCCTCTTGGACACAGAGCGCGAACTTCCCACAACTGTCTTTTCTAATAAATGAGGTGACACCTGGTACCCACATCAATTTACAAAACCAGGATGTCCAAGTCTTTAAGCACTCTCAAGAGCTGGACTCCCTGAGCCTTTCAGGGATACAAGTCGCTAAAGAAAAATAAACACACACCCTTTGCTATGAAGCATAACATGTAGCGAGACATTTTTAGTTTCATTGTCCAGCACTAGAAGCTTCTGTTAATTTGTACTCCGTCTGATGTGTTTCACAGGCCTGTGCAATGGGTGAGCTCTACCTAGATGATGGGCATTCATTTCAATATCTCCACAAGAAGCAGTTCCTGTATCGCAAATTCACTTTCTACAAGAACATTCTCTCTTCCAGGTAACAGCAATTATGGACAAAAGCCACCAATGTGCTCCCATTGGAAATGCCTTTTTTAGTTCATGAGGCCTTCTTACAAATGTAGAAGTATTAGTCTCATCTCTTGCTTGGTGAAGTCCCAGAGCATTCAGAATCTGTCATAAAACCGCAGACGTGAACAATGTTCTGCATAAGTCTAAAGGCAGCAACACATGAAATACTGAGTTGTCTCATATTGTTTCAGTCTAGTCAAATCTACAGATTTACTCAAATGCAAAGAAAGTCATCAGCAAGAGTAAAGCCTATCAGAGAGACAAAAGATGATAAACTGGGAGATATGGAGATAGGCAACACCTGGAATGTTTGTTTTTTTCTAAGACCTTCACTGAGAGGGTCACCAGTCACTGGAACACGCTCCCCGGGGAAGTGGTCAAGGCACCAGGCCTGTTGGTGTTCAAAGAGCATCTGGACAATGCTCTTAGTCATATGGTTGGGTTTTAAGTAGTCCTGCAGAGAGCAGGGAGTTGAACTCAGTGATCCTTATGTGTCCTTTCCTACTTGAGATATTCTATGATTCTGTGTGGAAACCACAAACAGACACCATTACACGCAGTCTCCATAAATCATCAACAAACGCACCGTATATATTAGCAAGGTAACATATCCAAGAAGAGCTCTTGAAAGGAAGCATGAGGGGATGCAGCCTGCAAAGGTTGACTGAAACAACCTAAAAGCCAAAAATATCTGTAGCTGCTTGTAAGGAAAGAGATGCTAAATATGTATGACACTTCTGCTGCTGAGGTATGTTGCCCACATGGCTGTGCAGTGTGTAAATAGTAATTTTACAGGCATTTATTCCTTCGGGGTTCAAAATGCACAGAAGGTGGTCCTAAAACTACAAAATTTCACACAGAGCAAAACTGTAGACTGGCTTGGATAATGCAGTTAAAAATATGCTTCAAACCTCTATCTGGGATACGAAATCTGAAAAGCTTACAAATTCAGTATGGAAAAGAAAAATATTGCTAAATTGCTAGCAAATCTAGAAGTTGGAAAAAAGTCATATTGAGGTGAATGATACAACACTCTGTTCATTCCAGAGAATTTCGTCTTGATTTGAGTTTTTTTAGAGCTTTTTAATAAAAATTAAATTAGTTGCAGAATGAAAGATAATTGTGCCTCAGATTGAAACATCTTGAAAAATGTTAAAATTAGCTTTACATTTATACTTAAGAGTTTTAAATACAATTTTGCAAAAATTCAGAACTTTTCTGGTTGTCAAGGCCATGCTTTTTGCCACAAAATATCTTCTTAATCTTTTTTTCTTCTGACTTTGTGAAATCTGCTATGCAATGAAAAAATTAGCTGATAATGGGAGAAAGTTTTACTTCTTTCAGGAGAAAGGTAAATAGAGGAAAGGAAACCATTACAGGGGACTCTCAGGGTGATACTGTAGTAGCACTTTCTCTGTATGATACTGAACTTCTACTGATGGACAGAAACTAATGTATATGAAATAATTTTCTTTTTCAGGTGCACAGCTGGAAGTGGACAATACCACACTACATGTGTGGTTGAGCGGGTGATAATTCTGGGATTTGGACAGCAACCCACTTTTGTGACAGCCTGTTCCTAGGGTAATGAACTGACTTCTGTTTTATTACAATGTTTCGAAATACTGTTGCTCTGCTGCCATTTGCTAGAGATGGCAAAATGACAGCTCTGTAGAGTAAGTGTTACAGCATAGGTATCATCTTTGTTTAGTTTTATTTGCTACTTTTTTGATATCAAAGACAGAATTTAGTGAAAGGAGACAGCAGCTGCTCGCCACTAATACTACATGCAAAGCTGAAGAACGCTTGCTTTTTAAGGCAATAGATGCATCTGCAAAAGTGGTTCAGAATTAACAAGTTCAGATAACTTTGTCCTGCATGGCATATGACCAGAGACACCATTTCAAAATGCTCAGATCTGTACATCTGCCTAGTCTAGAGTAGGAAACTGGCAGACAAAACCAGGATTACTTTTGTGTTCTCTTACTTATTCAAAAGTGTCTGGAGTTCGTGGCTATGTGGGAATCTGTACAAATTGTGAGGGATCCCATACGGATAGGCAGTAGCATCTACAGAAAGAGTTTATCATTTCAGGCTGCTCTCCAAGCAGGTGCCTTCACTGCAGGAATCGCGTGAACATGGACTTTCTGCCTCCACCTGTCAATCTTGAGGAATTGTAGGGTGCTTGGAGGAAAACCTATGCCCAAACAAGGGTTATTTTTTTCAGAAAAATCCTTGAATAGTTCCATAGTTTTATGTACCCTAGTTTGAAAGGTCAGAAAAGAAGAAATCATTTTTCCAGTTCTGCTGCATTCTTACCTGTATATTGGGCAGGTTTGACTGCTATTTCTTTTTGAATCCATCCTTTCCACCAGTGGCAGGGACAGTCTGAACTGAAAACTGGAGGGAGTCATGTGTAACTGTTTCAGAAGGGCTCTTCTTAAATCATGTAGTAAACTCTCTTGTCTTCTTCAGATGGGAAAGAAAAAGAAGTGGTTTTCACATATGATAAGACGACCTCTGCACTGACGCTGGAAAATTTAGCCCTGCGTGTTGATGCTGACTGGAAGATTTGCATTAACTGAAAGGAGACGCAACTTCTTCAGAGAATTAACATTGAGAGGTTGAGAGGAAATAAGTTGGCAGGACATAAAATGTTCGCTTGAATCCAGTCAAATTGAGGAACATATTTCCCACCCACACCCTCAAACAAACGTTTCCTACAATTTTTCTTTTAAAGCACTAATTTAAACTTGGGTAGCTCTTCTGTTTGGGAAAAGCACTAGGATTGTGTCTTTAGGGGAAAAAAGCTAAATACTATCTGCTCCAGGCTAGCTTCAGTTAGGCATTAAGATTGAGTTCTGCCTTCACTTGCACCAAAAAAATCATAAACCGATGGGGTGAGATTGTGGCTCGTTGGCATGGGGTTTAATGTAAGTGTTTGGAAATCCCACTATTCAGGGACTGGAGTACTTGAGAAGAGCAGGTCTGGGCCAGTTTGACAAGCAGTATCAGTAGATATGCCTGACGCAGAGGTTATCACCAGAGTTCTGCCTGCAAGCTGCCTTGTGAAAACAAATGCAGAAGGAAACACCCAGTTGGATTACAGACACTTCCCCTTTCCAGTCCTTATGACAATGCAAAATTAGGCAGTCTGTCCAGGAAAGTAAACAGGCCAGCCGAACAGTTCAGTCACTGAAGGTGAGGTTTGAGTAGGTTGTGCCAGTGAGTTATGTGACAGTAAAAGACAGTAATGTGGGAGTGCAGAAGTCTCTCCAACAGCTGGCTTTGAAACTGGTATTTGGATTTTGAAAAGTCACAGGTCTACGTCAGTGCAGTACTGGCTTCGGGTAGCAGCTAGACTCACATGGAAACATTTTTTCCATGTTATTGCTCCCCTCTCTCTGCAAGTACTACTTAAAAAAAAAAAAAAAGTTTTGTTAGGAAAGAATTGGCATTTTTGGATGATTGAATGTCATTCGTTAAAGCCAGCCCAGGGAAGCTACTCTGCTTATGGAGAGCTCTGCTTGTCCACAGCTTCCAACTCTTGCCAAGGTTTGGCTTCCTTTACACATATTTTAATAATTTCTTGGTCAGTTTTTCATATCTGGCTGAAAGTTGAGCTTGGCATTTATGAAGCAAATTTTTAATTTTAATAGGATTAATTCTGCATTTAGCCATCCCACTTCATGCTTATTCCCCCATTCTCTTACAACTCACCCTAATGTTCCCTTGCCTCCTTTTCCCACCATCTCTGCAAATGGAACTGGTGTGTCCTGATGCTTTCTTCCCTTTCAAAACTAGGAGACATCCTGAGTCCCACATCCCCTACATTCTGCCAGTTCCCGCAGCCCTTTGCATATCAGGCATCTCTTTTCACAGGCTACCATTGCTCCACAGCTGAAGTTGTTTGCCCTTTCCATTTGCTACACTTGTCAACTGTATCATTTTAAAACTGGTTCTGCTTTGAGTCAAACCTGAACATGTCATCAGTTGGGTTTTGTGGATATAAAAGGGCAAAATTTACTTAATTTATTCTAACAAGATAAGGAAGTATTTTCTAAAAACAGAAGTAAATTAACTCTTAGGAAACAGAGAAGGATGGTCACTGTTTTCACCAACTAAAGATAATGTAACAGTCAGTTTAGCTGTTGTTGCCTACTCTTCTTACTAAGTCCTCACTGGGCTTGGTCAGTCATTTCCACCTGCTGCTGTTCATCCTCTGCAGGGCAGATTTCTGGGAATAGTAAGTTTGAGAGCAAGCTGTGATTACTCCACTCTTGACTACCAAGCACGGTTTGTTCCCCACCAGACCCTTAGGTTCCTTCTTTTTTATTCTGCAGAGCTGTTTGTCAGCCCCTTCTGGCAGGCAGTGTGAGCTTCCACTCCAGGAACTGGCAGCCTAAATACTGCTGTGCTTAATGCAGATAAATTAATCCAGGTAGAACAGTAGCAAATAGGTCTTTTACATCTGTGAGAAGAGAGACAGACTCTATTTTTGTATCAGCTTCTAAGCTTTAATTGATGATAGCTTCTTATGTTAAGCATAGCAGTGATGTAACTGTTGTCTGGAGCATTTTAATGAAATGTTTTAACTGCTGTTTCTGAAGTTGGAAAGTGAAATAAAGTAACAATGAAGTGAGTTACATGCCTTACTCCTTCCAACCTTCTTTCAACTGTTGGGAATCACTACTAAGTATTCTTCCAAGGTTATCTGGTTAAAGTGAATGACTAGCTTTTGTACTGTGGCCCTCAGTATGATATCTGCACAGAATCACAGAATGGTAGGGGTTGGAAGGGACCTCTGTGGGTGATCTAGTCAAACCCTCCTGCCGAA
>Ga0181612_109884_pt1 | contig 16954 bp, 9 predicted proteins | sample HoacroProtozoa21_FD_119630 | JGI IMG/M metagenome (GOLD analysis project Ga0181612, IMG submission 119630) | Hoatzin crop microbial communities from Cojedes, Venezuel. Combined Assembly of Gp0051906, Gp0051904, Gp0051908
GTCCAGGCCGGGTCGGCCGGCTGAACGGGATGGGGGGGAGCGAGGGGCACCCGGCCCCCGGCCGCGGCCCTCCTGCGTGGGTCGAGGCCAGGGACCCCGTCCTGCAGCCTGGCCTCGCACGGGGAGACGTCGGTGGGGCAGTCCCGAGAGCGGGGCACGCAAAACCTGGAGACGAGCTTTACGAAATGGGGAAATGGGGAAAGGGAGAGGGCTTCTTATTATCAGAATAATGAGCAAAAATGGGAAAAGTGTAAGTGAACACGCGTATGGGACTACAAACTGCCTCAGAGCTGCTGTGGCCAGCCCTGGTGTTTAGAGCTTTAGCAAGGAGCTTACGGTGAGAGACGGAAAACCAGAAACAACCCCTCCCCAGCACTTCTGTGTATTTTCTCTTCTGGATGTATTTGTTAAGTTTTATTTCAGAAAGCAATTATTATTGTCTGGTTATCTGGGAGCAAATTACTCTACCAAGGACAAGTCAGCCACTTCCTTGTCCTGTCAATTTGTACAGGGAACTGGGACAAGCCTACAAAGCTCCTATTGATCCCCTGCTGAAGAAGAAAGCAGGGCTGGTAGTCCTTCCCGGCCGGCAAAGGGGGAAGGGGAAAACTGCACTGAGCACACACAAATCACCATAAAGACGGCGTCTCTGACTGCTGTGGGTCAATGCCGGACCGTCCCCCACCTTACTCGAGCTACACATGAAGCCTCTGTCTTCAGAGGGAGGATAAAACAGCAGAAGGGATCAACTTCAAAACCCAAAACTTGTGAAAGTGTTACCACCAGTCACAGGGGAGCTGCCGTCGCCACGCGCTGTCACTGGAACGGGGCAGAGCTGCCCGCCCGTGGGTCCGGGCAGCTGAGAGAGACCTCGCGTGTTCCTGAAGGGACCTTCTTTTGTCACGGGTGAGCTGTCAGGGCCATGGCAGGCGGTGCGTGAACTTCCACGGCGGTGCTGTGACCCGCAGCCACCCTGCTGTTCCCGTCCCTCGCTCCTCAAAGGGGGAACGGGCGGTCTCGTGGTGCCACGGACCCTGCACGGGTTGCGGACGCCGTCGGGGGCCCGGGCCGCTTGCGGAAAGGCTGGCACCTTCACGGAGCGCGTGAAAAAGAGGGAGAACACGGGAAGCAAAGCTGTGCTGTTTCTTGACAGCAGAGAAGACATGTGGCACTTTAAGGGTCTTAGAACTGCAACAAATTCACTCCAGGTTTAGACTGTGATACACGTGAGAGCAGAATACGGCTCTGGGACCGTAAAGTCATCCTGTCTAAAGAACAGAAGGAGATCTTGGTTCTGCCCCAGGAGAACCGGTGACAGCTGGGGCACTGAGAGGCCTTGATGGCCCTGACCAGCCTCACCTGGGGTGCCTGCCCACCCCACCCACCGCCCAGACCTCCACTTCAGCTCAGCCCTGGGGCCCCAGTCCCTTCCTGAGCTGTGCTGGAGCTGCACTGGTCTCCAACCCCTGTTCCTGAGTTGTTTGGACTTCTTGGCTCAAGTGTGGACCTGGCTCGCTGTCTGGTGATCGCTGGACTGTCGGTAGGATATGTTGCTATCACTGTCTTCCTTTTCAGTAGTGGTTTTAGTTTTCATGGGGTGTTTTACATTGCTATCAAGACTGCATTTTAGTTGTATCAGGTCAAGCGTCGCTGTCTGTTCCTGGTTGGATCTTTCTGGGTTCTGGCGCTTTGCCCGTTGCGTTGGTTGCATCCCAGTGAGCCCCTTTGCGAAGGAAGCAATGGGCATCAGACTGAATCGGGAAAGGTTGTGTTGGATTGTGGAGGAAAAGGCTGAGTTGTTTGATCTGGGTCAAGGCCTACAGCTGAGTCCTTATCAAAGTCCTTCTGGTAGATGTTGCTTTGTAAATCTGTTCAGCTGCAGATTTCTCCTGGAGGTAGAGGCTACACTAGCCCTTTCACATTCTTTGGTTGAGAAGACTGCCTGAGCTCTGGACAAAAACTGGGAGCAATTCAGGTTTGCTCTGATCTGTGCCTAGCTGCCCGCAGTCCCCAGGGGCTGTTCAAGTTGCCAGAGGTTACTGTGGAAGAATGAGTGACAATTTGCTTAAGGCAAAAAACCCATGAGGTTTCAGCCTACCAGCAGCCCCTTTGAAACTGCTCAAATCATCCTCTTCCTCCCCTCCGCTTGAACAAGGGGAACCATTATGTGGCCCTTGCCACTGGTTTACAGATGAACCGCTTTGCGGGTGATAAAATTACTGACAGCACTGCCAAATACTCCCCGGAGTATCTAACCAGCACAACCCAGTTTGAATGCACAAGGATCTTTATTGTGGTTTCCCTGCCACTGCATTCTTAGATGTTGCTACTTATTTCTATATATAGCAAAAATAGCCAGTGTGACTCGAATGCATTATGTAAAACTGACTTAGTTTACAACTAACCCTTTAAATCTATATGGAGACAGTAGAATCCGCGGGTTGGGGTGCAGAAGATCCAATAAACTCATTTCTAGTGCTGCCTTCTGCCCCTTGCATCACCCCTCTGCACCTATAGAGCTCCATCTGTAAAGACATGGGCAACAGTTCTCGCCCACCTTTATAAGTGGCCAAGATGTTCTGATGAAAAGAGTGCTTAACATATGAAAGACATTAATACAATTGTATAGAGAGTGAAAGACATCAGCCAAATATCCAGCCTACACCATGATCCAGCCAGAAGTAAACTGTAATTGTTCACTGCTGGCCTTCTTATATAGTACTTTCCAACACAAGCTACAAAACACTTCAAGAAAAACAGTCCAGAAACCTAAATCTGATTATCAAGGGGGAATAAATTATTTGGAATCACAGAAGTTAATACACTTCAGTACCAAACAAGCAAAAGACTGTTCTGACAAAAGTCTGTAATCCAAATACAAGCTGCTTTTTTTTAAAGGAGCTTTTCTTGTTCCAAAACCCTCGTATACAGTAGTGTGAGGAAAGCTTAGTGTGTGTATATGTGTGTGTGTATATATATACTATCCAAATTCTGCTATCAATTACACTGATACAAATCTGGAACAACGCCAGGGGTATTTACATGTGTCTAAATTAGAACAGACTGTGTTTTATTAATGAGGTATATACTTTCCAGTGCTCTATGCTGTTCTGTGAAAGCAAAGACTTGTTGAAATCAGCTTTTCATTTTCAGTAGTGACATTCTTGTTTAAGGGATATTTTGTGTTCTCTAGCAATGGGTACAGCTGTAGTCAATCTTTACTTTCCAGTCTTTAACATGCTCACCTACGAAAACTCTTTGGTTGCTTGAATATAATATGGTGACCAAAACTTTGCATGTATAAACATAATTTATTGGTGAATCTCAATAGTTTTATTAATTTTGTACTGATATCCCTAATTGTATTGGATTATTTATTCTGTTTCTTAGCCAGCAATTCAAGGTGTTTGTGGTTTTCCATAGTTGCTGGGTTTGCCTCTAGATCACCGTGGTAGATTTTATGCTATGTATTGTTCAATAACGTAATTTTGAAATTTGAATGATAAACAATTGGAAACATCACCTATATTTTCAGAAGCCTCAATGATTTCCTAAACTGCAGGTAGAAGTAAGCATTTATAGATGTTTGCACAAGTAAGAAAACAAGGCTTGCTGCACCTATTAAGTGCCTGAAAATTAAGTCTTTATTATTAAAAATAACACCACCGCTTCTATTTTCATTCTTTTCATTCAACCGGTGTTGGTTGTGCTTTACTACATTCTGATGGCACTTTTCATACCACTGTAATATGGCTGGTGACCGTGTAACAAATTGCAGTGTAGTAACACTAAGACTATGCAGCCATTTAGGTCAGGAAACATAAAATAACATTTTATAAATAATTCACTACAGCAGCTCTTAGAGGTGTGGAGAAAGGCAGTAACAAAGGCTTTAAGAATTACTCCTTTATATTTTATTTTTGCTATAAAATAGTATCAATTGTTCAACTATTTTCTTGAAAAGGTGGAAAGACAGGGTGGGCTAAGCTCTTCCACTGGTGTGAACAAGGAGCTACGTTTCAATGAATTTTTCCACTTCTTAAAACTCTGGTTCGATCAACCTTGATTCAGTGTGTATTCTTTAACACCGTGCATTTTGCTGTTTAACATCATTCGGACACCTTCTCTTTGTTCGCTCAAACCCAAAGTAAAATTTCTTGGGCTCATCCCCGCTTCTCCTGACCTCTGCATAAGGGTAGCCAATGAACTTTCGTAACAACCAAGCCAACTGTCTATGATGACAGCTACTAGAGCCAACAGCTCTCATCAATCACAGGAATACACAAAACATAAGAGAACTCTATTTTCAGAACAAGCTACACTGCAAATACTCTGTGTTCATAAGCTTGCCATGCTGGGATAGGATTTGAGAGAGCTGGGCTTACTTTCCAAGTCTATCACAGACTACTTGTATCACCCTGAACAAGTCAATATATCTTGGTTTTAAATCTTTTGAAAGGTTAGAATTACTCCCTTTCCCCTGTTGTGGACCGATACAAACCCAGCAAGAGGTTTGGCTGGAGTACACGTACGGTGGCTAGCAGCAGGGAAACGCAAGGAACCTAGGGCACAACTACAAATCTGTCTAAAACAGTGCACAAAAATTGCCAACTTGGCTGTTTGCCTTAAGTCAAATAAGATACAGATTTTGATTACAAACAGTATCTTGCATCAGAAAATATGTGACCCGGCGCCAGCAGCGGAAAAGCCAAGAGCTGAATGGCAAGCTGGGTGGAGTGCTCAGATTTGTGCGGAGCAGCGTCGGGGTTCCAAGCTTCCCTGCTACCAGCACGTGCAGGGACGGACTAGAGGGCATCCTTCGGGCTGTGAAGATGGCCACATACATTAAAAAAATTTGGAAAACAAACCAATGCAGGAGATAGGGGACAACCATCAGTGGAAAATGTGCTTTTTCGCATTATGCAGTCTGTACCCCAGAAATGAGAAGAGGAAGGCGGCAAAGCGCGTTATGCTTAATGATGGCGGTTAAATTTTCTAACGGGATTATCTTACGTGGTTTAGATACTGAAAGAAAAATAACTGACATGTCAAGGAAGTGTTAGTGGTTTTTGTTAGAACATACACAACTACATGTGCGTTATTCAGGACAGCACACAGTACTATCCAACGGAGCTTTCAAAGTGTAATTTCAAAAGATTTTAATTTAAACCTTAAGCTGCGATGATTTCTAAATAACTAGTTCACTATAGATAAACCACAGTTGTTTCAAAACTAACAATGCAAACTCATTTTTCAGTATGCTGAGCTTTCTGGCCCATTTCTGAAAGAAAATATGCTGATTTAAAAAAGGCAGCTGGTTTGCATTTATAAAATTTGCATTATCTTTTCTTGGAACCGGAGCACCAGCCTTGGGTTAGGAAATCTGGAAATCTTTCACTGAATATTTCTGAGCTGATTTCCATCAGTGTGTTCCCTCGCTCTGACTTCAGGAGTAAGACTGACCGTGTGGTCACAATTTATCCTCGATTTCTATTAGCAGAGGCGAATACTGAAAGCAGGACTTCATCTGAAAAGTTTCAGGACGTAATGCTCAAATATTAGCTATGGTAGAAGCTTTCAAATCGCCTGAGTGCCTTGTATCACTACTTAGAAAGCACTTCATTGCCATAGGACAAAAGGATTAGCTTTTGTATTCACTTGTGTTTTTACTGTAGATTTTCCCTTGCTGTTTACAATTTTAACTTTATAAAAATCTCACTAATAGGGTCCCCTTCCCCTCTTAATTCCTATTATTAGTCAGGAATCAAATCCTAGTTGTCCCATTCATTCTTCCACTGATACAGGCTACTCATTAGAAATACCTGTCATTACCAAAGAAAACCCACTGCTCTCTTGAGGCTGGAATTGCAGGCCACGTCGTCACCTACTGTAAATCAGCCACGGCCTTCCACCGAAATCAGAGCGACTCCCTTTATCAGAAGATAGCTGGTGCTGTGAGATACACAACCAGCAGGCTCTGCAGGAAGGTTTAACAGCTGCCATGCATAAATGTGCTTTTTCTGTACATCTTTTTCTTAGTTTGCCGTTGGGCCAAAAATGAAACAAAATACTTTCAGAAAATGAAATAACCAAAACCCAGGAGATTAATAATTAAAGGCTGAAAATGTACACTTATATATCATTGCTCTATCCATCTAAGTGTGGTCTACTCCTTTGAGCCATGGACAGAGAGGGCTTTTGTGTAAGAACAGGACTCCATTCTTCTGACTCTTCTCTGACCCTGTGCCAGACATGGGGGTTAGTCTTCTATAGCCTTACGGATGCCAGAAGCAAAAACATTTACAGGTAGACACCAGAAACACAAATCAGGGTCTGCATTCCTCAGATTACTGCGTTGTGCGAACACCTAGCATGTTAGTCAACATCAACACCTAGCAGCAACTTCCAAATATGGTTTATGACAGTCTAAGGTTATGCTGGTGCACGTGCTTAGCTTTGTCAACGGTCTCATTAAAATCAGCGGCTGCATAAACTAAGCAGCAGAACTGGGTTCTTCTGAAAGCTCTCTGGAACTACTTAAACATGTGAAATTATGCCCTGGTTGAAAAGGTGTGAAGTATCATGACTTTTAACAGCCTACCATGATCAACAAATAGCGACAGTAGCATAGATACCATCTCATGTGCTAAAGCTGGTGTGTTTACCTGTGAGATTTAGTAAACCCATTCCTCAAACTTCAGTTTTGAAGGTCGTCATTCTGACACAGCAAGTATGCTGCAGCTAAGTCTGCAAGTACGTACCCTGCAAGAGCCAGACCTGTGCCCCCCGGATGACTCTACTGGCTCAAGAAACTAAGTGGACTTGTAAAAAGCATCTGAGAGAGGTTTCTGTGCTCAGGGTCCCAGGGGAGACAGCTGCAGTGATTATCATCAATAATGTTTAAAAACACGCAGCTGTTTTCTCAGATTCAGGCCATATATTTGCTATGCATGTGAATAACTTAAAATGAAAGTCCTGATTTGCATTACGTGACTGAGAGCTTCATACACTGGAACAGTTAATCAGAATTTCTCCAAATCTCAAAATTTTGAAAACCTGAAATGACTTGCGTAAAATCATGAAAATTGTGTTTACACATTTCAAAATTAATAACAAATAATAACACAGGGAGTATGTTCAGCCAACAGGAGGACGGAATACTACCTAGGTGGTAAGAGCGAGGTGGAAAGCAGAGTATGTTGGGCAGCTGATGAAAGCTAAGACTGAAATATGGCATCAGTGAAAGCTAAGACTGAAATATGGCATTCGTTGCTGCTCTCTGCGATCCACCTGGCAGAGTAAACCAACTTACTGCTGCATCTACCCATACACCTTGTGTAAAATGCTACTGCAGTTGGTAACTCCTTTTATTTAACGCTAACAAGCCATTGTTACGCGAAGCAGGTAGAGCAATGCAGAGTCGGGTCCCAGCCCAGCTGAACCAGATGACAGCCTGGCCGTTGCCTTCCACAGAAGCTGGCTAAAAGCCACAACTCTGATTTCTGACAGCATTCTGGCTGTGTGTCTCAGTGGAGTCAAATGGAACGTTCTTACAGCAACAAACTCCCTTAAATACTTCAGCACAATTGGATTACAATTATTTCGGTGCGTTTAGCCCTGGAGACACTGATGTATCCATAACACAGTTGAGTGCAATAAGACTCCAGAATAGGAAGGGCTTTTTCTCAAAAATGTGGCATGATTATATGTATTTTTTTAAAACTCCTAAGGGTAACATATTTCAAGTCTGCGGATGTATACGTCTATTTTGGGAAAGTACTAAATCATAAAACGTGGTTCTGAAAATTGTGTTGAAGATGTATATACACACATGTATTTTTTATATATATATATTTAAAAGTTAATGTAATCTAACTGGTGGTAAATAGCTGGCTTATCTAGGGATGATCATGCAAGTATTTGAGGGACTCTGGAGCTTCACAGTAACCAGACTAATTTTCAGTAATACAGACCTAAACTCGCCTCGTGTTATGGTCTGCCACGAGAAGCAGGGAGTGCAAACATTAGCAAGCTCATTGCTGTTCAGGTGCTAGTTCCACAGAACGCTTGGGGTGCACAGCATTTGTGTACTGGAGATGTTTCTCCAGCTGGCTGCTTCTACAGGGTGAAGCACCTGATGGCTTTGCTGAAGGGGAATGTAAATTATCTTCATTTGATATTTGCTAGCAAGGAAGGGCTTGAATTATTTTGGCATACACCTGTCTGGATTAATTTTTTTCTAATGTATTTTCTTTATTTGCTTTAGTACTTCCAGATTTTGATACTCGTTAAATATTACCATAATTTGCAGCATGTAACAAGACTGAGAAACCTGGGAGCTTTGTTGTGTAACTTTCCTTCTGCCCTCAGTTACTTCTCGTTAGACCTCCCTATCAGAGGCGCAGCTACAAAACAGCTATGTATTTTTTGGTCAGCACAGTTCTAAAATCCTCTACACCTGCGGCTCAACAAAACCCACCTTGGACCGCTCCATTTAGAACATCGCTTTCCTGCAATGCTCTGCCATGCTTCTGTGCATCCAGCCTGACGGCTCGGTGCCACCTGCCCGGTGACTCGGGGGCTGCAGATGCAGCTGGGATTTTCATGAATCACTACACTGTTGTGAACCAATTTTTTTCTTTGGATGGTGTTGCTGAGAGCAAACAGTTGCTCGGAGAGGGCTGCTGCTGTTTGCAATCTTTTATGCTAGTGTATTGCTTTTTCATGCTTCAGCTTTGGTCCCTACACTTTTTGGTAACTTTTGCTTATTTTAATAATAGTTGAGACGTAAAAAAGAGAAGAAATTATTAAAACAGGCTGTGAATGTTCTGGATCATTAACAAAAGTATTCATGGCATTAGTCTAGCATATTTGTAAGAAAATATCACGGTGTTACTCATTCACTCTAATATACTGCAGTCAGCAAATGGATAAAGAGAGTGACTGCAGATTGAGCTGAATATCAGATCTTGCAGGCACACAAAGTTTCAGTGACTTCAGCTGAAAATCACTTCAGTCCCTGCTTGTTGGAAGTCAGAGGGTTTGCATTTCCCAGTTCAGTGCACTTACTGTAAATACGAAATATTGCTGTTCACGCTGGACTGGAAAGAATTCCCTGCACTGGAGGGCAGGACTTGCTATGTGGATTTGCTCATGGGTCTTCCCACCTCTTCCCTTTACTCTCCTGTACCACAGGATCGATATTTTTCTAGGGCTCTGTGAACACAAAATTGTGCAGGTATCTGAGACCAATATAAATGTCTAAGGAGAAGGATAGGCAGCATCATGTCCTGCTCCGACACCACCTTCTTGGTGGCTGTAGAGACTCCTGAGCTGTATTACAGCCTGCATCCTTTGGCAGGTGACAGCCCAGAAGGATGAACGTGACCAACGCCCGCTGCCCACTGTGACAGCGGCAGCTTTCCCTTCACGTTACCGCATCCGTATGGCGGCTGGGCATGGGCTGTGCTGCGCTTTGCTCGCCCGTCTCTGGCCGGGAGGATGAGCAGGAGGCACCGGCAGAGCCAACGGTACAGTTCTGCTATCGCACCGCAGAGCTGCTGTAACATTCTTGGAGGAGAATCAGGGAATAACTGATCAGCTTCTCTACCAGAGATGTGTTTTTACCTGAGGGTTTGTTACTTTGCTGGATGATGCCAGTCAGTTATTCTCCCAGTACTTCAAGGAAAAGCTCAATGCCTGTGTCTAGTAAGAACCTTTCTATACTTGCTGGGTAATTAGGACTTTTCATAGGCTAAGCTATTGCCTAGGATCGTTAACAAATCCTCTATCACTGACTTCAGTAGCTATATCTATTTCCAACCTAATAAAAGTTGGTGGGGGATAATCAGAGTCAGAAGCTGCTCAACATCAATAAAAGTGGCAGAAAATGGGGCCTAGGTAGTCATCAAATACTGTGCTGTCTTTTTTTACTGAGTCATACATTATCTGTGGATTTTAAAAAAACAAACCGATTTTGTATAAACCCTTTAGCTCTATAAGGGCATGCTGTGTTTGTATGTGTATATATTTTTAAGTATAAAGACATGCATCTTTTATTCTGTAATTGTTTCTATTCTACTGCAGAATTATGAGAGACGCTTCTCTGTAAAGCACAAACAGAATATTTAATTATAGAGGTTCCAACAAGACATATGCTCATAACAAACAAAACATAATTCCCCTCCTTTTGCATTAGTTTTATTGTCATGGATCTCTTGAAGCTTGGAGTTACACTAGCATAAACTTTGGCAATTAATAGAAAATCATCACCAAATACTTGCAATTAAACAATATCCAGTGCTGTGAACTATTGTACCAATCAAAGTCATGTTCTGTAAAACTGCATGCAGAGTTTTACACTAACTTTGCCTAGAAAGGGCTGCGTAGATGCCTCCACGCCTTTTGAGGATAGCAAAGAACAATAAATCCGGCTGCTTTGGATTCGATTTTACAACTGGAAAAGATCACGCTGCTCTTTACGAAAAGGAGCTGCTAGCATTCTGATGCACAGCACTTGATGGTTACCACTCATTTTTGTCATGAAGAAAGGAGCAAATTGTCCATATGCTTTTTTTAAATAGTACTGTCAACATACTGTATTTCTAAATCTGCTTAATCCTTTTTGCTATAAATGGAAACCACGCTTTAGTATTTCTGGTGGGAATTAGTTAACTAAGTGCTAAAACTTGCCAAACTGCATTTTATATAAAAGAGGAGCTTCATGAATTAAAAGCAGTGTTCAGCCGCATATAAATAGGCGTCTAGGAAAATGTATGCCTTGTAATCACATCTTGATAGTCCAATACCTTGTATAAAATCCAGAAACTATTTTCTGCATCTGACAGTGTTTACAACATGGAGCCTGAAGTCTGCCCTCCTGTAGCTACTATTTCGTACAACTTTATGGCCAAAAACGGAACTAGCTTGGAGGTGATTTATCTGTCAGGTGAGCTCCGAGCATCTAATTCCAGTCACCCTTTCTATGTGAAACTGGATGCAAGAAAAAAAAAAGATGTAATCCAAAGTAGAATGTAAATCGTCAAATATTTGTGAACTTGCATGGGGCTTAGCAGGCAGCGAGGATCGTCCCACAGAGTTTGGACCTTCCACGCCAGGACAAAGCTATGTTTATGATTATTTTATGGCTGTGGAGGCAGAGACTGCCTGAAACCAGAGCAGAAATCTCAGCTGCACGTTGAGCAGACACTGGATAAGCATTTTACTGCGTTGCCTGCAGCAAAAAGGGAAAGTAAATGTTGGGGGGTGGAATTAAGTTTTAAGGGACTGGATAAACTGTTCCCATTTGGGGAGAACTTGAGCCATATGAGAAGGGACGCTCATGTGAACTGGACTTGGCTGGGCAGAGCACCCTGGTGTCCAACCTTTAGATCCCCCGTGGTTATTTTGACCTGATATACTGCAGGTATATTTATACCCCGCAGGGTTTCCAGTGGATTATCAGGTGCTTGTTTTGCTTTCAGCTGGAGAGGCCCTTTAGGGGGGAGAGACCTTTTACTATCTGCCTGACAGCAGATTTGATGGATGTGATTTACAGAGAGGGGAAAGAAATGGAGTAAGTGCTTGGAGATGATTGACAGATGCCGTAAATCTAACCCAGGCTTTGAAGATAAATAATGAATGGCGGTGCAGATGCAGCATTATCCTTTCGCTCTCGGTTAAGGCATTTCGGCTTGCGAACAGTGCCCTTACTTTTTCATGTGTTGTTGAAAACTGAACATGTGGTTATGCTCAATGAAAACAAGCCGGAATCACTGTCAGATGAATGCAGATTAAAACCATAAGAGAAACCTGACCCGCTCAGACGCTGGGGCATTAGTGCCCTCCCACTCAGCTGCAAGCACCAGCGTCGCCGAACGCCTGGCTCCTTCATGCAGGCTTTGCTGGGAGCACCCTGGCAGTGGGGTAGCAGGAAATATTCATGTTAACGATGACGTGCGATGTCCAAACACTTTCCACAAGAAAGAATCTGGTATTTCTATGATTGCTTGCTGTGAAGAATGTGCTCTCGCCGCGTGGCTAGACGCCTAGCCTTTGTCAGGAAGACGTGGTCCTGGCATGGACTCCACGCTCTTTTTCAGAAATCGGTAGCTGAAGTTCTGCAGCACTCCTGATAAACAAGTCAACCCTAGGTAATGCATTTTGCTGAGTCTCCTCGTTCACTGCTGGCTTTCCTAAGACGGCAGACCGTCCTTCTCTGGGGGTTTAGCCAGCCTTCCTTGTAGTTCGGAGCTCCTCCTGCCAAATAGATTAGGTGGGAAAGCTGACTCATCTGCAATATTCATATTCCAATTCCTCTGCCAAAAATGGAATTCAGGTGTTTTACAGGACCATGTAAAGACTGCCAGCAAACAGTGGGCCTCTGGAAACCTAAAAACCTCGTACTCAGCAAGGATGATCTTTAACAGTAGAATACAGGGATCCTACGTGTAGTATCGGGTGGTGTCCAACCCAATGACTCCAGCAAAATTTTGTCTAGGTGCTAAGCTTTGTAGACACATCTTGGATTTGGTGGAACAGCCGGGGCTCCTCAGTCCCACAGGAAGGCTGCTTTGGGGTTTCAGGAGAGGCTGAGACCAGCCTCTAACAGCCTGCTGACCCTGCTTTCCTCCGAGACCAGCTCCTGCACAAAACGAAACTTATTGGTGGTCATAAACAGGAGATGGCTGCACTACAATCAGACACACGTATGGCTGCAGTGCTTTTGAATTCCATTAGAATACTTCGAAAAAAATCTTGCTTTGTACATGTGTAGTGTATTACAGATCCTAAAATAATTTATGATTCTGCGTTCTGCTATGGGATGTTAATAAGCCGGATAGCAGGTAGCGGCCAAGACTGTTAGTATACCGGTTCAGTGCCAGTATGGGGGTTGATGTTACCATCTGATACGTCTTCCCTATCTCTGATTTCAATGAGTCTGTGATATGTAATATGCATTGTGCTTTCATGTGTTAGATCGTATGTCAGAGGTCTGCTGCAACATTTGTCAGCATCTTTATAGAGGAAAAAGAAACCCTAGGAAGTGTACTGATTCACCACTCGTGTTTAGCCAAACATGCAAAGCTGATAATATTTAGCAAGCGCTGTTCCAGAACCCAAAGGAAAGCAATATGGTTGGTAGCAAATCTGATCTGAAAGCTTACAGAGATTGCAATTCCCATTTACAAGAACCAAATCTTAAAAGTTTTCTTCCATTTGTCCAGAGACTTAGGATTTATTTGTTGTGAGAGTAACGATATCTAAAAAAAATTACAATCAATTAACATTATTTAACAGAGAAAAGAAGAAACATCACTGTTTAAAGAGAAAAATCCCAGAAAGAGTTGAAAAGCATGACTTTTTCCGACACAACTTTACTTAGGAGTTGCCGAGTGAGGCAGTTGAAATCCTTTGAGTAAAAGCATGTAGTGCTGTTCTGTGCAACGCTCTTAAAGGTTAAGTTGTGAGCTGTCAGTGCTCAGTTATCCATCACATGGCTGCTGGGGGAAGGGAGCACTAACTACTCTCTTTTTCCAGCTCTGCAGCCAGACTCTCTCTAAACAATTTCCTGCACTGGGTTCACGTAAAAGACTAAATTGTTTCTAATACAAGGAATGTAGTTAACCACAACCGATAGACAAATACCTTTTCTTATCACTAATGGATTACAACACTTGACTGCAAAAGCAATTTAAACCTTACAAATGGCATATTCAACCCCGTAACAGCAGTTACACGGGGAGAATTGTTGTTACAGCAGCTTTTCATTATACCTTTGAATGTTTGCACTGAAAATTGATTATATTTTTTCTAAAAAATCAGCAATATAGCTTTGTTTTTACCTACTTTATCTCTGGAAATGATCGTTTCATGAGAACATTCTGTAGGTCTTCAAGCCATGGACAGTATCAAGGGCTTAGCAGTCCATAGTCAGCAGCGAAGCAGTGATGGCTCAACAACAGTTTGTATGTTTAGAGCAGGGTAAAAATGTTCACTATATTAAAATATCTGAGACACCTCACCAAGACGAGGGTCCCAACATGATAAATGTTACAGGTAAAAATTGAAAATGTGGCTGTACATATTGGTAATCCCCAAACACATGCAAGTCCTGCAGGCAAACTCTGATCTGCCTGACTTAACTTAGCTCAGGGAACTGGGGCACAGAAACATGAAGGGCAGATGCGGACCACAACACTCTCCTCTTTCATGGACTATGCACCTAGTTGTTAGCCAGCAGAATTCATCCTTCCACTGCTGCTTTCGGACTTTTCGGTGGCAATCCTGTGGAAGCCCCTTGTTTCCAAGGGAAGGAGCCACCACTCGCTCTGTAGTCAGCAGGAGCTTTGCCTGAGCCATCGTACGGATGGGCGACCCTCTCCTACCTTCCACTTTCTGGATAAAGAAACCTCTTAAGTTTCATCACCATATTGTTGGTAAATCCATACTGTTGATGACAATGAAACCACTGATGGAAAAATGCCAGTTTCTGGCTATCGAACTCCCCGGCATCCAAGCTCATCAGGCAGGTTTTGTTACAAAGACAAGACCCACTGGGCACCGAATCGGGCACCAACCTGAACTCTGTGCACGACCAGGACTCTTTAACATTCCTTTAACTTCTTCCCTGGAGGCACCAGTGGGAGCTGATGCTCAGGTGTTTCCTCAGAGTAAACTTTGAGTTGCTCTGGAGGACTCGGGTGCCTGAACCTACCGACCAAAGCAGACTCTGAATCTCACCCCGTGCCAGGCTTACGCACCCACCAGCCCCCTTCTAGCTCATGTTTCTCTTTTACAGCCTCACATCTAGGAATCATGGTCTTAAGTGGGAACATCAGCTTTCATCACAAAATTTTTAGCCCTTGGAGAAACATTTCATGGCTTCAAGCCTTAAGTTCAAAGAAAAATTCTCGCATTCATTTTACAACATTTCTGATCTTGAGTCAACCTTGACTTTTTGCCATGCTTCAACAACAGGAACTACTAAGTTTGTGACGTCAATTTTTGCAGAAAAAAATGGTTTGAAGTTATATATTTAATAGAATATAAATATTAATTCATCAGTAGCTTTAACATAAAACAGTATTTAATTCAGGCACACTCTTAATTCATATTCATCTGTACTTGGCTGAAATTAAATGTTTAATGGATTCTTCTATGCATTTCAAACACTATCTTGGAAAACAGAATCTTCAGTCACCCTCAGAAGACTCGCATCTATCCTGTGAGATATTTTTAGCTTCCCAGTGACTCTGGGAACTCTGTGTGTGCAGGCAATGAAGGCACGATCCTGTGATGAGCAAACAGGGCGGTCTGCCTGTCCCTCGCAGCAGCAGTACCCGCAGGCACCGAGCATTCCAGTGTAAAGCACTGGATATAAGGACATGTGATACGCTCTGGGAATTTTCTGGGATTAATCAAGTCCCATTTTCGTGTTCTTCTTTACTTATCCTACTCAAAATCCTAATTGCTAACAGGTTATTTCAGCCACATAATTGCATCAGTTTTACAGTAAATCTCCTGCAATTGTATACAAGCAAATCAATACTTCCTCCTTCTTCATGCACAACCGTGGCTGTACAGAACTAACTCAAAACACAAACATCTCTTTTTTTCCATGTATCTTAACCTCTGATTCCTAACTCATATATTCTCTACAAAGTTATACCCGGCACAAGTCAGCTCCCTAAGTTGAAACCTGTTATTTCAAGCCTGTGAACAGTTGCCCTGTCTTCCCTTCTGGCACCCTGAGAGACTCAGCGGGACAGTCTTTGCTAAGCCTACGCTTGAAGGACTGAAGGTGGGGCGAGTACCGCCGGCCTGCAAAACTCCTCACAGAAAGTTAGGATTTGGAGATACAACTAAACCCAGTTATGTTACCATAAGTTACTTAACAAATAGCCATATCTTGGCAAAACCGTGCTAACTTCCTGCGTGTGCACTGTCTGCATTCACCGAGCACCATGTGGAAGTATACTGAGTCAAAATCATTCTGGAATTGATGATGTCAGCACATTGAGGGGAAAAACCCCAAAGTTTTAATCTGAATTTGTTACCTCAACTGCCTATTCAGTGACTACCTAATAGTTCTGGGTGAAATAAATTCAAAAGTTCAGAATATAGTGATACGTACTACCACAGTAATTAAATTACTTAAAATAGAAAATACTTTTTTTTTTTTTTTTTTTACCAGAAAGGAAACTAGCTGGGGATTCCAGAACTCAGTTTAGTTGGCATCCCCACTTCTGACTGCCTTTGTGGCTTGGAGAAGCCCACCTTTAGCTGCCAGGATCCTGATGCTCTGTTTGGTAACGCTGCTTCTGGGACTGCTTTTACCCCCAGGTTACTTCTGTGACCCCACAGCAGCCATCCCTTCTCCCCCTGAAACCAGCCTGAACTCAATCTCAGAGGGGCTGCCTACAAAGCCTGCCCAGGGCAGATGAGCTCTGCATCCTTTGATGGTGACGGGTTTGGTCGCCCTGGAAGGGAGAACCCTGGGTCACCCTCTCTGCCTGTAAGGACCAAGCGTGTGTAGGGTTTTTCCTGGGGATTTTGGAAGGCTGCTGCCAGCCCCAGGGCTTTCCCAGCAGCAGGCCGTGCAACAGGTATACCTAGCTCGAGGTTGCTCTAAGGTTGCCACCCATACCCAGAACAACAAAAAGCATAAATAACGTGCGTATCATTTTTAAAAAGTCAAAACAAGATGAAAGACATGGCTGCCCGCCCCTGATTAGGATGGCATGTGCTGCTGTTGTGAAGGAATGGTAGTAGGTCCTAATAGAGGAGACTTTTTACAAGGGCATGTAATGATAGGACAAGGGTAATGGCTTTAAACTAAAAGAGGGTGGTTTTAGATTAGATATAAGAAATTCTACTCTGAGGGCGGCGAGGCCCTGGAGCAGGTTGCCCAGAGAAGCTGTGGCTGCCTCTTCCCTGGCAGTGTTCAAGGCCA
>Ga0181612_113178_pt1 | contig 16954 bp, 8 predicted proteins | sample HoacroProtozoa21_FD_119630 | JGI IMG/M metagenome (GOLD analysis project Ga0181612, IMG submission 119630) | Hoatzin crop microbial communities from Cojedes, Venezuel. Combined Assembly of Gp0051906, Gp0051904, Gp0051908
AGGTCCCTTCCAACCCCTACCATTCTGTGATTCTGTGATTCTGTGATTCTGTGATTCATACCCTCAAGCAGATCGACACTCCCACCCAACTTGGTGTCATCATCTTAACCTCTCATACCATAGATCAACCCACATCTTGGTTCTGCTGGATTTGTCTTTCATTTCTTTCTTTTAAAGTTTTTTTTTCTGCCATCACAATGAAGAAATCTGTAACAAATCTATTTCCAAAGAAGCACATCTTTTAATTCAGGAAAGAATACTTCTCCCATACCCTGAGTTATTGATGTATAGGATCACTAAATATTCACCACCTTTGCAATAAATCTAGCTGTTGTCTTTTTAGACAATAGGTCTAAAAAATCTTATGACAGTGAATTTTTAGATACTCTAAGTGATCTTTTTAATGAAATTGGGAAATATCCCAAATCCAGTGTCCTATAGTTCTTTGTTGTTCAGAATGTGTATATTTCTCCCAGTGTACTAAAAACTCTTATGAAAAATACAGGGATGAAATTTTTAATGACCACATATCAGAATGAACCCAAACTGTGAACTGGAAAAGGCTAGAAACGCACTTTCCGTTTGGGAAATAAATTTTGCCAAACAGCGAGTCAGTTACCCCATCCATCATCTCTCATTTGAGATAATCAAGAAAGACTTAAAAACCTATTCCAAAGGCACATAACTAAAATTCATACTTACACCATCTACCAAAGAACCTAGACTCTGTAAGAGTTACAAATTTATAGCAGAATATATTTTCCTCCCACCACTCGTGACTCACAATCTAGAGATCGCAGCTCTTTCCCTGGAGAAAATTTCTATCACTCTTTCACTGCCCTCATTCTAAACTTACATTGGCTTTCATGTGTGCCTTAGATACCAAATCCTTTTTTCTCAGCAGTCTAACTATCATGTACCCAATTAAGGTCAGAACAGTTATTCTTGACTCATGTTTAGTTTTGAAGTTTTCTGCTTCAGTTTCAGACCAGAAGATGTGGTATGTCCAAAAAGATATCTATCCTTTTCTAACTATAATAACATCTCCAATAAAAGAGATTGCTTTTATCTAAAAACCTTCCTTGCCTAGAACTGTTGTGCCTATACATTTTTGTTATCTATATGTGAATGTATGGGTGCTTGTCTATATTTCTCAGTCTGAAAAAAGCTATCAGCTATTTTGTGATAGTTTTTCCGCTCAGATTGATTATAAGCACAAGAAATTCTAATTTGCATCTCATCAAACTGCTCAGAAAATATTTTACTGTACAGTTTTCTGGCACCTGCCTGACATGGGACGATGGAATGTAGATAAGGTTCTCATGGATACATTTCAGTTTAGGCATTTTCTGCAGTAATTCTAGACATACAGGGTGCTGGGAAATTTGTCAGCCATAACATGAATACTGGCTAAAAATAAGAGAGAAGGATAGATATTTATGCACAATAAAACAAAAATTATGACTCGTCTTTAAGCTATGGATCATGTTTTCTTGCATTTTCTATTAGTAAGAGAAAAAGTTGCTACTTGTTCTAAACAATCAAAATCTTTAAAAATCTGACATGCAGTAGAAAAAAGTTTTACTTCATTAACCTTCAAAACTATAGTGTGAACTAATACAGGAAAATCTAATATTTATGCAAGCATGTATTATTTGTACATCAATTCATTGTGTTCTAGCTATTTGATTCCCTTTCAACTATTTGCTTTCTTACCCTCCAGGAACTGTGAAAGGTCTAAACAGGTCAAGTCCACCATTATTAAGATAAGGTCTAATTTCTCTTTCATTTCCAAATGAAAGCATGATATTATTGAATATTTTTTACTATTGCCTCTAATACTGTTTCTGTTCTGTGTTATGTATTAAATGCAATGCAAACATATATAATTTTAATGTTTCAATAGACTTCTCATTTTCTGTTCCAACATCCAATAAGAGATGGAGCTTGGCATTGTATGTTAATCATAGTACTTGTGTGACAAGCAACTAAAGAGCTAAATCACATGGAAAATATGAAAAAATCTCACAATTTTGCCTAAGATTTTTTGTTTTTAACCATCATGCATTTTGTGCTATATAAAAGTATGCAAATTTAAGTTTTATTTCAAGGCCATTGTTTATGTTTTTCATTGATACTGAATTGATCATGGATTGATACTGTGTGAGAGAAATTTCAGACTGCAATGAGAAAGGCTCAATTCCTCCAAGACTAGCTATCTTCAATCAATAGTTTTGAGCCCATATATATATATTCATTATCACAACCAGTACAATTAATTCATAATCCTTTTGCATAATACTTCTACTGCCAATATTAGCTCTGTTAAATATATCAACTTTAATATAAAAGATAAACCAGGCAGATTTTGTTTGTTCATTGCATGCTGTATTTCCTAAATACTTTAAAATAATGTTCTGCATAGCAGCTGTTATATATTCTTCCAAATTATTCTGAGAAATCTCAAATTTAAGTATTATTTGAAGAGAATAGATGAGATTTGTTCTTATGAGCTTAAAGCTGTCATTGCAGGAAAGATCCAAGTTTTGACATTCAGTGGTGCGGGAATTTTGCCAAAGCAAGAGGGAGCAGAGAAAGAATAGTTTTCTCTGAGGTACTTAATCTGCATATAGATAAGCTTCTTCACTTTGTGAATCATAGATATCAATCATTCATGTTCATCAGCGTCTCATACATATTCATCAGAACAAACTGTTACACATGATTAAAGCTTTTATAAAGTGACAATACTGTGTTTTGTTTTTATCTCAGGTCTCTGTGTACTGAAAACTCCACTAGCTGTTTCCATCTCACAATCTGACAACACTTTTTGCTATCTACAAAGAACCAAAAATCCATATGCGCTTGCACGGATTTACATCCTTCATCCAAACTACTTAGCACTTTTTAAGCAGTTATAAAAGGATCCTGAAAGTTTTCTATTTTCTGAGCTAAGATTTCAGAAATGTTCAAAGGCAAGTTACAAGCTTTTAGGGATTCACTAGAAATAAGTGTATTTAATGTGTTCATTTGCATGCAGGTACTGGGAGGATTGTTGCTATATCAGAAAACGCAAGTACATTTTCATATTTTCCCTAAATGTGCTTTGTGATTTTGTAGCTGTCCTTATTCTTTCTGAGCATCCTTCTGGACTTACAGCCTCTGTGACACTATATTTGGTACAACACTGTGGAAAAAAAACCAGCCCCTGTCTTGCCTAAACTCTTACATTCTAGGATCTTGAACTGTCATTTCTTTAATGAAGTAAGTTGTGTAGAATATGAAGCTTTACTGATTTTACTAGAAGTGTAGCTAGGAAACATAAGCCTAAAAAATATGTGGACAGGTTTGTGAAGCATTCAGAATATATTACACATCTCTGCTTGATCTTGGAAGACTAAAAAGCATCTGTTTAGTACCCAGATTTTCTCCACGAGTGTTTTTTCAAAAGATCATGGTGCTTTGTTTGTCATCTGAAAAAAGTAAGCACTTCAGCTTTTGGCCTGGAGTCAAATGTTTTACACAGCCTGCCTACTCTAGATACTCTCAAACACAAAAATTGATAATCGCAATGAAATTAGAAGCGAAAAGTAGTCTTTTATTATTTCACTTCAGTGAATGAAGAATGCATCAATGAGTGACTAGCATTTCCTTGAGAAAGCAACACTTCTGATTTTTTGCCATTATTCCATTGTAATGACCATTTTTCATCTAACAACAGTGACAATTTGCTCGGTGAGTTAGTGAGATTAAAGAGTATGTCTTGCATTAAACTGAATCCCAGATCAGAGATTTTTTTTAACTCTGGTATTAAATTGGAAAAGTATGCCTTTCTCTGAATTTCTAACCTATGAAACTGGAACATGAATGGGAAAAATAAACATACAGAAGACTGAAATGTACTATGGCAAAAAAAAAAATACAGATGTTTTGTACAGCAGTTTGGTCCCGGGGGGATCTTGTGACAACAGTCCATCAGCTGTTTGACATATAACCACCTCTACTGGTTATTCAAATTTTCTACTCTACCAAAAGAATCATAGCTAGGGTTTAGCCAGCCTTACAGCTTGAAAGATTTTTCTGGTATCTGATCTAAATTTCCTCAGCTATAATATAAAGCCATAGTTTCTTGAACTGTCAGCTGAGCACATGGCGAACAGCTTGTAACCTGGAACTGAGAGCCTCAATTCACTCTCTCTAGACTTAATAACTTTGAGTTCCACAAGCTTTCCTTATATCTGTTCTAATAGGTATGCAATATTTTTTCTCATTCTGTTCCAGAACTTCTTGGAAAGTTGATACCTCCAGCTGGTCACAGTATTCCAGTCACATCTTTACTTGTGAAAAACAACATTTCAAGATTGTTGTAAGTTTAACAAATAAGGGGCCTTTCTGTATATCCTAGTATGTTGTTTGTCTTCCTCACAACAGTGGTACTGTTGTCTCATATTCAACTTCAACTCTGCTGTGACGTGCAGGCAATTTTCTGCAAACCTGCCGTCAATTCTCCTCAAACCTTACATTTATGTACATTTTTATATTAAGTGTAGGAAACTGAATCTGATCCTAATTAGATTTTCTATGTTATTTTTCCAAGGCATGGATATCTCTCTGAAGATTAGTCCTGTTTGCTACTAGGCCTACATGGATTTACTGTTATCTGCACATTTAGTATTCATACTACTAAATCATCAAAAACTTTCATGACATTTTGATTGGTATCACATTTAGAATACCAGAATTCCACCTTCTGTATCATTGCAGTTTGTCAGCAAAAAATCAATACTTATTTTGGACTAATTTTTCAAATTTATGTCTAGTCAGTAGTAGCTTCAAATAGTCCCAATGCCTCTAATATACTTATGCAATCATGTGAGATATAGTTTCAAAACCATTACCGTGGAGACTCTATATATGACTAGATACATCAATATATGTGTCATTGTACTGTCCTATCCACAAAGCCTTTTATCCTCTTACAGAAATAAAGTTTCTTTGAAATTATTAATATATCTCTTTGTTGTCTTCTAGATGTCTCTAAATTATTTCTTACACTACTGGGAAAACTAAAGGTTGTAGATTTACAGCTTTCCATTTTTTAAGGTTAAACACTGTATCTGTGCTTTTCCAAAAACTTGATTCTTCAGCCTTCCTCATCATTTTCTCAAAGATAACAATACATGGCTTTAAGCTTAACCCAGCCACTTGATCTCCCTGGGTACTCTAAGATAAATTTCACAGAGCCCACCAGATACCAAAAATTGTATTTTGACATTTTCTCAGTTTCTAACCTTTTGCTTTAGCCTAGTCTAATTTCTTCTATGCTAATTTAGAACATTGATTATGTTTGCCCATATTACCGTCACTTTTTTATATACTGGAGACTGAAGTAAAATGGAATTCAACTTATCAGTCTTTCTGGGTCAACAATCTAAGAGTTCTGTTTATATCTCTTTTGGCACAATACAGCTATAACTTCATATTTGTTTTATCTATGTTATATTTGGTGGAAATAATATGTTGCCAGCTGATGCAGCTTTATTTGTTAACAATATTTTAAAAAATAATTAGGAACAAAGGATTTAGTTTGATAGCAGCATTTGGAACTTGGAAGACATGCGGCTAGCTGTCTAATATTACTATTTAGGAGCTTGATTCTTTCAGACCTAAACTAGCCTACTGCAGCATTTGAGTGAACTTTACAGGGATTTGAAACACAGTTGCATCTGGAGATTCTCTCCCGAGAAGTAATTTTAGTTGTCTATCCATCATATCTATTTCCTTTTCCCTTCAGTTAAATTCATTAAAATCTTTCTGTACAGAGGCACGCAACGAGTCTACTTAGTTACTTCTTAACCTCTGCCTGGTTGCAGCAAAGTGATTCAGAGAACATGAAATATTGTGTCTATAGTGGGTTGGCTACATTCTTTGAGAGGGTGATCTGCAGAATCCATCCATATTATCAGGACATTTCCTATTCACAGCAGTCTTCACACAAAAATGACCCATCCTTTTGGGATTTAAAGACTAGACTCACTGACATAATTGTGAAAAGCTCTGAAAATGGGCAGGGAGTATTGACATTACAATTCTTTAAGAAGAGGAAAAAAAAATCAAACCAAAAAAAAGCACACTCATAAGATATTTAGGAGCCTGGGTCCTGTGTCCTCCTCAATTAAAGGCATTGAAAGCCATATCTAATTTCCTCAGAGAATTTTTTAAGACCTATGGCATAGATTAATTTTTGTCAGGCACCTCTCCTGTGACGTTAGTTCTCTTTACAATTCATAGGACTAAGCTGATAGTAGTATTTTAGAGACGTGTGACTAGTTCTGTATGGAAAAGTACTTGAATACCTGCCTATGGTCTGTGGATCACTTCTGGGGTTTTTTTACTGAATAACTTCAGTTAATTTGCCAGGATTAATATAGAATAATATGGGATAATCTGGGATTAAACCAAGATTCCTTGTAGAAGCATGATTTAACTTTTAACTAGAAACAGCAACTTTAAATAAAAATAATAAATTCTGCTAATAAAGAAGCAAAATTTGAATAAAAATTAGATTAAAACTAATGATTTAATTCATAAAGAGAAGTTCTGACAGTGATAAAAATTAGTGAGTACTTAAGTTGAAGAAAAGTAAAAGTTAAAAAATGGTGGCATTAAAAAAGTAGAGGAGATAGTGATAGATGAAGAAAAGTAGGGACGAAAAAGGAGACATGTTCTATTGTAGAAAATATTGGCAGAATGTGACTATGCCCACCAGATCTTTTGGCAACTCAGTGCCAGGAAATGATATGATTAAGCAGTGATCAGTTAATTAGGGATGTATAAATCAAGCAATTAATTGTATAAACACAATTAAGTGAGAAAATCATGTAGGTGCAGAGTCAATTAGGTTGTAAAACTCATTATAAGTAAAACACACAGGCAATGGAGTGGAATTAAACAGGAAAAGTTTAAGGATTGAAAATTAGCTGAGCAAAGAAAATCAATAACTGGACAGTCAACAGAAGTAGAGAATCAGTTAAGCAGGATGAAAGGTAGTTGCATTATTAAAGAAATCATCAATAAATCAATAAATTAATTCTCTAGAGAGTGATGTGATCGGTAAAGTAAGGACAAACAGTCCAGTCATTATCAGTAGGCAATCAACGAGGCATGAGAACAGCTACCTGAAGTAAGTTTAGGGGATGTTCTAGGTATCATCAGCAGCCACAGTATAGTAGAAACATACCTTTCTTACTGTATGTGCAATTACAGTGTGACATTGTGCTCTGTTTGAGGAATCATATTTTATCTACAGAAAAAAATGCCTTTTTAGAGGGAAAGCTATAAGTGAAGCCCTAGTAACAGCAATTGCTCTTTGCAAATTTAAAGACATATAACCTACAACATCTCTTATTTTGCAATAAATATAGTTACTTGATAGTAAAATTATAATATGACAATTCTATTTAGTTGATAAAAAGCAATATTAAAGTTCAAGGTTGTTTCAGGAATACCTTTTTTAGGTTTTCAGTTATTTGTGTTAAAAATTCAGTTTTGCTCTTTCCACTATTTAAGTAGTCACTCAAATGTCTTCTGTAGTTATGTTTGTAGATAGAAAAATCATACTAAAATGATGTATGTAATCTACTAAGACCATGGTTGCTTTTACTTGTCTACAACTACTTTAATTTTTTTTAAATACTAGTAACTTTTTGCAAGGCCAACGATATCAACAAATAAATATTTTAAATTAACTATTCTGCTTCTTAGCTTCATGTAGAAGACATCCAGGATTTTGAAGTAAACTAAGTGAACAGTAGTTTTATGCCAGATCTGTGCATTAGAGTTTATAAATGACTGGAAAGGGCTGTGTAAATTCCTTCATGTAGGTCTTACAGTTAATTTAATTGCCTGACTTTCAGAAGTTCAGTCTTTCTCACTTTGCTCAAAAATTGTCAATGGTACTGGTTTGTGTGAAGATCTTGTACCAAACATTAATTGCATGACTTCATTTCTGTGCTTGTTTATTTCCACTTGAAACCTAATTTTGGAATTGAAATACATTCTAAGAAGGTGAAGAACTACCATATTACAATATATTGCAGTATACAAAATATCAAAGCTTGGAAATGCCATTAATCAGGAATTAAATCCTAGAGTACATGCCAGAAGTTTAAGTTTAGAAATATTGCAAAAGTGTTGTGATATTTCTCAGAACAATTATTGCAAACCTATGGAACTCAGATTTGTGGTTAAAGGGAAAAATAATACAGCATCATTTATGTGTGGAAATGTTGAGCTAAAGCATTTAAACAGTATAATATTTGCCTTGCCTTAATACTACAAGCAGTTTGTGGTCAGAAGAATATGTAAAATCTTCCAGGTTTTGTATGGGATCAGTACAGAACCACCACCTCACTTTACAAATGTCGAAAAGCAAAGAAAGTGCTAACATACTGCCTCTAAAGAGCAAGGATGATGTCAGGATAAATAAGGATCAGACCTAATAGGAAAATTTCTGTTAGATTTTTCTGTTTAGGAGAGTTTCATCAAAAAATGTCTTTGAGGTTTCAGTTCAAACACTCCATGTTGAAACTTTCCCTGTACACAGAAGCAGATTTTGTGTGTCTTTTCAAGATGGTCAATATATGGAGGGTCTGGGTTTCCTGCCCTATGGCAGTCCATCCAGCAGCTCTGTCTGCAAACCTCAAAAAAAAAAAAAAAAAGAATATTTAAGCTTCCTTGCCTATGAAATAACCCAGTGGATCATGGCTCTGGAACAACCTGTAGAAAAGTGGAATCTTAGAAATTAGAGTTAGAACCTGGTGAATCAGGAGCATTGATACATCACATAATTTCATAATTTCGCATTTGCACAATCACAAATCATGTAGGCCAATGACAAATGTTATCTAATAATTTTCCTGATATCAAACTGCTAATACTTTTTTCCTAATTTCAAGTGAAGTATATTCAAAAAAACTGTCTCCTGATCTCCTAAATGGGAATGTCCTGGTTTGAGACCTCAAACAGTATCTGTGTGCTGCACTTAAAATTTATACTTTTCTAAACTTTCCAGAAATGTTTGTTTCATCACAATTTAATACTATGCTTTAAATAGCAGTAAGTATCTTCAGAGATATCACTGAGCAGAAAACTGTCCTAAATACACCTGTGGAAAAATATGTACGTGTATACTGATAGAAAACTTTTTGGTTATAACAAACTCTTTCAAAAGAGTATTTACTTACATAAATACTTACTGCAAAAGACCAAATAACAATAGCTCGAAGTTTCACTATAAGCCGCAGGGAATAGACCTAATTTTTTTTTTTAATATTTTAGGTGTCTATAGGCAATTTTAAAGATAGAATATGCTTTAGTGATTTGTAGAACTTCTCAGAGGATTACATTTGCATCAGCTGGAGTTTAGTATATTGAAGTCTAATTTTTGTTCCACAATATTATTAAGTACGAATCACAAACAGCTTGAAAATTACCTGCAATATGTTTCAGTATACAGTTACTCCAAACAAGGATTGAGACATCAATAAAGAACGAAAAATTAAGTTGAAAACACTTAAATCCACCCCCCAGGGTTCACACATCACTCTCCTCTGCTGGAAGAACATCTTGTGCATGATATGCTACAGGAGTAATTCCTACATTTTAGACAAAATGTAATATGCTAATATCTTTAGCATTTACTAATTCCAAATAAGCAGTTATAGAGCAGAAAACAAACAAACAAACAAAAACCTCAGCATCGTATTTTACTTGTCATATATATTTCAGCGTATATATTAGTTCACTTCTAAAGAAAGAATTATTCAAAAATAATTTGAGTTAGTAGTTTCAGATCTATTAATTCTGTCGGTTACCAGCTCTTAGATTCTTCCTCCAGTCAATGAGCATGGTCCGTGATGGGGCTATACTCTGCTCATGCTGTATTCTGAATCATGTGTACAATGCAAAAATTCAGAAAAAGTAAAAATTTTTCTGGACTGATAATACTATTTATATATTCACTTAATGTTACCTATCTAAGAGAACAAAGCAAAAATGATGCATTGAAAGATGCAATATGACTTTGAAGATTTTGAAAGATTTTGAAAGAGAAGGTTGGTTTCTATGGATTCATCTGCCTCCAGTACATAGACATATATATGTAATATTATGAGTGTGGACAGGTATTTAGAAATTTACTCTTTCCCCTCTCAGGTAAAGGTACTATGCTACCAAACAGGAATTTTGTCACCAAAGGCCAAATTCTCAGCTTTTATAAGCTGTCCTAACTCTCTTAGCAGACTTTCTAATGATGTAAGCCAGAATTTTCAATAGGACACTTTCACATTACGTGCTGAGTATGCCTCAGTTTCTTTCATGAATGAAGATAGTGTGATCTTGGTATGTTACGTTACATAAATTTATATTTATCAACTTGTATTTGCAATACATAGTTGATTGAGCTATAACAGATCAAAAATATCTTTAAATAATCTGTCACAAAACTGTATATAATTTTAAAAAATGAATAAAGAACTTATAGCCATATAAACATTTTTCCCTTATATTAATGCAATAGAAAGAGTATGCTAATTAGCTTAATTATTTAGGTTTTGCTTTGTTCCATTTGCATTCTGATATCAAGGTAATTAAAGATGACTAATTATATTGTATGGGATGTTATACTTTGCATTAAATGGAAGCTCCACCAGTTGGAGAGATTAAATTGATTTGAATAATACTTTCTGATGGATTAATTATTTTGTTTTCAAACTGGGTTCTGTCAGTGTATTTAGACACTACTCCAGTATCATACATTAGCATGTGAATGTTCAAAGTTGCTGTGGATCGGTGTTAAGATAACTTCTCATATATTTAAAATATGTTTGGCTTGCTGCAGTCTGAAAATAGGGTTTACTTATTTATTTAACACAGCTTACTAATATATTGTAAAGAAGTCTTTGCTCTTAAGAACATATTAGAGAAAACCTTAACAGCATCTTCAAAATGGGCACGAAAGAATATCCATGGAACTAGAGGTGATGCGCTAAATCGCAGTCTCCAGGAAAACAATGGAATAAATACTCCTAAATGCTACGTATAGGTGTATGAAGAAAGAGAAAGTGATTAGGAACAGCCAGCATGGATTTCCTAAAGGCAGCTTGTGCCTGACCAATCTGATAAACTTCTACAAAAAGCTGACAGCCTTTGTGGATGAGAGAAGAGTAATAGACTTTTGTTAATAAACTCTCAAGGTTGTTTGCCTTGACTTGATCTCCCATATTATCTTGACAGCCAGTGAGATATGGTTTGGCAAGGTTGGCTACCAGATTGAAAATGAGCTGAACTATTTGGCTGAAAGGCTTGAGGTCAACGATATAAAGTCCAACTTGTGGACAGTTATTACTAGTCTTCCTCAGGGGTCAGTACTGAGGTCAATACTGTTTAATGTCTTTAATAAAGGCCCAGATGGTGAGGCAGAGTGCACCCTCAACAAGTTTTGGGGATGATACCAAACTGCATATGGAGTTGGGGTGTGGGAGGAAGTGACTGACATTCTGTGGGGAAGAGCTGCTGCAGAGCAACCTTGACCCTGGAAAAATAGGCTGACAGAAAACTCTGTGAGTTCAACACAAGCAGATGGAAACTTCTGCATCTGTTTTGAACTAACCACATATAACAGGGTAGGCTGGGCCCTGGGTGGAGACAGAGCAGATACACGAGGCTCACAAAGACCTTTTCAAGACTTGAAGGTCGTGGTAAATGAGAAGTTGAATGTCAGCAGCATCCAGAGTGCTGTTCTCTAGTTTAGAGCTCCCAATATAAGAAAGTCACTGTCAAACCAAAGTGAGTCTAGCGGAGGACCACTGTGACAACTGGGGCTGGAGCACATGTTGCACAACAAAAGGCGGAGATAACCGGGTTTTGTTCATGAGGTTGGTGAAACCTGAGGGTAGAGCAGGGACTCAGAAACGTGCTGAAACCTCGATCTTTGGAGATATTTGAAAGAGCCTGAAATGGTCCTGAACAACATGATCTATTTGGCCCTGTTTCTCTGTGGTGGCTAAACCTTCAAGGACCCTTCTAAGTTAATTCATTCTATGATTCTATGTTATCCGGGATTTTTTGTGTAAAACTTGGCTCTTACATAGAGCCCAGACACTGAAATATTATCTTACAGAGCTGGACAAGTTAAAAAAAAATGGACTGTCACTGAATAAGCAGGGTTTCTTTGCAAATGTTTACTTGAAAGTTAATAATCTGTGCAGCATTTTCTGTTATTAGTCAGGTATTATTTTCATGTTTAAAATAGTTGTTACTGAAACACAAAGCATAAAAAAGATCATGTAACTACTCACACAACCTTTACTATAAATATCCCAACAGTTTGAGTGTAACACTAAAAATATTCAAATTCTTGAGTGATAAATTATTTGGAAGAATCTGTACAGTTGTTATTTGCCAGCCCATTGAGTTTTCTTTCTCTTTTACCACTTCCCCCTTCCCCATATATTTATGGAATAACATTATAATAGTTCTGAAAGAACTGTTAGTAGGATATTCTTTGAAAACACTCACCTTTGTAGTTATTCTTGCTCTGCTACAGTTACATCATGATCATGTAAATAACTACACATAAAAAAACAGTGTGCAATATATATTTGATGAGACAAATCCTTAAGTGCGCTGAGGTTCGACATCCACACAAATATGTAGAAGGCACTAAAAGATTCAATGTAAATGATAATACCATTCGCTTATTTTCTAAAAATTATATTCCCATATTTTCACATGGGAAATATGAATGCATACACTCAGTGGGTATATGTTGATGAAAAAGAGTTTGTCTGCCTTCTCCATACCTTATTTGCTAAACCCATGCATGATCACTCACTAGCCTCTTCCACCTTGTGTACTTGCAAGCCGTTTATAAGGACCTCAGAAGTGTGTTTCAGTTCCTTGTTTCACTGTATGGTTAGACTGTGTCCTACATCTATACCACAAAGAGCTCTGAGGGAGACTGCTTGCTAATCAGTTTCTCTTCCACCTGCCTTCTATTAATGAGGATCCACCGGTGAATTCTCAGAGAACCTCACAAAGTGATCACTTAATTTAAGTTTGAGGAAATTACTCTATGCTCATTCAATTTACTGTACTGAATGACATTTCTCAATTTTCCTTTTTTTTTATCCATATTGCACAATGTTATTTAACCATGTCCATTTTTTCCCTCTTGAGCATAGTTTTGTAATAAGACTGAAGTGTAGCTATGAGCTCATCTCAATTATGAGAAAAATACCTTTCACCGTGTAATTAGTTCCCATTTAAAGTCCAGCCATTTAGATTACATCCCAAAGTGCTCAAGTCCTATTTCTTGTTTAAAGTGTGCAACTCTACTGTAGAATGTATTTACTCTGGATCATCTGTTACTGATTTGTGTGAGGCAATAGCAGAGCACATCATTACATTTCATTACATGAAATACAGGAAATTAATCATAACATTAGGATATGCAAACAGCAATGCCAATCATCAAAATTTATCTTATAGTCCTGTAGTAGTATCTCCCCAAAGTCATCTTTTTAAGACTGTTTCCAAAGAAATGAATACAGCGTAAGTAATGAACATCAACCTTTAAAAGCTCGAGCTAAAATTTTGAGTTAGGCAATGTAACTGAGAATAAACCAAACTGTACAATAGAAGGAGAACATGGATGGGCATTCTTCCTCTGCATAACATTGGCTATTATGGGATGATGTCACCAGTGGCAAAATGGAGTTCCACAGCATGGTCAGATGATGTCCTACCTCAGTTTTATAAGAAATATTTCTACTGAAACAGAGGTCAAAACATTAGTATACTGTCTTGTATGCACGGGTTTGCTTAAAAGTTTTTGTCATTACAAATATATCAGAAATACACACATAACTCACATATTTTCAATGACCCGACTATACATACACTCTTCAGCAACTGCCCATGACTTGTATAGTTTTTAATGTTATCTGTCAGATAGAGAAAACTATTTAAACTCTACCTGGATGACTGGAGAACAAAGTTACTGAAACATAAATAGAAGACTGGGGGTGTGAAGAAGAAAAAGAGAGCCAGAGGAAAAAGAAATTGTGACTCTATTAAATAAATCTTAGTCATTTTAAAGCAGTTAATTTTACCAACTTCTATTTTCTTCGAAAACAAGAAAAAATATGTAAGACAAACCCTAATGCCTTTGCAAACATAGATATATGGGTCTTAACTGGAGATCATGAAAGAGAATGAGACATTGAAAAAACTAAAATTTAAGAGGCTTATATCACTCTTTCTGTTGCTACCAAATTGCAAGTGTCCCCAGAGAACCTTCTGCAGAGCCCCAGATCAAAGTGAACAATTGTCTCAAATGTCGTCTTGAGAAACAGAGACACTCGAATCAAGCAAACTCCTAAACCAGGCATTGTGCTTTGGGAATTTCCTCATTTTGGTGAGGGACAGGGGCAAATGGAAGTGGAGGCAGGAGGCTGGCTTGTGAAGGCTACCTCTCTCCCTCTGAGATGTCATGTAGGCAGGGAGGACCATGAGACCACTGACACCCTCCACTATACCCACCAACTAAGCACAACAGCACTCCTCCCCCAGGGAGGAACAAACTGTTGAAGACAATCTCTAAATTGTTGAATAGCGGCCAGTGTTCCAAGATAAGGAACATCTCACAGTTACAAACTTGCTTGACCAAGGATATACATCTGCTGCGAGACTGAACCAAGGAGTTGGCAAGAATAACAAGGACTCTGGTATCCTCAGGTGATGCATGACCATAAAAGGACAAAATTAGTAGGGGTCTTCCTCCTCAGACAACCACCAGAGACCCTCTGAGACCCCCACACAGCCGCAGATGACTTTGCTGGCTCAGCACAATCCCCGTGCAAGTGCAGATGACTACTTGCACAACATAAAGAATATGCATTAGATAGGTAGAACTGCTGTATTAGTTAAGTGGAGCTTTTTGTAGCTTTTGTGTATAAATATGCAATGCGATTGTAAGTGGGCATGCGCGCCCAACACTGGAGCACCCTGACCACCAGCAGAAGTCTCCACTGCATCCAAGGGTGGTGATCTCTCTTATCTTTCTTTTTGTTTTCCTCTCTTTCTCTGTCTCTGACCTTCTAGGCACATGTTGTTATACATCTGCTGTATTTTGTAGTTTGTTGTAAGTTTTGCCAAGTCAATATCAGTTCTAAACCCACTGCGTTAAAAGTAATGTCATTATAAAGTTGCAAAGTTACCATCTTCTGTAATTCCACTAAATTTGAAGCAAAGCTTTGTTTTTTAATCAAGCTTCTTCAGTCATTATCGTGACTGCTGGGTACCGCACAGAGAGGCGGAAAACGTCATCTCCCCCTACCCCCCGAGTGGGATGGGATACCATCTCATTAAAGAAAAATGCTTAAAGAATATTCTGAAACTGTTGTTGAAGTCAAGCTTGAGAGGATATTTTTCCTGTTGAAAAATATCACTACTAACTGAGGGGTCTTCCTACTCACCGATACTTCTTTGCTGAAAACTACAAAAGTTTTAAGGACGAACAAGCATTAAATAATTTGTTTACATTTATTGTCAAGTCATGTAGCCCATTTTAGATGGAGAAGAATAAAGCATAATTAAGGCATGACAAACAGCATAAAAGGTGTTTTTGTTTTCTCTTCTGGGAATTTACCCACTGTTATAACAGACAATAAGAAGTATTTTCACATTAAAGCAGAAATTCTGATTCTTCTCCACTTAATAGTAGTTGGTTTCAAAACTGTGAACAATCTTTAATCTTATTTCCTCATTTTTACAAATAGGAATAGATCATGTACACCATCCCAACTAACCATGTCAGCTAGGTTTGATGACACTGCTCTTGACATGTCATGTCACAGTTTCATTAAGCTGAAAGTGAGAATAATGAAATAAGTATTAATTTGGGGTATATGAAACAAAAAATTTGTATTACCTACCCCTTGAAACTTGTCACTGTTGATCTAGCAGGGGTTTGTCTATGAAGGTGTTTGATTTGTTTACTAATTCAGAAATCAGTTTTTTACAATCAAATTATTTACTTATTCATCTTCAACAATAATAAAAATGCTATTTTTCTTGTAAAATATTTAACCACTTAGATGATATTCCTAGAAAGTGTTCAGTCTTCATGGGCTAGATATCTAGGTATAGCTGTCTAATACTTATAAACTCCTAAACCACTTGCTATTATTTTTTGTTTTATGTTTTGGAATCAGAGAATAGTTTGGGTTGGAAGGGACCTTTAAAAGTCATCTAGTCCAGCTCCCCTGCAATGAGCAGGGATATCTTCAACCAGACCAGGTTGCTCAGACCCCTGTCAAATCTGACCTTGAATGCCCCCCAGGAATGGGTCATCCATGACCTCTCTAGGAAATCTGTTCCAGTGTTTCACCACCCTCATGGTAAAAAATTTCTTCCTTGTATCTAGTGTAAATTTACTCTCTTTTACTTTTAAACCATTACTTCTTGTCCTATTGCAACAGGCCCCGCTAAATAGTTTGTCCCCGTCTTTCTTGCAAGCCCCTTTTAAGTACTGAGAGGTCACAGTGAGGTCTCCTCACAGCCTTCTCTTCTCCAAGCTGAATAGTCCCAACCCTCTCAGCCTTTCCTAATAGGAGAGGTTCTCTATCCCTCTTATCATTTTTGTGGCCCTCCTCTGGACCCAATCCGACAGGTCCATGTCCTTCTTGTGCTGGGGGCCCCAGAGTTGGAGGCAGGACTCCAGGTGGGGTCTCACCAGAGCAGAGACGAGGGGCAGAATTACCTCCCTTGACCTGCTGGCCACACTGTTGGGGATGCAGCCCAGGATACAGTTCAGTTCACTGTGAATGTGCACTGGAGGTGCTAACAGGTACATCCTGGACGAACTTGGTCTAGTGCGTACGTGCTACCA
>Ga0181612_154232_pt1 | contig 16954 bp, 11 predicted proteins | sample HoacroProtozoa21_FD_119630 | JGI IMG/M metagenome (GOLD analysis project Ga0181612, IMG submission 119630) | Hoatzin crop microbial communities from Cojedes, Venezuel. Combined Assembly of Gp0051906, Gp0051904, Gp0051908
CGCCCGCCCCCCCCCTGCCCCGCCCGCCGGCCCCTCAGCGCGGGGAGGAGGCCCAGGGCTTCGCCTGCTACAGCAAAGCGCCGGCCGCCGCAGGCGAGTGCACCGGTTCAGCCGGGAAACCGTCCTTCAGCCTAAAATAAATCCACAGTATCTGAAGTACAGTTTCCTTCATTCACACTATTATAATTGCAGCATTCAATAACATCTTTTCATATACAAAGCAGCAAGGTGATTTTGCTTCCCTTCCCACATCATTCTTCCTTCCAGGGTTACATGTGAACTATGGTGTGCTATTTTTTTTATTACTCCTATTCTGAATTTTTTTTTTTTTCTTCCTTAAAGAGAGACATACACATTGTGGAAGGAGCAAAGAACTGCAAAGCCTGGAAGAACCAGGCAAATACTCTCCTCATCTTCAAAACTCCAATCTCTCTTTAGTTAAAAACTGGTATTTCTTTTGAAGCGCACACTTCTTCTGCCAACTTCTATACCAGCAGCCTTTTAAGCAGTCTCCTTCCTCAAACACTGTCCGTACTTGGAACAGTTCTTCCACAAGGTTGGGTTTTTTTGTTTGTTTGTTTATTTTATAAAGGTCTTGTTATAAACTTTTATAATCACAAGCACAACGAAACACCACCTCAGTGCCTCTCTTGCCCAACATAGCTCTTTACACTACATCTCTCAGTGCAATCAAGCACAGTAAAAGCATAAGCTGAAAGCACTAAGAGAGAAATTATTTCCTTCCACTGCCTCTACCCAAACAGCTCGTTTTTTCTACACACACGTGACTTTTGAATGTGACTCCTGAATCTGTGTCCTGCTGTCCAGATCAGATCAATCACTGGAAAACATTCCATGGAGCAAGAGACAGCAGAGCCCAACAAAAGACTGAGTACTTTTGCAACTATGAAGCACACCTTATTATTGCATGGTTTCACCAGCAGTATCTGTACCTTGACTGGACTCAAACTTTAGAACTCAAATACTAGTGAAATTTGCATGTGCAGGGGGAAGGCTTTGTCTAAGTCCCTAACCAACCTCAGGTGACACTGCAAAAGCTCTCAAGTAGATGGCACATCTGAAAGGGGGAAAAAAAAAATTTGAAAGCATCTTTATTTACATAGGCATTTTTTTCCCTTTCCTTTCATAGTAACTGGCACGTTTCTTCCAGATAAGAGACAAAATATGGGGCTGCAGAGGAAACAGGTTTATGCTTTAAGAGTGAGATTATCTTGATTGAGAATATAAATCATTACCTCTCTACTGGGATTAAAAAAAAAAAGAAAAGGCAACACCTACTAACGACTGGTTACTAAATCTCTTTGCTATCACTTGAAGAGAAATAGCCTGGTACAGGTGGCATGTAGGATAGTCTCATCTTCGCAAGTTCTCCAGTTCAGAATTCGCACCCCTAAATCAAGTCCTCTGTATTATCAAGTATATGCAGGCAACAGCTTCAAGAACTCAACTACTCAAATCCCAGACAAACCAGCTCCATCACCCCCCTGCACCGTCTACACTTCAAAAGCAGAATCTGTCAGAGGGAAAAAATCTCGAAGCTCTTCCCACTTAATGGCTTTAGTCCACAGCATCCAAAGCGAGAAAGCAACAGAAAACTGCATCTAGTTATCCCACTCCTAATCACATACATTTTTTTCTCTGCTAAACTGAATGGCTTTGTGGCTTCACAGAAAATCTTGTATACAAACCTCTGAGAGCAGTAACTAGTAAGAAATTATAAAGCTTTCCCTTTAGAGCCTCTCACTTCAATTACTGCTCAAAAACACAAGAGCAAGAGCTCCCCCCCCTTCCTGAAAAACCCAAATATATGCACACAAACAAAACCTTACCAGGAAACCAGCATTAAATTCTCCCCAGTTTAGTATTAGTTCCAGTATCAGCATCACCATAAGCCCTATGCCCTGATCAGATAATTTCTTTTATTCAGCCCTACAGCAGCTGGAAGATGATGAAACTAAAAGGAACAAAAAAATTCTAGAAGAAATTTAAACACAGTAATTCAGAGCTAAAATCTAATATCTGCTAGCTGCCTGCTGTGAAAAACAACCACAAATGTTCGCAACCATTTCTTTCTGAACCAATAAACGATCCCAGCACACAGAAAGAGCATGAGAGTGAAGCCCTCAAGGTACAAAACACGTCGAACATGCTCATTACCGAAACTTCTAAAACAAACAATTGTTTCCCATAAAAGGCTAGGATGGCCAACAACCACCCAATATTGAACCACTAAGCCAAATCATCACCAAATAAAACTACATAAACTAAACACATAACTGTAACAGAGTCAAAGGCATAAGCACACAACGCTTGTTCACACTGACAAAAAATTTGTCAGGGTTTGTTCCCTGCTGGGGTCTCAAATGCCACCTTTGGGCTTCACTGCCAGTGTGATGCTCCTGCAGAAGCCTGCAAAGGTAGAAACATCTCCAGACTTTCTAATGAATTAATACATTTCAGATATAAGAAAACCCATAGAAAACAATAGAGAAAGTTCACAGGGTAAGAAAAGGGGATGGAGCAAGGTCTGCTTCTTCCCACAGTAAGAAGGAAGAAAGGGCATCTGGATCAAACCCTTTCTTTACACTACTGCCCTGAACATCATCTGCTTTTGGAGATGACTTGAAGAGGGCAAGCAGAGCTGAACCTGCAGCATCACTTCTCAAGAGAGGTCCATGAGCAAGCGACTTAGTGCTCAAGGACTAAGAGTGCTCCCTGCCAGACAGCAACACGTTGTTTCCCATTACAGGTAGCCCTGGTTTCAACTGAAGACCAAATCTGGTGGTTTTCTTAAGAAAATGAAAACCAAATGTGACTCCTAGGTCACTACGTGCCTAACAAGCAAAGCAGCACAGCCTCAGGTAACAAATTTTAGCACCAGTTCCTTTTCCACTCGTTAAAGACATGGCAGTGCAAGGACCAGCACTGTCCGAGCCAAACTGAAGAAGCTATGTCACAGTAGTTAGTGGCAAATTAGACTCACCACCAACATCATCCTTTCAACTCCCTCTACGCAAGGCAACTGGGGGCTTCTTCAGGCATGTCAATGAACAACAACTAAGTCCAGCAAAACACCCACAAAGCGTTTTTAACATCTGGACTTAAAGGTGTAAAACCTCAGAACATTACTTACAGGTCACACGCTCATAAGAGAACATGAACATTTTGGAGGAAAAGACGTACGATTGTATAGATGACTCTACATAGGTTGACTCCCGATTTTCACTCCGGAGGTATACAGTGAGCTGGCACCCAGAAGGGGAATCAAAAGACACAGCAAAGCTACAGGCAAGCAAGCAAGTGAACTGAAGCCGTATTGCAGAAGCTACCCCAAATGTACCCCCTACATCATAGGAACTAAATTGCTAGCATCCCTTCTACTTCAAATGTCTCCGTTCCAGCTCATCTGAAATCAACTTCTGCTTCTCCTAAAGACAATTTCTGTATTGCTAATTTTTTCATGAGCTTACATCACTGCCCTTCCAAAACTTAAACCTGTAGCAACAGAGGTGGTATTAAAATTTTAAGTCTTCCCTCATCAAAATACATTTTTATTTGATTATTTTTTACAGCATTTTGGGACTTACAGGGCAACACTAAATTTTTCAGAGATGCATCTATTCATCATCATGGCCTCCATACAATTTGATGCACAAAGTGCTGACACCAGGTAGAATACTTCTCAGTCCACCACAGAGACCTGAGACTGATTGATACAAGCTCTGGTTTTTAACTGCAAATTTCCTCCACAAGGTCCTATGCAGGGAAGTGAACTTCCACTCGTTGTCTGCAACACAACAAAGGAAGAAAGTTCTCCTGTTATTGTCTACTGACTAATTTCTACACTACAAATCATTCTGACCTTCAAGCTCGGAAGTTCCAGGTTTTATAGAAGGCCTACCTTCCCAACACACAGCCAGGAAAGAGTTCTCTCGAATGAAACTTTACCACTATTCGGTTAACTCTGGAGTAATGAAAATGCCTTTTTTTAAGCCCCAGGAGTTCTGTCCAGAGGAAAGTATAAAAACTACCTTTCAAACTTCAAGCACTGCAAGATTTCTAGTGGTGTCAAAACAAGTTAATTCCAAATAATGTAATTAAACAAAACTCAAAAGATCGAGGCAAAAGGATTTGATCTACATGGTGAATGGTTTTCAGACTTCTCCTGTGGAAGAGTCTGCACAGTTTGACCCAAAACTGGACTAACAAAAAAGAGTAATTACGTCATTCAATGGCCATGAATTGTAGAACTGATTCACCAATACTTATGAAGGCTGTTTTTCAACAGTGAGACTCTCTCACTATATATATATATATACACACACACATATATATATATATATATGGGTCAGTGTTGTGTTTTGACAAACATAAAGATCATTCTGTCAAATACGAGATCACAAATTCTAAAAGCAGAATTTTACGAGGGCCTGCTTGAATTTAGCAAGCTGAAGCTCTCTACTCTATTATAACCATTATGACAGTTTTACAATGAAGATGAAATTTATTTGCCACCAACATTAGCAGGACAAATTTATATATAACAAATGCTTTAAAATGTACTGATAAAAATGCCTATTGATACTGTCAGAGCTGCTTGCAATTTGACAGATCAAATCTTATTTTCATTCTTAAACCCCATGAAGGAATGGTATCACCAACTTGCATTCTGTAGTGAGCAAATTGATTAATCCCCCTCTATAGAAATCTCAACTCTTGATTATACCTATCAGACGTTAAGCAGCATTATTCTAGAGTGACAACACTTGACAAATTCCCAAACCATTTTTCTCAGCCTTTGTGGCCATGCTAGCTTGTATTAACCCTGATGAAAAATTAATTTTCCTTATCTTCTGCTAAACCCCAAAATCCAAATCCGCCAAACTGGCAACTCTTTCTGTAAAGGTATTATGAAAACCTCTAAAAGATTAATTGCATGTCTTCAGGTGACATTAAATTAATTTCTGTACTCGTGACAGACATTTGATACTCCGTACTGAGCGGACAGATAACATTGTCAGGATACACAGAAGGACAGTGGTGCAGTGTCCCAGGGCAGCCTCTTATGAATTCTCCTTTCGATAAGGCCATACTTCACTGTCATCAGCGCTGTTAGGGATCTTGCAGCCCGTAGACCTCACTGCACAGGTTTCTATTAACTACGACAATGCTGTGTCTATCCATGTAATCTTTATAAAGCTAATTCAAGATCAGCCAGCGGTAAAGGGATGTGTATGCTGGATAAAGCACTTAAAGGAAACAAACTCTGGTTGATTTGTATAAAAATAACAGAGAGAAGCAAAATGTTTTCATCTTTTCTTAGATGTACCGCAACTCAAATTCTCTGCAGCATGATGAAGGTTTAAATCTTGCTGGGAAATCTCAATCCAGAGATGTCTTGTAATTGATTTCCTTTAAGAAAGGAGAAACCCCTCTTTTGTTACCAGTTTAGGCCAATTTTTCTAGAAATGAGTACCCCTACAGTATCACAGTAGTTAAGAGGGGGGGAAAAAAACCCACCCTTTAGGTTATTAAATTCATCTTTATTTCCAGGTCAAGAGAAATTACTATTCATCGGTTATATAGATTTTCATATGCAAACTTGTATTTTACTGATACTGTGACTGACTACAGTAAACGAGGCAGACATCTACACAGGCAACTGTGACCCCCATGTAACAAAGAGAAAACAACAGTAAAGCAAAAACCACACAGAGCAGGAAAGATCACCATCTAATATACGCGAGTATGTTCCCACTACAACTATCAGAAACATCTATTCAAGGCAAACCTCTAGTAAGCAGATATTTCTCTTCAACTGGTGCTCCAAATGCTTTACCACTTTGATACGGCCAGTTGGCAGACTGGGCACCTGGGAACAGGAAGCCTAATCACTTGCCAAACACCCCACCACCAAGCGACCTGACCAAGCACTGTCTCAGAACAGCTGAAGGTCTGTTTTCGATCTGTCAAAAAAGCCAATGAGAAACACCTGGAGAACTGTTTCGAAAGGCCTTCCAAGACCTTTCAAAGTCTTTTTTTAAATTCAAGAATAGCAGTACGTAAAAAATCCTCCGGCTTTCCAGCCAGGCTCTATCAGCACTACTCTACCAGCAGACCACTCATCATTAACAACTGGTTTAAGACATACTAATGGCCTAGTTTTGACTCAGAGTACACACAGAAATAAGCTACACCAGACTACAGAAGTAGCAGAACAACCAAAGCATTCCCCATTCACACCAGAAAAAAGACAATTCTGGTGCTGGCCAGTGAATTATGGGTTATTTTTCCTAGCCTAAAAAACTTTTGCATGGGGCAAACTTACCTCAAACAAGAGCACCCAGACTAAGCAATAAATAAATAAAATGCAGATAAATAAAAGGAGATGGTGGAGAACCCTAGGTATACACGTGCTACACTGAAGTTTCACAACGAGTGACAAACACAGCAGATCAGATGTCAAATCATGACTGCGCGTTTTTCTAGTACAACCACCCACCAGTTCATTATGAAAAAAAATACAAATTCTATGTCAAAGCTACAGCAAAATCCAGGTTCTAGACTGGATATGTATAATACTCTCAGAAGTACCTTCATTTTTACTTTGCTATCTGCAAAATACATAGCAGAGAGGTCAATAAACACCTTTTTGAGCAAAGCTTCCTGGTTCCCTTTTCAGCTGCCAGTCTCCAGGACAATTTTTTGTACAGAGAATTTTAGTGAAGCCTGGACACGCACAGAAATCACCAAGAGAACAGGCTCCCATGGGAAAGTATCAGCGATTCAAAACTTCTGACGGCCCAAAGCTCCTGACAGAGCGCTTCTCAGCCGGACACCAGCACGGCACAGAAAGCCAGTACTGGATATTGGAAACCAGTACAACTGGAGCTTCCCTTCCTCGGTCATGTCTAGATTCTGTAGTGCACGTTCCTCGAAGCTTCAAACTAATGGCAAGTTGAATCCCTCTGGCGTGTTGCTCTAAGCTCCTTGTACAGTCTTGACCAGGACAAGCCCCCTGACCTCCCTCCCCACCCAGGTACAGTGCCAGGACTCTCCCAGCCCAGAGCCACACTGCCACAGCAAAGGTCTATTCCAAGCGGTCAGGCCTGAAACACCATTTGACAAATGCATTTGTGACTTCTGAAAACATTATGTTTAAATTGGACAAATTTACATGTTTCCCCCTCAAATTAAGAGATTGCATTCAATTAGGTTTTTTTTTTGTTGTGGGGCTTTTTTTTGGTTTTTTATGTTTTTTTTAAAGAGCGTTACAGTTGCCTTTAGTCACTCCTATCGGGAAACCGGGCTACTAGACACTCCATAACACCAACATCATATCAATATGAATTTTGCACTATAACACACACGATGGCAGAAAAACTCTCCTCTGAGACTTAGCGAGAGTGACAACACCAAACGCCTTCCTTTCAGGGTGCTCAGGAGGAAGCAGCACTCTTCAATGTACAATTTAAAAGTCTCCTGAGGAAAAGAAGAAACCTGTTCTGCAGGCTGCGATAGGGAATACTTTATTGCACTTTCGTTCCAAGATATCCACAGCAAAGTTAAATTCAGTTTAGGTAGATCTCTCTTCCTCCATTCGAGGATTTTATTACAATAAAAAAGTGCTATCAGAGTCTGGTTTGGTTGTCAGTCCCTCTAGTTGCTAAGTGTGTCCACACATGTCCTTGTATTTTATTTTGTCAATAACCAAACATGCCCCAAACCGTACAGCACAGTTTGCCTCACTGCCCCCAGGCCATGGAATACTCTGTCTTTACAGGGACCATCCTCACTGGAGGTCTGGGAGGACAGGGTTTATTGCTCATTTTCAAATATTTCATGAAAATACTATGCCTTTTTCACAACCAGAATACCACAGGGCTCCCACACTTCCCCTTTTTTATGGTTGTGGGGTTTGGGTGTCTTTTGTTTTTTTTTGAAGTGGATTTAAGAAATCAATGTCCATTTGTGAAATATTTCCAGAGTGAAATCTTGCAGTTGTGACAGCAAGAGTCTTTTTTCAACAGCATTTACACTCACACTGCTCCAAAGGTCTGGCCCATTTTGACAACCATGGTATCCAGGTATTCATTCAGATACCACCACGGTTTCCACAGCTCCTTCAGCCCACTGCTGACAGAATACGGACGTTATCCATACCTCCTTCAAAGAGAGGGATACGAATAAACCACAAAGCTGTTCTCCTGCTTCTTAAAAAGCAGGACTATGGTGTGCAGCGAGAGTTCCTCTGTTGTTTCTCGCAGCTGGCAGCACTGCAGAGCTGGGTGAAGGGCTCCCTCAAGAACTTGTCATGCAAATACCAGAAATCTTAGTGTTTATAATTCCTGACATATTTAGATAAAAGGCGCTATAGAGCTTTCAAGTCAAATATTTTTAATTAAGCTTGAAAATACACATGCAAGTAGAAACAAGTACAAACATTAAGCCAAGTTGGTTGATAAGGTTACATTATCAAGCAATAATCATCTCAGAGTATTTTTCCATATTTAGAACTCCATATTCATCTCTTACACTTCTCAGATACTCTAAATATGAATAAAGTTGTCTATCTTCCATTCCAATTCTCTTTTTCTTTTTACAATCCGAGGACATTTTTGTGGCAGGCTTTTCGAACAAAAGAACTTGCCAAATCTTTCTTCAAGCTTTTCAGATGAAGCATCATCTCAGGTTTTCAGGAATTATGATCACTAATAAGATACTGCTTCTAGTCCAACAGGGAACGCTGTGATTTTAATGTATTTTTATTTATATGTATTTATGAAAAAAGCTCATTGTGCAGCTTTCCATAGAGACAAAGACTGGTGTGTTCTTGGTGCAGCATAAGAACCAGTATTTTCAGGCCTTTGGGACAGACACAGATCTCTTTGAGCATGGCAGGACATTTTCTGGCTAGAGAGAAACCACCCAACAACAATGTAAGATGACTGAATGATACAGAGACTTTAAGCTACTACCATTTCCCACAGAACCTCCAACTAAATGAAACACATGTTCAGCACATATTTGATACGACCCTAAGATATTTAAGGTTGGAGCTGGAACAAACCTGTTCTTCCAGGACTAAGGTCACTTCTAATACAGTGGCTTAAGGCATTCAGTTGCACTTGGTACTGGAACTATTTACCAACAGACTGATCACAGAGCCCAAGGAAGACCACCACAAACAGCCAAGGTGTTAGAAAACATGCTCCGTCAAGAGGGAGTGAAGGAGATTAGTGTTCAGAAACAGTTACGAGATCTTTAAAAAGAGAGACAGCCACAAAGTCGCATATAAATTCTTTACCATCTCTCGAAGTATAATACAGAGAGTCAGAGGTTCAAGACTGCAGCAAGAAAATGTGGTTTGGTCACCAAGAAAATTCTCCTAAATGCATACGTTAGACACTGAAATAGATGGCCAAAGAAATCTCCAATAATGAGATCTCAGAAAAAGGTTGGACGAATCTGTCAGGAATGCTACAAAGTTCATCCCTCCTTCAACACAGAATAAATTATTTCTAGGGTCCTTTCACCTCGATTTTTAATAATTTTATCATCACATTTTAAAGTGATTTATTAGGGTACTTCTTCCCAACAAACACTCTACAATCTCACTGAGTTTATTCTTATGAGTATCTTTAGGATTGACTTCAGGCTCCTCACTAAGCCAGGCAAATCTCAGATGTTTCCTTAGTAAAATATACTAGCCTGAATACTCAGCAAATACACTGACCTCCTATATCTGGAAAGGTCAGCTCTGAAGACATGCCACAAACCGTAAAGCATGCTGGATCCATCAAAAGATATTTGGGCCTCCATTAAAAAAAAACCAAAAATCAAAGTTCATCTGCTAAACAATATGCACTGCCTCATTTTCCAGGAACCTAACTTTTAAAGGAGCAATTATAATGGAAAACTCTTCACTATACTGCCATTCCTGCATAAATTACAGGAATATTATAAAGGGATAGGCACATCACTACTGAGGGGGGAGGTAGGGGGCAGGATTTGTTTAAAAAAAGAGCACCAACAGACAAAATCATTAAAGACAGTACCTAACGTGTGACCTTGATATGTAGACTTAGTCTGACATACAGGAAATGCTGAATCATTTACTACTTTCCTTTTCTTTAAGTATAAGAAATCTTAAATTAAGGCATCTTATACATCAAGTAAACTGGGCAAATTAAAATATTTCTTGGAATTTAACTAGTATCTTATAGTTCCATAAAAATACTGAAGAAGCAAAATACTCTGAAGAGAGAACATCTGGAAACAGATGAAAGGCCGTTTTACCTTCTTAAGTAAGAAGGGACACTTCAACCTAGAGGTCAGGGATCTTCAGTAGCACAAAAGTGCGCAGCAACACAAATAAACATAGTCAGAAGCTTAGACTGGGAAAGACACTGTCCTCAAGAGAAGAAACCATTCTCTTCTGACAGTATCTGTACACTAAATCACACCAATACACCAAGTACATCTTAACTGTTCAACAAAAAACATCACCAGCAACACACCACCATTTAACACTGGTTCTACAGATGGTCCTACTAAATTTATAAGTCCTTGCTACCAGCTCCTGTTTTAGGCCAACTGGGTCTAGATAAAGTCAGTACAGGTCTGGCCTCAATCAGCTTCTTCAACTGACAGCTCTGCTATCGTGCTGTACCATGGCTGGCAGGCTGAAAGAGACTTTCCAAGTCTTTGCCAACATGAATCAAGAGAGCTTCAAAAAGGAACCTGCATTGTGTCTAATCGCAAGCCATCTCACTCACACACGGGTATTCAAACCATCTCTGCACAAAAGAGCACTAGAAAGGGAAAGGGGTACAAGTGATTAGATGGAGAGACTGCAGGGCTGCGTAACTGCAGGATCAGGTCAGTGCATACAGACAAGAGATACCAGGCACCTTTGGCCAAAGACAGGGAATTAGCGGAAGCACTATTACATGCTAAGGAGAATAGCTAGGAAAAATGAGATTTGGCTTTTGCTTTACCCTTAGGGTAGAGGCAAAAGGTGTGAAAAAAAAGCAAGCATATGGCAGGACTAAACACTAGAAGTAGAAAACAAGTGTGATCTGTGATCTTTACAGTATTCAGAGTTCAAGCAGCTTTTAATTCTTCTTTAAAATCCTGTCAAAATAGACAAGATTGCCCCCCCCCACCGCTGCTCATTTTTTTCTTTTTCCTTGTGTGGTCAAAGAAACAAAGTCATAGATTCAATCTTGTTACTAACTGATTAAAAATTAATTAACTATCCTGGACTGTGTTAAAGAGCTAATTGCAATGCTTGCTTTTATTCTACCACAGTTGGAAGAAAAACTTAAAATGTCCATGGCAATATGAAAAAAGTAACGAAGGCTACATGTACAGAACCTACTTTACCTCGCTAAAACCTTGGCATCTGAAAGTTAAGGACAGAGCAAATCTGCTTCTGTATACAACAAAAGAGGGGTCACACATGCATTTGATGAAGCTAATTGCTCTTTCTTACCATGAGACTTATCTGAAACAAATAATTTACAGTTTTCTGAAACAGAGCATTATGATGAAAACTATTTCATTGTGAATGCTACTGCGGGCACTAAGAACCATTTGTTACAAAGAGCTGTACACAGTGGTGACTGGCATTGTTTTGTTTCACCACATAATAAAAGAAGTTGTGCATGACTGCTTTATTCAGTTATTCATGAATAACAAACCCGTCGTACCTTTTGCAGGCCACTGGGATTCCTGCAAACATATTTATATATAAATATTTTTAGCCCAAAAGAATCAATTTCTTTCAACTTCTTGTGCTTTATTCTCCTGTACTTAAGTTATCCTGTCTGAGGAATTAGACATCGTCAGGCTGTTGTCAGCTCTATGCAGTCAATAAGGCCCTTTATGTTAATATTGTGAAAGACCACATGGTCATTATGCAGTTCACATTTTTAAGTGTAAAGTTTCTTGAGCTGTAGAAAAAATATTTATAAAAAGTAGTTGAGACTTTGACGTTTGGACTTCCTCCCCATTTCTACAGCATAAAGCCTAGCCTCCAAGGTCTTGTTCAGTCCCTGTTAACACACCATTCACTTCATTAGACTTACAGCATTTCTGCAAGTTTCCCTAATTAATGCTCTGAATAATTTAAGAAGCATTCTTCCAAAAAAAATCTCCAATGTACCACAGCATTAAACCACATCACACCCGTCCTTCTTCCTCAGCATAAACCCAAGGACAGATTTCATCCTGACCACATGATCTCGCTGTGTCCCATCATCTGGTTCTTCAGAGCCCTAACAAATTAACTTGTCTTTTCATTAAGACAGAAGAAATTTGGTCAAGATACTTTCAGACCAAAGCCCCAGATCTTAAATATGCACACTGCCATCAAGACCAGCATTGTGAGTCCTCCACAACACTGGTGCTCAAGGGACACTCTGCAGATAATAGACCCCTCATCAAAAGATAAGGAAATCTCATTTAGATGCAGAAGTGAAATAGTCACATCTGAAACCCAGCCTCTAACAGAAAACCTCCCTCTCCAATATACTGCTTAAATTAGTTTCACGACACACTTCCCAAGAAAATAAAAACAATCTTCCCTTGAGTACAGAAACCACACTAACACCAGCATCTGCACACAACTGAATTAGGTGGTTTCAACTACCAAATAAGCAGAGCCCAGCTTTTTTTAACCGAACCTTAAAAATAGTCATCCAAATCCTTTTCTCTGATCAATTATCAGACCAATTAAACTTAAGCAAAAGGAGCTCAGTTGAGGAGTCTTTCAGGCTCAAGTTGCAACTTAAAAGAAAGGAGTATTATTTCAGTGTGATTTAAGTGATAACTGGCTGGCAGTAAAGCATTACAGGAAATGTTAATTTCTGAATAACTGCTAATAACTTACAGTTCTGAAAATATAAAATATGGACTATTAGGTCTGCTAAACCTGCTACTTCCCCTGTCAGCTTAGGTCCATTTTTTATTTTGGGATTACACAGAATGAGACACACATAACCAAAGCACGACAACACAGACACACGAGATGAGCCTTGGAAACTTACCCCTCCTGACAACTTAATCACCCTGACTTTGCTGCCGACATGGGGCCCATCTCCACTACCACTGTTTGTCCGCTGCATGACAGTCCTTTTCACGCCAGGCTTCAGCTCCTGGGGCCTTGCTTGTACCGACGCCACTCGAGCAGTCTGTGTCGCGGGCAGCGATGCCGCAGCAGGTTTTGTCTGTAATACTTTCTGCGGTGCCTGAGGGTGACTCGGAGGTACCGCTCTAGTCTGCCTTAGCTGCTTCACCGGCTTCATCTGCTGTCCTTGATACTGCATATTCGCCCCGACCTGTGGGAAATCTGTGGGTTTGGGTTGGAGATTTGGAACGACCGTATCTTGCTTTTTAACAAGGAGTCTGTTTTTCACATTTTGCCTGGTCTGCAAGCCCGAGTGGGGTATGTAAGGGCTGCCGTTGGTGGGGTACTCGGAGGAGTTGTCCTCCTGCTGCATGTAGGACTGGTGCGTAGAAGGTGGTGGTTGCTGCTGCTGCTGCTGCTGTGCAAGTCTTTCAAGCAATTCTCTCTTCCTAGCACCAGCCTGCTGCTGCCGTCTCAGCTCCTTTTGTTTCAGAATTTCTTCTCTTAGACGCTTCTGCTCTTCTATCTTCAAACGATACAATCTAGTTTCTTCATCTTCGTCTGGATACTACAAAGGAAAACACAAATGAATTTACAAAATTCTCAACAAATGCCCAGCTTGGTCAAAACAACATTAAATTGTTGTTTCAGATATCGTAGAGCTATAACCCTCTGCAGAGCTTTTTAAATTACCCCTGACACCAAACTAAGGCTATTAGTGGAGTGTATCTGCTGGTAAGGTTTATTTGCTATTCATTACAGACAAACAGCTCAAATCTGGTTTAGAACTTAGATATACTACTTCCTAGACAGGAAAAAAAAAAGAGCTATAATACCAGTTGAGAAATCCTATCAGAATACTAAAAAAAAAAAAAAAAAAAAGTTTTAGAAATTGGAACTCATTTAGAAGTTTCTAAAACCAATTAAACTATTAATATAATTCAAGATATCAAAATATGTTTCAAATGGAAAGTAACAATACAGAGGCAACCCACTGTCACACAGGTTTTATCTTGCTCTTTTCTGACAAAGTAACAAAAGGTAGGGTGGTAAATGACCTGAAAGGCCCTGATTAGAACTATTGATTTTTCTCACAGAATTTTCAGCCTGATCTCAAACTCATTTGTCACACAATAATTGGTTATAATGAACAGCACAAGTCAATCTCTCTGACCTTGAACTCGTGCACCCTCTTCGGAATCAAAATGTTGCCAAATGCAGTATTGGAATATTAATGGTATACAGAGAACGCCTTTAATATTCCAGCCCTGGGGGCTTCTGAAAGTATTACAGCCATCAAATAACCTTTCTAAAGATTCCTCAACTTTGGCACAGTGGGTTCTTATGAAAAGCTGTATAAAAATGGACAAGAGCCAAGGAAATGCATATTCCCATCACCCTGGAAAAGAAATCAAATTGCTCTTGTGATACAAGCACATGCATTTTTCAAAATTAGAAAGCATATTTTTTCACTATATTCTTTTTTTCTTTTCAACTATTTGAAATATTAAGTTAGAGACTTGTAGAGACTGCTTATTACTGCTTACAAATGGTAATGAACACAACATTCTACTCAAAATACATAAATCACCCCTAACAAAAACAGGCTCTCAAAATAACAATACTTTGCATGTTAGCAAATTACAGCATAAAGCATGCCAAGACATGGCTCAAAAACCATGAATCCATGAATCCCGTACCTTGCAGTAACAGGGTGCAAACTCCTGTCAACACAAATGCCATTTTTTGCACACATAAAAACACAAGCATGCAACAACAGATTCACATGTGGGGTGGGTGTTTGTTTTTTTTTTTAACCCAAGTGCTTTTATTCCTGGTACATCCTAGAACCCTTCCCAACCCAAGGGAAAAAAAAATAAAAACCAACCACAAAACAGAACAGATCCAACTATAAAGTCGGTTCACAGATACAACAGCCCAGTAGAGTCGTACTTGTACTCCTAGAATCCAGATGCACAAGTCCTGAACACTTCTTTCCTTCAGATGTAACTGCTCCTTCCCTGAGCATTTAATGGTAGGGATTATTCTCACAGTGGCTAAGAAATAGGTGCACGTCTCACATGAAGTCCAGCCTAAACAATGCCCAAAATCGGACTTCAACAGAAGTGGATTTTTTTTTATTATTATTTTTTTAAAATATGGGCTATAGTTTGGGGATGAGGTCTAACACTGTCCTTTTTAGGAGCATGGATTATATAGCAAAAGGTTCTGATCTTCCTTTATACTTTTCAGATGACAGTGGTGGTAACTATGACTACTCACTACAACAACTAGATTACACGTCTTTGTCGATTGACTGTAACAGGAATGTACTTCTACAAAGTAAAATGAGGAGTGGGAACAAACTCAAATATTTTATCTTATATCGAAAACTGGAGATGCTGTACTGTAGTTAAAAAAAAACAGCCCTTACAAAACACAGTGAAAGGACAAGACCCTTAAGTGTAGTTTGCATAGGATAACAAAATACAGGTAAGCTCCAGACAGAAGGAGGATATGCTGTCATGCAGATCCTGGCGCTATGGATAAAATGTTCAGTCACTTTCAGAGACAGTAAATATCTCGGTTCTTGAAACTGCCTAAACAGAAATCCTCTTCCACTTAACCTAATAAATTAGCTTATTTACTTCCTTTGCTTTAGATCAGAATATCCTATATTTTATCTAAACAGGTTTGATGGATGCCAGCGAGCCAGTACCAAAGTTACCTTTGGAGGTAGTGCAGTATATTTTTTTTAAATGTTCAACTAAGGGTGTCAATACCAGCAAGAATCTGCATGAAACCAGCCCTCCTATCAGTTGTCCTTTATTATCAGGGACTTGTCTGGTCATATTACCATCTATCCAGTTCTGAAGGCCTTGGAAGATGTAGATCACAATATAGTACACACAAAACACTAACTCAAAGGCTACATACAGCAGCACAGAGATGTGTACATTGTGGCACTCTTAAATGGGTCTTGCCAGCAGACAAGCAATGAACATCCCGAGGGACTCTGACCAATACGTCCATGCAGTACAGACAGATACACTCATTTCAACTACACTAGCATTAAACACAGAAGACAACTGACAAACTGTTACTACCAACACAGATGAAGCTGTTTGATGAACGATTAGTAGAATCTTCAGGCAACGTGATCTCAAATATAAACTGACATTTTCCTCTCAGGAACTTAACTCAGTATTTCGGAAATCAGTATGGATCCTATGAAGTCAACTCCTTTTTGAAGTGTAAGCTTTGAAACCAAGGGTCGTGAGCTCTCAGGTTATATGACAACTGCAGATCAGTTTGTTAACAGGCTATAGGTAGACCTAAGTCCCTCGTCTTCGTAAGCGAGTCACTACTACTGTTAAGTTCTCAGTAAAATACCCTTGCAGCTAGAGTAAGACCAAACAGCATGAAGACCCCATGATCATTAATAAAACACTCGAATTAGGAGTCGGGTTTAATTGGAATTAGTTGTGCAATGACCCAACAGTACAGATTCAGAATGGGCAAACCCCTCACTAGGTTGAAAACAGTTAAATCAGTTAACAGGCTGTTAAACCTCCGCTGCTTAGCTTTCAGAGCACCTTACATATACTACACTACAGAGCATGTGTGGATATATGTAAGAGACATATAATATATATGTGACCTATAATATATAATAAGGAGCTTCATCACAGAGAACAGGCAAGACAGTACATTGGGTCAAGCTGGAGACAGTAGGCAACGCCTATTGCTAACGATTTTCACCCCATTAGTTGAATAAGCCCAGGACAGATTTCTCCAACA
>Ga0181612_111771_pt1 | contig 16953 bp, 9 predicted proteins | sample HoacroProtozoa21_FD_119630 | JGI IMG/M metagenome (GOLD analysis project Ga0181612, IMG submission 119630) | Hoatzin crop microbial communities from Cojedes, Venezuel. Combined Assembly of Gp0051906, Gp0051904, Gp0051908
ATATTATAAATATCTTCTAAATATCTTGAAAGAGTATTAATTAATAACACTTAATGTGCCTCTCATCTTCATGGTGCTGTACAAACATCAATTAATCAGAAAGGATGAAAACATTCCTTTTGTTTTAGTCCTCACTCAAATTATCTTGTAAACATCCTCATCCTTAACCCACTAGCACCAGGATTTGTACTTCTTTCTTCGTTTTGAAAACAAAACAAAATATCTTCATTCATAGTCTGCTTTCCTTTGCATCCATAACATACTTCTATCAGGAGTCTTGCCAGTATAAAAGTGATTCAGTTTGTAAGAAAACAGAAATCATTGTGTGGTGACCTTATAAATATAGTGCCCAAGTAGCACCATAATGATACTGTATTTATTCTCATTATATAGGTTCATAAATTGTAAATCGGACTCTGCCTCTGTTGTGTATGTTTAAAAGCGACATAATCCTCCTAGTTGTTCTTGTGCTCAAATAAAAAAAAAAAATCCAGAACGAAAATAAAAACTCCCAATGCTAATAAGAAGGGCAAAGCAAATCAGCCTCTAAATCATCCACCTAATCTAATCACTCAAAAGCAATCTACCAGCCAAGGGCCAAACAAACCTGTGTGTCATAGCTGGCCTATGCAGCATGGCAAGCAGAGGTGAAATTGCTCTCGCTTTTAAGGACCGTGTTGAATGTTGTATTCAGAGATTTTTTTAAAACTAAAATTATAAGACAGCCAGCATCCAAGAGCTGCTATGGCTGAAGGAGGAAAGATGGCACCAATGTGCAGAAGAGCAGGATTTCTTTTCTTTCAAGGTAGCTGTTCCTATCGCCCGCTGGTTTCCAAATACCAAAGAAACAACAAATTGTCACTTCTCAGTGATGGCTCTTTAAATATGCAGTTGGTTCCCAGTTCCTAGGATTATTCCAGTAGACCATTTACCATTGAAATTCACACCAAAATTGTGAATTGCTGATCGCAATGCTTGACGGCATTTATCCATCCCCTTTCTCTATGTGCACCCACATATCCAATGCAGAATATATTTCTAATTCTGATTTAATAGATTTAGTAGTATATACACACTTCTAAGAATTTAATGAAGGAAAAAACATTGTGGTCTTCATTTGTACTCTCAGTGGGTTATTTTGCTCTGTGTAAGTGAAGTCAGTCCCCCTTGAGCACCACTGTTTATTTCCATTAACAGCAATTCGTAGGATAATGTATGGTTGTAGTCTAAGGATTATAGTTGTCTGACACAATCGTCAGCACACTTTATTAAAAAAGTGCCAGCCTGAAGTCCTATGACCTTCCACTTTTCATCTTTAGAAAACAACTTTTGGTCTAGGTTACAGTAGATTTATCCGTTATACCATTCATTTTTTATACCTCCTTGCTGGTTCCCAGAGTAAATGGGATAATAGCTATTCTAATCTATAAACCATCAACATATTTGCCTCATGAGAATTCGGTGTTTGGGGTATATACTTTAGCGTCAACATATTGGACGTAAGTAGAAGAAAAAAACTCATGACTTACCCAGAAGGATTAATTTCTATTATTATTACTTTTTTTTTTTTTTTTTTAAAGCCAACTTTTTCCAATTAAGGGAAAGAAGAAACTTGCATACATCTTCCATGGACCTCAGCTCACAATTTAAGCTCATTATGGTGGATAAGGAATTAATGGCCGTTGAGCACTCATATGTGTTCTGGGGATTTAAATGAGCATAATTCAGACATGTACGACAGCAGGATTTCATTTATGCATATGCGATCACTTAGCTTCTCATCACATCAACCTGTTGGATCCAGTGGGCCCATTCCAAATCAAACAAATGTAAAAGGAGAGTCTCCTATCGATTTGGGGCGCTTTGGCTTTGGCCCACTGAAACAAGCAGCTTTTGAAGACATTTTCAGACCTTGTCTTGGCTAAACTCCTAGACACATCAAGAGTTTGGAACAAATTTAGAAGTGCCACTTGAGGGCTTTAATTTTTGCCTGTTAGTCTTCCACTGAATGGCTCTCAGATTATAATCTGAATCATTCATGCACACACCCAGACAGATGTGCATACATGGATGCACACAGAGATGTACAGCATGAAGTCTTCTTTAGGACATTAAGCGTATGCTTTCCTGACTCCCTTACAGGATTCTGAAAAGCAAAGAAAAATATTGCTTTCTTTCGAGTCTTCCCTGGACAAGAAAGATTCTTGAAAGACTCAAACCAGAGCAGTGACATAGTTTATTACTGAATGGACAGTGAAGCAGAAGCGTGTAGGTATCCCTTGATTCTTCCTTCAGTGGCTCCCTGTCAGAGCAGCATCTGTTTGTCTGCTGCTTGCTACATTTCCATCAAGCCAGGAAACACACAGAACTTGGCAGTATTTGACATTGCACTGGCAACAAGTTACAGTTTGTTTAAAATATTAAGAAGTGAAAGCAATTACAAAATAAGTATTTGTGCAGGAGCCCAGTTATTATAGCTTTCCTTTTCTTTTCCTCTTTCAGAGAGAAATCTTTTGCTATTGTGAAACATTGGGCTACCCTGATTAAAAAACCAAAACAAACCAAAACCGTAATCAGGGTCTCACTTTCCCCTTGTTCACTGTTTTAGCAAGCTGACTTGATTTTTGGCTGCTGAGGAAGTTTGGAGACAAACCCCTCTTTTGCCAACAGTAGCAGGGTGGAAGGGAAACATGCAGGCCAGATTGCTCCTTTGCAGTCGGTCAGGGCGTACATGCACTCCAACATGCACAGAATGGTCGAAAGACACCGTGGATCACCAGGGAACAGGACAATTCACCCCTGCACGATTCTGACAGAGTTTTGATCTCACTCTTTTGCATTTTCCCTTAGCATGCTCTTTCTCTCATTGACTTTCAGTGTTCATTTATTCATACCACCTCCAACCCAAACAAAGCACAAACCCCAGACATTAAGCACTATGGTAGCTGTTGTCAGCCCCAACACTTTATCACCTGTGTTTTCCAAAAGGTGAACGCGGAGCACAGGAAGACCGTCATTTGCCACAGTCGAATGAGCAAATAGGAGACCTGGAAATAAAACTTCTTCTCAAGGCTCCTATAACCAGTTTCCAAGGCTCTCTGTACATATCTATATTTTTCCAGTCGCACACTGTGTCCTCAGAACTGAAGGGCAGAAAAGAGCCTTCTTCGTTTAAATCCATTCTGATTCCAAGAAAGAGAAACTTTGACTTGTTTGCTGTGCTTCACTTGACATACTGCCTCCAGGGCAATGTTCAAAATGACCTTACATAACAGTTTACATTCATAATCCATCACTGCAGAGGGAAATCAAAACAACAGACTTTTTCCCGCTTCATTCTGAAGGGCTGCTCTTGTTCTATGTTGTGTGCTCAGGAAAGAACCAGTGATGAAGTCAGATTAGAACTACAAATATCACAAAATATTCCCCCCAAAAAGCCTCAACCTTGTCAATGTGCATTTGCAATTTGGTTGCAAGAATCAAGTGGTTTAAAAATGAATAAAACAACTTTTTTTCAAAGCTCAAAGGCCTTTTTAATGCCTGGTTATCAGCTGACAAAGCCCGCTGAAATATCTCAAGTATCACGTTTAGAACAGGTTAAATACTAATATATGCACACATTATGCCCTTTCACATGTAGAAGTTACAGGTTTTTTTCAGTGAAGACTGCATTTATCACAGATGTCTTTTCCCTTACAAATTCCTTCTGCACCTATCAATACAGTTTTCCAGGATCTTACAAAATAACATTATTACTTACCAGAACAGGAGAAATCACACCCTCTCTTAACTTGAAGCTAATAATGTAAACCTCCCTCATTCTACCTGTCAGTCCAAAAAAAAAAAAAACAAACCACCAACACAACCCATCCTTACTCAACTCACAGAGTGAGTGAATAAACAAATATGACACAGCAGATTTAGCGATACAGTGTCAATGAATTGATAAAAACCTTGAATTCTGAAGTATTCTTACTATCACCAGATCTAAAAGAGTTTTGCTAAAGAGCTCCCCTTCTTTGGGAAGAGAAGCAAGGATGGAAGCTTTAGAATAGCCTTCAGTGCTTCTTGATAAATAGCAAAAAAGCTCAGTGGAAATGTTCAACCTCTTTATGATTAAAAAACAAACCTTTAATGTAGTTTTTGTTTACTGTGTCATAAGTGCAGCTTTGGAAGTTGTTGCCAAAGAATCATTGGAACAGGCATCACTAAAGCAGTGTCAGCCAGCCAGCTCTTTGAAAATGATTCAGTTCCTCCAGTCTTATGACTAAAATAATATCCAGTGGCTCCAGCTCGAAGCCTGGTTAATACATCTGTCCAGAACACATAATTACTCGGTCATAACATTCCCCCGGCCACCAGCCAACAAACCAATCAGCATTTCTTCCTAACTCACTAGAATTTTTGCTGTGTCAAACTGTTTGATCTCTAGGTAGTAAAAATGCAAAAAATGGAAGGACACTGCACTGGAAGGTTTTAATTTAACATAGTTTCTCATGGAAATTAAATCTGAAAAGAAACATGTTTTTGTTGACATTGCTGAAGTTGAGATTTTCATTCCGCTTTGGGAATGATATTAACGTATCTATCTTGCAGCTTGCTTCTTATCTCTTTACCAGCTAAGTTTCTGCAACATAATCTCACTTTTATTAATTGCTTTTGCAAGGAAACTCGTGTTTATGAGAAAGTAAAATGATATCAGCAAATTTAAAAGGCCACTATGTCTGTAACTACCAAGAAACACGCTGCTTACACTGTGCATGGAAATGAAACTGAAAGAGATGAAACACGATCTGGACTTACAAAGATACTACTATCCACAGTCCTCTAAGCTGTATTTGTGAGAGCGTATGTTTAATTTTCTGAAGGTAAATTTTGAAAACTCTGATCCAGATCCTGAGGCACTGGCATCAGTAAAATCTTTGTATTGACTTCACTAGGACACCGGATCAAGCTGTAGCATTATACTTACTTCCCATATCGTGTGCCAAAACCACAGCCAGGAAAGCATTCCATGCACTGTTCAGAGTAATTCAGTCTTTTCTCTATACGGATATGGTATTTATAAAATGACAAAAGAAATGCCAAGATTTCTATAGCGAATATCTTAGGCAACATCCTCAAACATGCAACCTCAAAGAACCCACATGATTTCCAAGTTCATAGTCTATTTATTAGTCAAGCGCTGTAGTTTTACACAGTATACTTTTTCACGGTGTCTACAGACCAACAAACACCTTTAGCTCATGGCCAATATTTAGAATTTAAAGGCACTACAGGAATACAAATGAAGAATGATACACCTCCCCTGTCCACACTGAATATTAATGATTCATTCTGGTGAACAGGAAACAAACAAGTTTCCTAATTTCCTTCACAACAGCTACACCAGTTATAGATACATTGGCTATGCCTAGACTAGCACATGGGTGAGGGCAGTGAGGTGCCCCTGTACGTCCTAAAAGGAAGACTGGAAGGAAGAGGATGTAGCTCTCATCTGGATTCTGCTTATAGGTTTTCTCTCCATAGGAAAAATGACATGGAAGATGGAGGGAGGATCCTTCTTTCAAATGGAGCTAGGGTGTGGTTGGAGTGGACTTTCAGAGAAACTCAGAAGCTTCCCTGATTTAGACTTTGCTGTTTATTCCTTATTAGTACCAAATCTCTCAGATCTAGCACCTACTCTGTGCAAAGCTGGAATTTAAGGGATCCAAACAGTGTATTCAGAATTTTTGTCCTAATACAACACAGGGATAGTTAAATATTTCAAAGGTCTATAGATTTGTTCTATGAGCATTAATAATAGCATCATACATTTTGACATTGACAAAGATTTTGTGCACTTAGAAGTCAGAGAATCTGTGACAGAACTGCAAAATGGCTCATTATAACCACAAAGGATGCCAAGGAATGACAGGGTTCTTACCATGTATACCAGCTTCTGCTTGATAGCACTCTTACTTTCCTGAATCTGAAAATTCAAACTGTTATACTTAAAAGCAAAGCTAACACTTCACACAACACTTTGAGCAAACTGGGAAAACATTGTAGAACTTGTATCCCCCAGAGGATTCTTAACAAATATTAAGGCTGGTGGATTAAGTTTGAAAATGCCAGAAGAATGTTGCCTGAATTCATGCAACCTATACACGTCAGTTGCCTCTGTGCAAATGCACTTTTATCCAGCTTTAATTCTATGATCCTGCATTAACTTTTCAACAGGACTCCTCTCTTATTTGATGAAAGCATCATATTGCATTTTTAATGTCTTCTGCATTCATTGTATGCTTGAGTATTACACGGAGGCCTGCTATCCAAGTCCTGCTTTGAATACAAAGCTATGAACATCATGTTTTTATACTCACTTCCACCTTTCTCCCTCACACCCAGTTTAATGGTGTGCTTTGCAGACTTATGTTCACACCTCTTCACTATTAAGATGCATGAGATTACTGGCATTTTTATCCTTGTAGAGAAACCAAAAATGCAGATCAGGAGCAGTCATGAATTTGTGAGACCATCTTAACATACATAGCACTGTAAAAAATTGGACTTTAAGTACAGAGATTCCAAAAAGCAGCACTGAACAATCTCAGCAGTAGTCATGAAGGCTCAGTACCCCTGGAAAGCTGGCCACAGGTATTTCTAATTAGTTAACATAAGAAATTATGACTACAAAGCAAATATGAATGACAGCACTAGTATTTGCATACTTTGCTGTCCCCCTCATCTACAGGAGTGAAAAAAAAAACCAAAAAGGAGGATCTCATGGCAGCATTCACTATGAGCCTAATTTTTCCTCTCCCCCTATTGTTTCATGTTCTTCCAGTATCTGTGACAAGTAAGGCACAATTAGCACAGGCAGCCAGCTTAGCTACAACACCCTTGACCACCTTGGAGCAGGTCCACAGTGAAGTACTGCCATGAGGCACAGAACCAGCTCTCCGGCTTCAGTTCTCATTACCCTCCTCTCTCCCAGTTTCTTCTCTTTCAGAGTTCATCGAAAGAAAAGGGAAGAAGCACATCCTCCCTACCCCCTCCTCCTTTAAAAAAAAAGAAATATAGACATATTTTCTCTTTAGGGAAGAAAAGCCAAGTGCCCAGCCTCTGGACTTGGTCAAACTAGCTCTGGGGATACTGTGATTGATTTGAAGAATCCTATATGCTCTAGGGCAAAGGCACCTGAACATCAGGTTTCTTACCTGGAAGTGTCTACAGATTTCCAAGAAGGTATTCTCATGGCTGGCATTTTAGCTTAAAAATCTGTCCCTCACAGTAATATAGTTACACAACATTTCATCTTTGTATAAAGAGCAGAAAGGCCGTACAGTTGTAGAGCTCAGATTTTGGAGACTGTACATGAGTTACAGGGGGCTTACTGCCATCGTCATGCTCTCTCTGCTTGCTTAACTTGGCATGTATAATCTCAGACATTGTTTTGGGCAAAGGAATTTGTACACAAGACAGAGTGAAAAATAATGATTGTCTTGTTTACTCGCACATACCTGAGTTACATGCAGTTACCTGCACCCCCAGAAACAATTCAAATGAAAGTGTAGGAGACATTCAAGTAGTGGCCCTACTCATGAGCCGAATTAATTTTGTGCAACTATAGGTGTATGTTCCAGAAAACCAAAGATGTCTTTTCTTGGGGCAGGACAAATTAGCTTTTGCTATTTTGCTATCCTAGATAGATTTAGGCTACTTTCTAGCTGGAGCTCATTACCTCTAATCATCTGCAGTTATTCAGTTTTACAATAACACATAACTCCCCACTCAGACTCCTTGTTACAACAGCAAATGTTGTTTGTATCTTGTGTTTGAATTATTGGACTTACAAGAATGGAAGTCATCTGATCAGATTTAAAAACTTCTTTTGTGTTCACAGGTACATCCACAGCAAAATTGGTTGCCTAGGTTACCTTTTACAGTTAATGACAGAAATGGTCATTGTAGGGCATGATTTCAAACATCTATTTCTCTATTGACTGAAAAAGTAAGTTACAGACTATGTGCTCAGAGAGAAGGATCTCAAGTAAAATAATTGCTCTGCAGTGTCTGAATTTACTTTCACCAGCTAATCAGCAATGGACATACTCATTGAATCTGAAAGCAACACCAACTTCTGGGTTTGTAACAGAAACCGCAAAAATAGATTAATAAACACATTGAAACAGATCAATTAAATTCTGCCACTGTTCAAAGCTCACACCTGGATTTTCTCACTGAGTCTGTCACTGTACTTGTTCATTTCCAATTACTTCGAATAAAGAATTCTGTTACAGTTACAGGTAACCAGAACTTCATGGCATGATGTGGACAACATATTCACCCCCCTTCCCTCTGTTTCTGACATTTACAGGAGCTGCAGCATTACACATTCTTATGTTCTGGTCCTTCCTCCTGCCTAGGGAGCCGGTACACTTGCCAGCATTCCCCCTTCCCTGTTCTCCTCTCCCAAAGACCTGCATTTCAAATCCAAAGATCACATTCCCACAATCATTTCTCCACGTGTCCTCTGGCCCAGAGCTTTTCCAGTCCTTATTCTTTGTTACTTTGCTAGCACTAGGAAAACACATACCTTGGAGTGCTCAGTAAAATATTATTAAAATATATACATGAATTAAAAAAAAATTATGGAAAAGAGCATCATGTACCACTTCAGCGTGTCATTCAAAGAAAGGGAAAGGCTAACAAGTTGTCCTAATTTATTCCCAAAGCAAGGTTAGCACAGAAATGAAAAAAAGCATAAAGTTACAGCCAATGGGTCCGTATAGTCAAGATTTTATGTACCACCTTAAAAGTCCCTCTTCTAATTCTCCTATTTGTCCCCTAAATATGTCTTCGCCACAATCATTTACATAGATGAAGGCTAAATACTAAATTTTTTTCCTGAAATCGTTATTGTTGCTCTCTAAGTATCATAAAATTCCGACAAAGGCCACCTTGCCAAAACGCCACCTAACCACAGGCACCGAGGTGTCTGGTACCCTCTCCACCAGCAGTGGGGAGAGGCACCTAGAGTCCGCATTCCCCTCTGGAGATGCCTGGTTGCGAGCCTCAAAGTAGATGCCTGGTTGCGAGCCTCAAAGTTGGTATCACTCTGGTTAAGTCAAGGTAACATTATCTCAGCTAAGGTTACTCTAGCTTGGGGACTTTGTTCCCATCCCTGCAGGGATGTGGGGTGCGCCCAGGCCAACGTCTCACAGAATGCTTTGTCAGGGCACGACAGCCACAGCAATCTCTGACGCGTGGCACGCTCTTCCCTCTGCTGCCGCGCTTTCCAAAGGCAATATTTATCCTTCTGCTCAGAAATGAAAATGAAAGCTAGTGAGTGACAGAATATACAATATGATGCAAAGCACTTCATGTCATAGAAAAAACAGCTTACGGACAGCATGCCAGTGATGATATCACTCATAGACAACAGTTAATTTGGAAACTGGTAGGGAGAAGCTAATATCTCTAGTGTTACGTGATTTTGTACTGAAAGGCCCTCGCGGAAATGCATTCATGCACAGGAATGGAATTAAAAGCGCTTAGTTTGGGGACTGAACACTGGAAAGTGTACAGTTGGGAATAACCTTGCGTTGGTCAGTAGATGAGATAATTGGTTTTATCCTTTAACTTGTTATTGAACATATATTAACATTTCCTGATTTTTGCAGACTTAAGCAGCAAGCTGGATACTAACAGAGGAATTTTTTTCTCCCTGAATGTGTATCTTTTCAAAACAGCTTATCATGGTTTGCACTGGTAAAAAACAGAAAATCTTGAATTACTATTAAATACACCTTTGACTGAATCCAGGCTACAAAGTAGCGAGCAGCTATGTATCCTGGATGAACTCTAAAGAGTTTCTTACAGTCATACATTCATCCCTTCACCAAGACAATCCACTGGACTTCAGGGAGTATATATATATATATATATATGTTGCACTCTGTGTATATAGATGCTGTATATATTACTACTTCCTTAAAATAAGAAGCAGAGTCATGAAAAAAATAGACTAAAGATGAAAGACACAACTGCTTAGTTTGGAAATTAAACATAAATTGAGGTGGAAGAAATTATCATTATTTATTTAGGGCCCGATCCAAATCTTTTTAAAGTCAGTGGAAAGAACATCAACTGCACGAGGATTTAAACTGTGACCCTACAGCTGGATGCCTTGGAAAACTGGGAAAGCAGCACCCAAAAAGCCTACTTAGAAGTGGGAAGGGAAGGGGGCTTCCTGGATTATCTTTCACCATTTTTACCCGTGGGACGATCTTGATCTCAGCTTACAAGGACACGCGCTGCTTTATCACAGCTGTGCAAGAGTGAAGCTTGCTAAAATTTCATGGCACCGGACCAAGCGTAAGCAAGGGCTGGAGCAGGAAATAAAGTACCTTGGGTAACATTTACATGAGCGCTGCACCTAGGGGAGGCCACCTGAAGGCAGCTACGCCTGCAACCTCTGCTCGAGGCACTGTCTCCACCCGTTCCGCAGCTCGGGGCAGCGACCCAGGCACCACAGGCGTGGAGCACCTCTGGCACACCACGTGCTCCCCCAGGCCCACCCTGCTGAATCCTGTGCAGAGCAAAGAAATCGGCAAGCTGAAGAAAAACCACTTCTTCTCAGGATTTCCAGCATTCTGCCCAGTAGTGTCTAATATTTCCACTATGACTAAACAGTGTATTCAAAGTATAGGATGAGACCTTTGAGCTGGTAAGGTTTTTCCTCCCTGTACAATGAAATTTATTTTTCTGTCTTTTTGCTCTTATGTATGTCCTTTGTCAGTTAAAGGATTCTCTCTACTAAGAAGTCCATTCATTATTCTGACTGGGTATTAAGTTGTCATTAAGTTTAGCACACCACAGGACCTAAGTCCAAACATTACCTCTTAAACACAGACACTATTGTGGCATCTACACAGAACCCTCCTACAGACATTTTAGTATATTGGAGGACATATAGCTTTCCATTTGAGATCCAGGAGAGACAAAATAGGAGTTGAAAGTGTGTAACACACTTCAATATAAGTATCCAAGAATGCACAAAATGATAGGACAGGTACAGTTTCTCATATACGTTTTCCTACTCCACATCTATAACAGCGTGAAAGTCAGTGCTGAATACTCCTAACAAAATGCCCCTCAAAGCTTTCTTCTCATTCACTATTATCTTATTTGCTCCATGACTATTGCAGGTCGTAGTTACGGTGCCTGCAATCAAACTAAAACAACTTACAGTTTAGTGAAACTTTGTGTGGTGTGTAGCCTCGATCCTATATTTCCATGGACAGAAAGTATGATAAAAATAGCATTTGAGAGACCATTGATTAAAAAAGTCTGGCCCTAAGTAACTGACAGAGAATCACAGAATCAAATCATTAATAAAATTTCATTTCTTGTATAAAATTATGATACTGAACTTTTCCTGCCCTGTTCTGATTGTAAGTCATGAGAGGAAAGAGTAAAAGAAGGAATTTAGTGTTTGCTTGTAAAATCACTGAAAACAGAAACCTGAGCCAGCTGAAGTCTTACAGTAAAAAAATTTCCTCACCGCCACATTGCTACTGTTTAATTGTTTATTACTTTGAAAATGTAGTCCCAATAGTAACATTAAAATCTGGTTCTAGGCCAACCAAGGCACACAAGGTGGAGCTGGAAAAGATCCAGTTAGTTTACAGCATCACATTTTGCAGTGTCAAAGCAGAAAGTGTTTACTTTGGATACAAAGATATCATAATATCTTGTTTAAATTAAATGCTGAAAATATAAACAGACTGAGATAATTCTTTTTTTATGTTTAGACTCATTGTAGTGGAAACAGCTTGCAACATATAGATAAAACTAAACAGATACAGTGATCTTATTCTGGGAAACTCTTACCTTCAAGAGCCTGTGTCCGCCTTGGCAAGCCAGTTGGACGTTCAGCTGCTTAAACTTCAGTGACCAAATTTGAACAAAAACTTCCAAGAAAATAAGTCTGCAATGCAAAGCAGGTGTGGGGAAACTTCAGCTTTCACATAAAGAGCAATTTTCATAGGAAACGTAGGCTATTTGACTGCCAATTCTATTTATGGCATCTTCAGATTTCACCCCTCTCCATTTGTTCTAGAAGCCCCCAGAGCAATATTTGGATGCCCAAACCAACTCTATGCCTTTTCAGAATGCTGTAAAGGAGACTCCTAGGAGACAGCTGTGATATCTCTCTCAGCTCTTGATCTCATAAATCTAGTTACAAACAGAGATGACATTCACTGCTTCTGGTAACACCTTCTTCCCCAAAATGTTGATATTACCACCTCCACCATTTTCACTACAGTGCGTCAGAGCGTGGTGGCTTGTACTCTGTATGCAGAAAGCAACCTGTTCTTTGAACATCCATTTTACTCCCAAGTTGAACAACGTGTTAAGGAGTTCTTCATGTAACACCATGTTTTGCAGTGTGTTTCATTCAATATATATTCTGACACACGTTCCTCAACACTTGTCACTGAGCTATGGCTTCAGTTATTCTCAAGGAGCTGCTCTACTCAGCTCTTCCCCTCCTCCCTAGAATAAAACCCAACACAACACCAAAATAAACCCACAGTCACTCCACAATGTTATTGCCCTTTTCCCTGAATCATTATCACACAGGTGAGATGTTGGCTGGTGCACTCCTGGGAGGAGACAGTGCCATCCCCTTAAGGCAACCATGAGTCCACATGAGAAGCTGGGCCAGAGCAACTGACCCAAATGCCAGGAGCGATGCACATAAAGCATCATGACCAAAACTACCAAAAAACACTCTCTGCCCTGCAGCAGTGATCAGCACTTGCATTTTGTCCAACATTGTGTTGGTCTGTGGAAAGCAAAGTCTCCTATGCAGCCCCTGTGTCTCTAACAAGTTATTACATAGCCCTATCAAAAGTAGTGGGTTTATTACTATTTTATGTCTTAAATTTATTAGTGTACCCCTTTTGTCTACTTTGTTAGCCTGTGTCCTAGCTTGCAGCCTGTGAAGGGAAAGAGAATGTGTTCTTTCGTCTGAAGGCTAGCACATTTTTATAGTAATTACTAAATTAGAACACAATGTTATACGTTTTTTTAGACTAGAATATATTTTGTGAAAGAACTTCAGTCTTTTCTTAATGGCTTTATAGGAACTTGGCAGTACATGAAATGGAATGCAAATACCTGCAATTTTTAACCATATTGTTTTTAATCATACCATTCTGAATGATCACAAACTGCTTTCCAAATTGATGTATGGATAACATGGCTTAGCTGCTAAAGCCACAGAAGAAACTGGTATACCGCAAAAGGGATTAGCACAGCTTTTTTTTGTGGAAGACTGTGTTACGAACTCTCCAATAAAATACTCTATTTCACAACACTAGGCTTTAAAGAACACATTAGCAAAGACTCAGTCTCTGTCTTCCAGCCAAAAAGCCCTCCAAACGATTTAGAAGGGAGTATTGTATTTTTCCTTGGTTACCCCAAACACAATATTCAAAGAGCGTATTATTCAGAAGCTATCAAGTAGGAGCAAATGTCTCTGTCTTCAAGTCCCAGAGGATTGTGATGGCATTAAGAGAAATTTAGCATTTCAAATTGCTCCGTCAAAATCAATTCCTATAAACATGTACTTAGCATTATAAGAAGTGGATATTTGAGACTGTATAAAGCAACCACTCCTAACAGAACACAGAAAAGAACTCATAGAAGGATTCTTCGCAGTGACTGCGGGCTTTACAGAAAACTGGGTTCAAGATTCAGGAACAGAGAAGGAGGGCAAAAGAATCACAGTGTATGGCTTATCAAACATTGCAATGTATGCTGAGTGCAAGGTATTGTCACTTTAAGGAAAGAATCCTTTAATTTTTATTTGTCTTGATAGAGAAGTTACCTTCGCAGAGGTGCATCCTCATTTTTGTCTGTCCTTCAAACACACGGGCTGAAGATCACAGTCACTACTGTTGCCACACAGACTTCAGTAAAGCTGCCACAGAACGCTGCACAGACTGATTAATGAACACTTCCCATGGCTGCCATTGGCTGTCCCAAATGTCTTCTGTCCTGCTGCACATGAAGAAGTTTAAATCTGTGCTACAGGGGGCCAAGGAGTTGCCCGTTGCTGGTGCAGAGTCCTGATGTTCTCTTTCCTGCCTCGCATATGCATAGAGGTGGGAGGCTGATTTGGCCTGCAGTTGTAGGGTTTTATAGCTTTCTTTCAGCACACCAGCAAATAATTCACGGTCAAAACCCCATACAATTTCAGGTCTTCTTATAATAATCTCATTTCCTGGTTGACAGGAATAATAACCAGATTTCATACTGCTGCAGTGTCATACAGAGTGCTGCCTGTCAGAACACAACCCTGTAAAAAGCAAAGACCAAAATCATCAACCTTCTTTGGATATGAAGTGGAAACCCACCATACTTTATATACCCCAAGAAAGCAAAGCACTGAAGCAGAGTGCTTACCTTCAAGCGTGTAGTGTTGCAGGTGAGGTGACATGCTCCAAGGTCAGCCCACGCTCCTGCACTGAGCTGGGTCAAGCCTTTGAGCTTGCTACTCATATGTTAACAGCCACAAAAGACGCTTTGGAATTGTGCAGAATTTTATTTTATGTATTTATTTATACAAAGTTCCCTGTGTTTTCTTGTTGTTCTTATTTGGAAGATATACTGTGTTGCTTCTCTGTGTGTACCGTGAATCAAAGATGCTGAACGGAGGCTGAAATGAAAGATACATTCTAATACTTAGTCCTGCAAGATTTTGTTCAGTCCCCAAAGCAATCAATAGGTCATGAGTTTCGGAAGCCACTGGTGTAATTCAAGTAAGTGAAGTTATGCATGAGCTTCAGGGCAATTGTGGTCTAAGGGCAAACACAATTTTCTGACGCTGCATCTCTTGTGTAGAAGTTACATTTAACATCCTCACTCCTCTTAGGATGCAGTGTGTCTTTGAAACCAGGAAAGTACATTTATTGATGTCACTGTAAACAGCCTCAACCATTTCCTTCGCTGTTGTTTAACAAGGAATCATATTTTGATATTAAATTCAAGCATTCTCTCCAAAGCAAGAAGAGCAGAGGACAGCAGAATCAGCAGAAAGTGCCAAGCTGGAGGAAAACAATTAGAAATTATCTTTCTATCTTAACTCAGAAAATCAGAAACATAGCCTACGTCTGGTTTTCCTTAACACTATTAAGCAAAGATAAAAAAATTCCAAACAAAACCATGGAATATCAAACACAGACTTTCCAAGATGTGTCCAAATATGCATTAACACACTTCTTGTACACACACTTCTTGCCCAAAAACTCTCATGTTCACACAGATCATGACAGTGCACACTCCACACATAGCAGGAGCTAATTTTTTATTTTAATCAACTAATGCACAAGCTAGAGGTTTTTGTTTTGTGTGGTTTTTTTTTACAATAGAAAACACATAATTGAACCAGGAATAACCTATTGAATATTGTAATTAGTGCTTTTTAACTTGTAATTAATAAAATGAATACATAGACATTGTACTTTGTCTGGGTGTGTCTCACAGAAGAAAAAAAGACCAGAGGGAAATGTTGGCCAGGGAAGTCAATTAGACTTTTCCAGCCTCATTGAAGTCAGGCACAGTTCACCCATAGTCTTAATGCAGAAGTGGTGGTGTTCTGGAATAAGTGTGCTGCACAGGACAACGGAGAAAAAGGATATCAAGAAAGATAAAAAGAAATTAAATCCTGAATATGCTGTTTTGTAGAAGAATTCCTCATGTTATTTTTAAGTTTTGTTCATAAATTTAGATTTTAATTTCAGAATAAACCATATAAATTAGGATTAGAGTTGAAGATTTGTGAAGAAAGGAGTCACCTTGAAACTGCACGAGGGAACAGACAATAGATTTGCTCCATCTATTTGCTTGTATGGGGTCTCAGTTATTCTTCCGTAAATACGTAGTTTGACCAATTGAACAAATAATTCCTTTTTTTCCCGTAAATAGAAATTTATCTCCAGTGAAGGTACTCCCTCTGCTTTTCTTGGTCCTCCTTTTAAGTCCCCAAGATTAGGACTGGTTTTAGTCCAACCTTATGAGAATGCTTTCATGGTACTTATATTTGCATGGAATAATTACAAAAAGATTTTCTTAACCCTTACCCACTGATCCCTAAGAAGCCTTAGGAGCAGTTTCTCCATGAGAGAGTCCAGTTGACTGTACTTGCAGACCACTTTCCAAACTTTTTTAACCTTGTGTCACTTGGACTTCCCTCTCCAAACAGATACATTTCAGTAAGTGGCTCATTAGCATTACATAGAAGAAGAATCCTTCTTGTTTTTTTTTCCCTTTTAAAACCACCCTATCCTTAGCTATCTATCTCTGGTGTTTGTACTGATATTACAGCCACTTCAGTAAATTGAAGCTCTTCCACAGATCTCTACTCCAAATCAGCGCCAGCCTCAATTCTCTGGCTGAGGCAAATGCCAGACGTTGTTTATACAGTGGTAATCAACATGGTAAATTTAGAATATACCAGAATAAATTATGATAAATTTGCTGCCTCAGGATAAAGATAACATACGGGTAGAGTCAGCGGTTATCTCTTTAAAAAGGGGGAAATTGATGAACAGACATTTTTTTTCTTGCCAGGCTATCATAATAAATGTTTTTTTTTTCCCTTTGGGATTTGTAGAAAAAGAAGATGGGACATGTGGATCTCATGAACTCTAATGCTAAATACAGCTACAACTTTTGAAAAACTGTCTTCCCTATATTTCAAGTTGAACTCCATGTTCGTTCCTTAGCATTAAGGGTTGTTTTCTTTCCTTTTTTTTTTCCTTGCCAGCTCTCCAGGGGTCAGGAAACGGACTGTGTGCCATCAGAGAGCAAAGCAGTGCAGTACTGGAGGGGCCTGATAGCACCGGGGCCTTTTTTATCCCCCCATCTCAGCAGCATGACTTGCTGTGTCGGGGG
>Ga0181612_102939_pt1 | contig 16952 bp, 11 predicted proteins | sample HoacroProtozoa21_FD_119630 | JGI IMG/M metagenome (GOLD analysis project Ga0181612, IMG submission 119630) | Hoatzin crop microbial communities from Cojedes, Venezuel. Combined Assembly of Gp0051906, Gp0051904, Gp0051908
GGATCAAGGCTGTAGCAAAGACATTGCATTTAGTATCAGGGTTCCACTTCTGCAAGACCCACTGCAAGCTGTGAACCCACAGTTCATGCAGGTTTGGTGGAGACTTTCAAGGTCTCTGCAGCTAAATTCTCTCAAGATGATTCCTTGCATCCAGGAGGCAGAGGTGAAAGGAGGCAGGCCCACCGCCAGGGTCTCCCTCCTCCTCCCACAGCCTCAGGACACCAAGTGCCAGGGTGAGAAGGGTGGGACAAACCACCTAATACAGGTGTAGGGCTTCTGGAGCATAGGGGAGCAAGGGCAGGTAAATGAGGAAACTCCGGAATCTGGGACAAGGAACGTGGAACTGGAAATGAGCAGGGATATGACGCGTGTGCGTGTGCGACTGAGGGAGCTGGAGCTTGGAAGCTACAGTCATGCTGTAAAAGCAGCCTCATTGCCACACAACAGTTTTTCTACTAATGGGTTTTGGGGTTTCCCCCTCAATCAAAATTCATCCAACACTTAATAAATGAACATGCAAAGGCAAGTGTTGTGGAAATGCCAGCATTTTCAGTGCTGCTTGTGCACACCCATCACTGTATGAGCTCTGACTGTAGGAGCACAGGCTGCTCTTTATCCAGAGGATACAGTCCAGGCTGACCTGCTTTGGGAGGACTCGAGACTGACTGGTAACAAAGACGGTAGGTTCTGTATGATCCCTATCTCGTTGGCTGCAAAGGTTGATGTGTGTGTCAGCAGGAAAGGCAGCAAACTTTACAGGGTACCACTTCCTTCATGCATGCAGTGGAAAGCTCGGCTAGCAGTCGTGCTGCTAATGAGCAGCGCCAAGCCATGGAGGCTTCGTGGCAGCTGGCCTGATGCAGAGCCTGGTCTGACCCTGGGATCGGAGGGGCTGCATGGTTTGGACTTCTGCTCTGTCAGAGAGTGACTGTGTCACTGCCATGCGCAATGTGCGCTCTGTGCCCGCAGCTCTGAAAGCTGAGAATATCGCTAAGAACCAAATACAAGAACCCAGTTGTGAGCATTAAGCGAGGACGAGAGAACTTGCAGCGAAATGTGGTAGAAGCCATTCCAGAAGATAACAGTTTACCCCAAAGCATATTGTGATAGAGGATGCGTATCTTTTGGTAGGAAAATCATCCAGTTGAAGGTTGTCTATTTTAGGTGTTTGGAGTGAATTATTGCACCAGTCCTGTTAGAACTGGAAAGTTCTGATTAAGCAGTGGTGCAAACACCTATAGATACCATGTTTCTGTGACGGTAATAACACTGAAGATGTTGTGCTGTATCTACCCGTACTGCAGAAATAACAGATGTAGAGCAGCAACAACAATGTGAGCTAAACACATATTTAGGGGTCTGTAGAACCAAGTGTTTCAGAGAGAATATTGCTTTCTAGAAGTAAGCATCTCTGAACTAATACCTAAATCTAAAGAGAGAAGTGATTTCCGAGTGCAGTCATGAAGTATGCTGTTGTGAACAAGGCGTTATGCCCTGTCTCAGTGCTTCATTCTTAGAGGCATGCTTTGCATAAACTAACACAGAAGTCACACCAGTTAAAAAATAAAAGAAATCCTAATGCACTAAACTGCTACCTCTTACGTAGGACCTCATCACAACCTTACATATTGATAGAAGTATCATTCTATCAGTTCATTAGAAGGTTGAGAACATTTTCTTATCACAGTTGCACCTACATGTGGTTTCAGGAAGCCTAATGTAACAGTCAGATTAAGTGCTTTCTTGCCTATGGCTATTTTACTGGAAATCCTGGTAATGAAGACCTCAGAATAAGCATTTGTGTCAAAAAAAGCATGTTTGCAATGCTTCCACCCTGGAAAGGGATGAAGTAAGGGTCTGTGTTTCTCTTCTGTTACTATTTATTGTAGTTCTCACTAGAGGATAGAGGACTAAGCTATTCTGTCTCAAAATGTCAAACCTTAACCTTTGTGCAAACTTTCTGAAGTTCAGCAAGCAATGTGAAAATGGGCCACTGTGATTGAATAATGTTAATGTGGAAATAGTTAACTCCCACACAACACTGTATTTCACCATCTGCAACATGGCTTGGCTCTGTAACGGTTTCACAGGCCTATAACGCTTGTGCTGATTTTTGTGGTGGTTCTCCCATTTATAATTACAACTGAACTTAAAGAAACTTCTGTACAGAGATAAGTAGTACATAGCATTGACACATAGATGCAGATGCTAAAAACATCATCATGCTTTTGTGCTAAGCATTTAGCTGTCCAGGCTGACTTCATAGCCTAGTATCCATCATTGCTTTCACAGGCAGATTCTCACCCTACCACAGAAGCCTGCTTTCGTTTCTCCGAGGTTAGTTCTCTTGCATCTGCTTGTATTAAAACATGTTTTGTAGCTGTGTGATTGATGTCACTCTAACACTGACCTACGCTCCTTATCACCCTACAGCTCCACACGCTCTGATGTTCTCTGCCATTTCTACTGTTACAGATTTCTAGCACTGCAGCTTGTTCCCCGCGCCCCTTTCTCGTCCTGTAAGCTCATCTGCTGCCCGCTCCTTATCTACCAAACCTCTGCTGTCATCCTCCTTCTCTTCCATAAACCTCTGCTGATGTTTCCTCTCCTCTTAAGCTTGTGCTGCTGAAGTTTCCACACAGCACCTGGTGCGGGCATTTCCTTATCCCTCTCTGAACAAGTGAAAGGCACGGACTCTAAGCTGGCAAGTTCAGCAAAAGCTGTGGGTCTGCTCTGTCACACACTCTATGTACCTTGCCTGTTGTGCTGATGAAATCACTAAATGAAAAACGTCTCCACACTGATGGTCTGGATTTAAAAAACTCCAAAAACCTAAAAAAACCCCCCAATTCCAACAAACCCCCCTAAAACAACCCACCTACTGTGAAGCATTTTCACCAAGAACTAATACTTACAGTCTTTGCTCAGTCAGCCCCATTTACTGCTGGATTCCGCTCTGAGATTCATCAGCAAGCTGGTTTTCAACACACTTAATGTGTGTCCCTCTCAGTTTTTTATCCCTAACAGAAAGGCTCATTTTTAATAAGTATGCCTGGTAGAAGAAACTCAAGATTTGCTATTTTACTAGTTTGTAAGAACAGCTTCCACCCATGCCCAACACCCATGCACCTATTTCTTACTTTGTAGTCCCGAATTAACCCACAACTACTGTGGGACCACTTGGCTTAGGCTTCCTTGGACCGTCTCTCATTCCCTCTTTCATCCTTTGCTACTGGAAACATACTGAAGTTCATAGTGCTACTTTCAAATGTACTCCAGTTTTGCAAGACTTGTAAAAGTAACATTAGTTGGTCTAGTCCATCCACAGTGTCACAGGAAAGGACAACATCCTCCTGCTTTCTTCCTCACGTAGCCTAGAATAATCCACTGTACCAGAGTGGCCACCTTATCTTCTCCCCGAGGTCAGTTTAAAGCCCTGGGCTAATCCAGTGAGTTTATTGTTAGGTGGCTGCAATGAGCAGCTCTGAGCGAAGGGACCTCAAACTCTCCATCCCCACAGCACTCCTGTCCCATGCTCTCCAAATACCTCCCGTGCAGCTCTGTCCCAACCATCTGCCCCCTCTTACATCTGTAGCCTCATCTTGTCTTCTTCAATGGGCAGGAAGGTTATAAATAGACAAGATGGACGAAGCGGGCCAGATTCGTCAAAGACCTCAGCATTTGCAATTGAGGCCAGAGCAAAAGGCCTGCTTTTAGTGTCTTTTTATTTTAAAGCACCTGGCCTCAACATACTGAACATGTTCAAAATCACGTCTAAACGTTGCAGGCGGTATATCTACAGATACGACCCAAACCTGGTGGTGAGTACTAACAAAAATCTGACCCAATTTAGCTGTAACATTTCTGTTTGGGTGGGGGAGCCAAGTTTATAGCATCAGCAACATCAAGGCAAAGCAAGAGATACAGAAAAATTTGGTCAATCAACTCCTAAATTTTTCTTTCAACTCTGGGTAGGGTTAGGCAAAAGAGTAAGGGAGGTATTACAGCATGTATCACCAAGAAGAAAGCAAATATATTTTGAATTTCAAATGCATGTTCTACCTGAAAGGGATGTTCCTTTGCAAAATGGTGGGATGACAGCTATCAGTTTCAGTGAAAGCCATGTTAGTCCCCAGGCCATGTGAGTGTGGGTACCAGGAACTCAGAGTCTATTTCTGGCTCTGCGTTTGACATAGTCCACATGCCTGGATGAGTCACTCCACTCCCCTTTCACTTTCCTTTTCTGTGAAAAGGGGTTACCTATCTTTGGAAAGTGCTTTGAAATTGATGATGAAATGCTAATTGATAACCCTCTTAAAATTTTGAGTCCTCAAATAGCAAACAGCTCACCTCAATACATGTAAATGTGCCATAAGAAGACTATTAGCTCACTAAAAAAAAAATTAGCAACTAAAAATACGTGTGATCCTGTGTAATCACTGATCAGTTTGATCCATCTTCAGTGGTGAATTTGTAATCTTTGTCAAAGTTTTGAAACTAGACCATTTCTTACAACAATTAGTTAAAAGTGGGAATGCATTTCTTCTTTCAGCAATAAAATCTTCCCTGAGGTTGCATTATGAAAGATAATGGCTTTTGATAGGTAACAGCCTGTAGAGATACGGGGGTTATTATTTGGGGATTCCTATATAGCACGAAATTCTGAACAAAGCTGTTCCTGCACCTCATCACATTAGTTTTAAAAATAAATACTGTACTTCTACTCAGGAAAAATAGACTTGAGTGTCCACAGGGTCTAACCTACAACACACAATCTGGAAAGACAAGTGAAAATGTAAACTTTTGCAAACAAAAAAATAATGGTGTAAAGTGTCTTAAAATGGTTGGATACCAGTTGATCATAATGAAATTTAACCCACCTTAAAATGAAAACTGACTTTAAACTTGATTTTGTTTTTTTTTTCCTTTTCTGTGTGTTTAGAAATATTGAGGTGAAACACACTGACAATTTGGACACTTTTTTCAAGTTGAGAAATTAATCAAAACCAACCTTTTCCTGCAGAGGTTTCATTTTCAGCCAAGTAGGCCTCTTCTGATTAAAGAAGTTGCATAAAAATTCTTAATCATCTCTGCACAGGAGGCCTGCTGTAGCTGTTGGGTGATTCATATCTGTTTTAGAGACAAGTTTCATAATAATTTATAGATGCTGTTGTACGAATCATTATATGAGTCTGTCCAGCAACAGTTGTGTGGCCCCGGGGCAGTGTCCTCCCAGCTTCAGAGGCCGCCCGTGTAAAGGGGCACCAAACCAACGGCTCCTGTGAGCCTCTGTCAAGGCCCGAGGGGAGAGATGGCCCGTTCACCTCCCTGTGCTGAAGAAAATGAGCCCTGCAGCAGATTCCCCGCAGTAGCTCGGTGTGTGGACGGGAGAGTGGGAGGCGCGGGGTGCCGGGCAGTGCCATCCCTTTCCCTTCCCCTTGCGGGCTGCAGGGAGCCAGGGTGAGGGGTGGGAGGTCCAGGGGCCTCCTGCCGTGGAAACTGAACGTTTGGGTGGGAGCTTTACAGGGGCGGGCAGGGAGCAGGCAGGAGGATGAGCGCTGGGTGTTGGCATTAGAGAAGGGGTAAAGTGGAAAGGAATGGCCAGACACTGGGATGGGAAGAATAGGAAAGATTTGGAAGAAGAGGGAAGAGAGAGGAGCAGAGCAGACAGGGCGGGTTGACTGTAACTGATGGCTGTGATACCCAGTTGTGAATTTTTAGGAGGAGGATTTCAGTAGTCCTAGGTATCGAAAAAACATGATGAAGTGAATATTATCTGCCAAATACTGAATTCAGTATTTTAAAAAGCCCGTCGTTCTTGGAAATTGTACATTGCTAGCTCCCAGGCTGTAAGAGCATATACTCTTGGGCTAACCTGCAGGGAACTTCCTTCCTCCGTTTGTAAAGGAAATAGGGATGTGAAGATAGGTATCTATGCTGTTGTGCTTCCCCCTCACCCCTAACACACATGTTTCTTAGTACTGGTGACTTTATCAGCTTTGCCTCGGGCATCATCTCTCTTGTATTCAAGGTTATCAGATAGAGATGAACGAGAAAAAAAAAATCCAGGTTTTGACTCAGACCCTTAAAATATAAATGATGCAACCCAGAATCCAGCACTAATGTTACACAGATCTTTACAAAAGATCAGCAGTAAAGTACCAAAACTGGAGGTCAACGTTTTACCTATGAATCACCGGATTTAAAAAAGGATGCTTCTTGCAGTGAAACCTGCACAACAGCACAACAGCATTATCTTACAGTTGCATGTTGACAGACAGCTTTCAAGGCAGCTAAATACACATTTGTAGCTATGCTTTTACATTTTAACTTTTTTTTTTTTTAATGCTATGAGAAGTTTTGAACTGTAGAGATAAGGTGATGGCACACTGGAAAGTATGACGTGTTTGACAGTTTGATTAAGAAACCAGCTAGCTGGTCTTACATATTTTTTTCAGCATGAAAATGACCCCTTCTACTGCTTCTGTATGTCATTCTTTGCAGCACAGTATCATGAGGCCTTTTAGATAACTCATAGCATCACGACCAAGCCGAATTATAAGCATTTGGCACCTTAGCACTAGAGCATTGTGGACCAAATCTTGTCCCACATCAGCCCCCACAGTGGGAGCGGGGTGGTTTGCAGACAGGCCCTGCAGCTGGAAGAGCTGTGGCTCCTGCTGGAGCCTGCCCATAAAGGTTTGGACAAATCACTCAACCCCACTGTGCTCAAACAGCCTTTTGTAACGTAGGGACCTGCTACAGCAACCTGGCCGCTGTGGGCCTGCTTGGTCATGATGGGAGCTTTGCTCAGTTCCTGTCCAGCTCTCTGGTGCGCTCTCAGGGAGCAACACGCAGGGGCTCTGAGGCAGAGAGGCTCCGTGGTGCACACAAACCACACGTTCCCAGTGAAGAGGCCTTGCTTACCCTAGTGTTAACCCAGTTAGCACAGAACACCCATGTTGCTTTTTGGCAAACAAGGAGACCCATCTTGGTCCCATAGCAGGGCTCCAGCTTAGCTGAAAGAGATAAAACTCATCTTAACAAGAAACTATAAAGCGTTGTTCAAATTAATCAAAACTCATCTTAACAAGAAAATAGAAAGCATTGTCCAAACTAATCTCTTCTTTCCCAGGGCAGATTCTGCTTATACAGTAAGTGAGCATAAAAACTAAAAGCATCAAATGGCATTTGCATTCTTAAGAAACAATGCCTGCAACGAGTTGAAAACGTTTCAGATTCATTCTTTGGAAACAATTTATGTGATTTCTTCTGTTTTTCTTCAAGCGTGATTCTGTTTTTCTTCAGCACTGCTTGCTGCTTGGGGTGTGTGGTTTGACACTCAGCTTGTCAGTTTAGTGTTTTCAGATTGTGAGTTTTTTGAAGAGGGCACATCTGTGGTTATAGAAGAAAAACAAGAAGCATCAGATGTTCAGTGTACAAAAAAGCAGAGCTTGGGAGGATCTTAGAAATGACTAGTTGGCAGAGATGACATGTATTTGACCCAGAGCTGTTGAGGGCTACTGCAGTATCTGTAAAATCAATTATTTTCCAAGTTTTCAAATGCCCTCTGGTGAAATTATCTGAGTAAGGAAGAAACACTTTAATTACATTTCTAGTTGTGAAATTTTACATTAAGCCAAGGATCTTAAGAAGCAAAAATACCTACTTTGCTTTTTACTTTTTTTTAATTTAGTGAGAGCCCACAGTTCAGAAAAAAAGCTTTTTTGAATACATCCTTATAAGTTAAGGGCTTCTCTTCAAAAAATGATACTGTGATTCCTAAGCAAGGTATATAATTACCAAGACAACAGTTTGCTCTCATATGCATCAACGGGAGCTTTGTCATCAGAGCTTTAAGCAGTAGAACTACTGCCTTTTTGAGAACGTGAGTGAGTGTCGGGACTGCGGCTTCATCCCCCATATTACTCCTTTAGCCTACACAGATATTGCAGCAAGGAACAGTTAGGCAGATGGACACTGAACCAGTCGTCGTGCAAGAACTAAAGTCAGATTGCAGAGGGGCATAGGCTTAGGCAGATTTCTGCATAAAAGTGAACTGGATGTAAAACTTGCTCAACAATCAACAACCAAAGGGGTTTACAGCCGTGTATGACTTTGTTAAAATGCAATGATTATTCTAACTTAACCAACTGCATTCTTATCAAAAGACCTTGATATTTTCAAACTCAATTTCTAATCTTTCTTTCCTGTATTGATATGAATTCACCTCTCTTTTCTGGCTATGCAGGTAAATATATTATACCAATACAACTTTGCTTGCGCTGTCTCACTGAAGCATTTTTAATGTATTGCATGGTCATTCCTGCTTTAAGAGCATGTCTTCAGTTTGAAATACTTGGGGCTTTTTGCACAAGTGCAGGTATTCTGCTATTACCTTCTAACACAAAATTCCTAAGTGATGTTTTAACATGTCAACTGCCAAAGTAACATACCTATAGTTTGAACTACAGCCAGCCTTGCTGAATCAGTACTAGCCACAGATTTGTGGCCATTTACTCTACTTGTTAAATTAACAAATCAGAAGTGTCTGCAAGAGGCTTTCTCCTGACTGTGGATAGCACTTGCAATACTGAGATGTTTACGGAAAATCCTGCTCAGTGGCAAATCCTGATTAGGAAATGTTATCATTTTTTTGCATAATAGGTGAGATAGACAGGCCTAACATATGGTTGCTATAAAATACCTTAGATGAGTCAGATCTTAGCTGGCAGCTGTAAGCAGGTTGTTCTGGCTTCTTAGATAATACTACCAATTGTGATATTTTTTGTTACTTAACTGCTGTACTGTTAAATTATATTAACCTGATTTGTAGACACTCCCATTTGAGTAGAACAAAAAGGCAAGATTTATGATGTAAATCCTGATCTAAGTGTTTGCAGCTTATTTAAGCTGCATCCCAAGTCCTTCCAACTCTCTGTAGCGATGACTAATTTTAACCAAATTGTAGGGCTCTCCAGGAAGCTGCCGCTGTCCCACTATGTATTCAATTCAGTTACATACACCATGTCACTTAAGAGGCTAAAAAGCGCCAGAAATGGCATTGATCTGATGCAGCTTGCAATGACGCAGGATGTACCAGTCAGTAGCTCCACCGGCTTTGTTCTCTGATCTTTGCATGCAGCTCCTGCAGGTAATCACAGTGTGCAAAAATGTACTAAAGTCTTTGCCTTTAAAGTATAGGCTACCAAAGCATTCTGGGGACTGACTTCTAAGGGGGGAGTTTTCACCGTGGCAAGATGTGACTGCCTTACAATCACCACGTCAGCTCCACTCTGTTCTTGTCTAGTCTCATTAAGGAGCTGTTGTCTTTGGGTAACTGCAGGATAGCATAGTAAAACCAACAAACAGGTGGACATCTGAAGTATTACAAGGGCCACACTTCATGCATTATTCTGATTGATAAGCTGTCCCAAGTCTAGGAGTCAAATCTGCACATTCAACTATGGTGACAAAGTCAGTGGGAAGATAAACCTTGCTCACAGATCTCAGAAACATTGATCAGAAAGTTGGTGGCCTTCGTTCCTGGCCCTTCCAGCCTTGCCACCACTGTTGGTGCTGCCCCAAATATGATGCTGTACTGAGGAGACTATTTTGACGAGGATGCCTAAAAGTATCTCACAATATTGCCCATTCTCCAGGGCAAGAACAGTTGAAAAAGGCTCCTGCTTGTTTCTCCCCTATCTTCTTGCTAATTATCACTCTTTTTGGCTAGTCTTGTTTATTTTTTCAGAACTTCAGTTTGCCTCGTTCCTTGCTCTACAGCTGCAAGCAACCAAGGGGGGAATGACTAACATTTATCACGCATGTCCAGCTCAGCCACTGAGGCAACATATGCTTTCACTTGCCTTTTGAAACCAGAGTGCTCAAATAAGAGCTACTTGAAGACATGGGTTTCCAGCTCTCTCCTCCCACCTCATCAAATTCTGTTTAGCACCACAAATGCCACAGTTCATGTTCTACAGCGTTTTCCAGACAACCTGTCTCTCAAAGCACTGTCTGCAGACTGTGCAGAGAAGTGGTTCTAAAATGAAGAGTCACAAAAAGAAAGCTTAGAAGATGAAAAGCCTCTAGCAGTATTACTTTCTGTCTTTGCTAATGGCAGGCACACCCACTTCCTCTGACTCTAATCAGAGGACGACTGGCTGTCAGGTGGTAGAGATATGCAGCTGAGAAACAGAATTCTTTATAGGTGCCTAGCCCTGCTTTGTATACCATCTGCTGCTTATGGAAACTTAAGACTTGCCAAAGAGAGGCTGATTTTGTGTTTTCAATATTTAATGCTCATTGGAAGTGACAGTTCAGCACTACCTGCTACCCCAGTGAGATCAAGCTAAACCCCACCCACAGTACTGGATATTTGTAAGTAACTGCAAAAAATAAACATTAAGTATGGAAAGCTTAGAGGCAAATTGTAGAACTAGAGTGTAAACCTCCTGGATGTACTTTCAACACACTGGCATTATTTTTTTTCCTAAAGACTGCCACTTACGTTAATTCTTTTGGTTTTAAGTCTTAAAGGTTAAGAAAAAATTCTGTGCAAAGTAGTAGCCATGAAAATAACTGAACAATAGCATCAGATTGCTTAAAAACTTCCCCCTTTGCAGGGGCAGGTCCCCATTCAGTTTTGTGCCACACTTTATTACTATATAAATTACTCCACAGAGAGCCAGTCTACTATAGTCAAAGTTCTCAGCTGACTTTTCTGCTTTCTTTCTACCACCAGGGAAAGGGGCACATGCACTACCACCACCCACTTCATACACTGCACTAAGGTATGATTTGGACAACCCAAATTTATGAGCATTTGTTCTCTCTGAAGTAAATGCAGACAGACGGGTACCTAAGGTTGGATGCCTAAATTTAGAAGGTGTGAATATCGCTTTCCCCTTCTCTCTTCTTTTTTTTTTCTCTGACATGTTAGTCCTTTTCTCTCCAGCAGCCAAAGCTCAGCTGAGACTTAATGTCCAGCTGAGCTCCTAATCCCCTCTTCTATTTTGTAGAGTCCAGATTCTCTCAAACTAGGGAGAGAAGGGTAGGACATACAGGTACAACACCAAGATTCACAGGACCGTTATTTCTCCCCCAAGACCACAACAGATGCATCACTTCAACTATTCACTGAGACCAAAGAGTGAAAATGCAGGTGAATCTTCTCTGTGTTGTGTGGACACAGCCTTTGAGGCCCCAGATGTGTCTCATGTATGCACCGTGCTCTTTGTTGCTCCCTGCATCACTCTCTAAAGCTCGGGCAGATGTAACTTTCCAGTCCTGGGTTTAGACAGCAGCACAGCCATGTCAGTTATGTTGCTCTAGATTTATAAGGCATTTTTTTGTTTTGATAGTCTCCAGTGAAATAAATCAAGCTCTCTTCTGCTGGTTTTAATGCAGAATTTTGCATTACCATATATAAGCATAACATGATTTGCAAACTTTACAAAGATGCAATAATATTGAATACCTGATAATTTACAGGTTACATTATGACTTGCTCACCTTCCTGAAATATCAGCTATCAAGTGAACCACTCTGAACGTCCTTCTTCCCTCCAAAATCCAAGAAAAATCAGCAACTTTGTCAATGTGCACAAAGAATCGAACAGCAGCAGTGCAGGGCTCTGCGCTAGGAAATTCAGTATTGCAGAGTGCAGTACTTACACTGACAGTATTTACAGGACTGTGAACTGAACTTTCGTGTGAAAACAGACACAAAAGCTTTTCCTCCATCCTCTTTGGCCGGCACAAAGACTGCTTTGAATAACTTTGAACAATTTGACTTTCTCTGTCTATGTGGTTTTATTAACGCTGTTCCCTTGCTGATATTACTTCATTACATCTACAGAAAACTCAGCAAGAAATCTGTATCTGCACTGTGCAGGTATATGTCACATACTCCTCCTTTGATGCTGAAAAGCTGGAACAGCACAAAGCAGGCTTTGCTTTAAGCTTTAAACTAAAATGTTCATCTATTCTTTACTATATCCATTATACACATCAGAAAAAAATCACTGTAGAAGTCTGGTTTCCCCCCTGCTATTAAAACAAACACATCATACCATATTTGCCCTGCTACAGGTCCACTGCCAGACACGCTTGGATGCTGTACACGGTCACAGCATTGGACTTCTGTAACTTTATGATCCTTATGATCTAAGCACCTGACAGCTTTACCAAGCTCATGCCCCTTTCATAGAGCTGTTCAGAAAATGAGGCTTATGTCCCATCTACCTTAAGCCCCAGACCCATAATGTCCCTACACGCCTGCAGCTCATAAGTCACGCCACTAAAATTTAGTGTATCGAGATAAGGGTCAAATCCACCACTGAAACAGCTGTTAACTGTTCTCATCTGCTCAACTAAATCAGGAAGGGAAAACAGTGAGCACAGCAGCAAGGCCACAAGGAAACAATCTGTCTGCAAGCATAACCAAAATGAGAAGAGGGGGGGGAGTGAGTTGAGAAAGAGTGAAGTCTGTTAAAGGACAGATAGTTGTTGCAGAAATTAGCTTTACAGTCATCAATGAGGTCTAGATTTGAACTTTTCTAAGCAGTTGAGCTGTTACAAAACATGCTCATAAGAAAACTACATTGATGAACTTAATTTTTGGTGCTTAAGTTGTGCTCTTTGTACAATTAGTTAACGCTGATAGTATGAAAGATCCTTTTGAGATGAGTCTACAGCCTTTCTCTCCTTCTCAAAAGTAGTGAGTACGTATATACTTTCTGCATTCATTTACATGTATTTTAGTCACGTCTAGGGGAGATGAAATCATTAAAGGTAAGTGAAGAATATCCCTTCAGGGCATTCCTAGCATATTACAGAAGTCTTTTTTCTGGACTGGTTAAGAAGGTCACAGAAGGAGAAAGGTTATTCTGTTCTCTTAGGGCAAGTAGAAGAATGAATGAGCTTACACACAGCAGCCAAGGAAGAGATGCAAAAATCCTGGAAGCTCACTTTTCTGAGCTGCTAAGGCAGACAGTAAAAGCAGCTAGAGAGAACGCTAATAAGGAGGTCTTTGGGCCTGTGACCTATTCACTCTTGTTACAAGATCACACGTTTCCTACACAGTAAGTGCTGAAGACCAAGCCTAAAAATAACTAACAAAAAAATCACACCACTAAACTGACAGGAAGTGTAAAAACTTTCCAAACAAGAGCCATTGCACCTTATGAAACACAGTCACATTCCTGGTATGATGTACATTTGTAATGCCTTCTAGGTGTGCTCAGTATAGCAGCACTGTCACAGGGTACTTGCAATCTTTATGCCCCAAGGTAAATGTACATGGAACAGAACAGTGGCTTGCTCAGAATCTATAGTGAAGTCCTAGCTAAAAATAGAAATACATTTAACTTCCAAAATCAGAAGCTGACAGATATACATTCAAGGGTTAAGTTGTGCTCAGAGTATGCTACCTATTACTCAGTCTTCTGTAAGCTTATCTTTTGATGAGGTCTTGTCCCTTCTTTGCATACGTATCAAGTAAAAATTTTTCCATCATGGTACAAAATTGATGTACCTTCTATCCAGATCACATCATGCGTTCTTATGAATTTGACATCAGCCATGCTCTGATCATGGTGGGTATTTTTTTCCTGTTGCATACTTAGAAAAATACATAGCTTTAACTCTGCATTAAAGGTTTTCCTCATTTTAAATTGTTGCTTTTACAAGTTGTACTGAACGTAATTTCCCATAACAAGGTAAGCTGGGAAAAGTCAAGCATCACCTAAATAAACTCTGCTGCACAATGAAGCTTCCAGGGAAAAGCTGAATGGGCTTCTGTGTGTCGGGGACAATCAACACATTTATCCTGATTATCATGAAGGAACTACACAGTAATCAACTAATTAAGTTCAGAGTTCCCTTTTGATGTCCAATTACAGAAACAAAACAAAGGAACAAACTCTGTTTTTCAAATGGAGTTGCTATGTAGCAGCCCTGGTAAGTCTTGCTTGAGCCTTAACTAGTTCTGGCATTTGCTGCAGACTAAGCACTGTCGGTTACAACTTTCTTCTCAAGCCTCTCAAAGGACAGCGTCCTATGAACTGAGAACTGTGCAACAAATCATACTATGGAATCATTAAGAATGACTAGTAGATTAGTTTTAAACTGCATTTTATAATCAGTTAGTGACAGAAATAAGTCTAAACATGCTCAGTCTAAACAACACAAGTCTTTAAATGAAACGACTACTGAAAGCCAAAAATTAAGTTTTTAGTCATTAAAATATATTTTAAAGTCCAAATTAGTAACAATTGGAGGTTGTTTAAAAATAACTTTTACACAAGTTCAAAGATCAGCCCTTTTCTTAGCAAGATACACAGGCTATAGATCAGACATCTCTGTGCACTGTCATCATCATTTTTAAAGAGTACTCCTCCGTGCATTGGGTCAACTGGAAAAACATCAGCAGCAGTGTTCTTAAGACTCCAGGCTAACATGCTTTTTCTTCTCCCCCCTTCCCCAATTCCTGTAGGCAAATTTTGGATAAAAATTTCCAAAGCAAGAAAAAATCCAAACCAATCCAAATTCCTTTCTACTGCTTTCAAACAGACAGTTTTCAGACGATCCACATTTTAACTAGTCTTCATGCATACCTTGAACAACTGCTGTTACAGTCAGCTTCTCCAGAAGACTTAAAAATTCTTATTCATAGGAAGGAAATGAAAAAGCAGAAGTGCAAGAAGTACAACTAATACTAAATTTCATTTTTCATTAAAAGAATGTTGCAACAATCGAAGGTGTTCTTTTGTTCTCTGTGCCACTATTTCAGACAGTAGGAGGTGTTAAGATGATCACCTTATTCTGTTGGGAACAAAGGAGCATGATCAGTAATGTTAATATGCTAATTAATTAAATACTATACTCCTTGAATCAGCTGAATATGAACAGCATAAATACGGTATTTACTCTTAAATTTTTCAGCCTACCCAGAATGCAAAATGTAATTTCAGTGTTATGCAAAAAATACATGGCTTTTAGCTCAATTTTGTATCACAAAGATTGACATTACAATTCCATTTTAATAATAAAAACCCCCTCTGAGACTTAGCCATTGTAGCCACACAGAAATTTTTTTTTTATTAACTGTAGTAGAACTTTAGTAAAAATTCCTCCCAAAATTGCAGTAAACCAACTACATATAAACCAACAATATATTCTCAAAAGATTAAAGTGATAAGTAAGCAGCTGGCACTTACTGTAAGTGACAAAATGATGACACTCATTTCCATACCACATATATATTTCTTTACCTTAAAATATACTTTAGACATTTTCTACTCTGGCAGATATGATCTGTAGTTACTGTGCATCCTTACAAAATGCTGAAAATTAAAACTGCTATTAACTGGCTTAGCTTTATGACACGCAAAACAGCTCAAAATTGACTGACCATTCAACTAGGCACTCCTTTCTAAATATGCTTGTTAAACTTTCCAGATCTTCATTTCTGAAATGCAGTTCTTCCAGCAACGTAGTCAGGAACTGTGTATACATTGGGCTCATCTGGGTATTCTTGAAAAGTGGAGTAATTTCTGACAACCTGGCAAAAAAACCGCCCAAAACGTATTTGATACAGAAAAGCGACTTTTCAGCGTCAGATGTAAAAAAGCAAAGCTTGGGAGTCTGAACAACTGCATTGAAGAAAGGCAGTTTATAATGTCATATCTGATTCATTACAGTACATAAGATTGTATGACCTGTACCAGAATATGAATTTTCATTAAGATGTAGTGAAATTAAAAAATAAATCTAATAAGAAAAAAACCAGACTAGTTTGTATGCCTCTAATCAGTTGTATACTGATGTTATATAATGTAGACAAAATTCAGAACAAAGTGCAAAATGTTATATAATTACATATAAAAAAGGAAAGATATCAGCTATTATTTTCTTCTTTACCAAAAAGCTCCTAAACATTCATACTGTAAGAGTTATATAGTTCTTTGTATGAGTAAAATATGAAAGAGCTATAAAACACTATCTTAAAGTAACCAAGAAGATGATTTTAACTACAAATTTTTAACAGGGCTCCTTGACAGAAGTTGTACTTAATTGGCAAGTCACACACTGTCAGATTTCATAAAGACATTCAAGAGGGTCCCTTACTCGGGACGATTCTCCCCCTGTTCTGCATGCCATAAAACACATAGTATGTCAAAATAGCAAACGCATTTTGCTTTAAGCTGAGATTTCTCCAAACACATAGAAGCCTTTCACGGAGGCATTTTGGATTATTATTGATTTTATTTGACACACATGGGCACATGAGACATCAATTAAATTCTCAAACCAAGGAGCAATCCGAGTGAGTAATCAGAGCAATTTGATTTCTTAGTTTTGACAGTCTGTACCTTACAGCAGTTTAAATTATACTTCTTACACACTGAACTGTTTAAAAAATAGGCTTTAAGACAGACAGACAAAATTAGAACAAAACTCCTTCAGTCTTGAGAATTTTTTATATGGGATACTAAACTTCAGTTTTAAAGCTGATACTATAGCAAATCTTTGCTATAGCAAAACTATTTTCTGTTTCAGTAACAATATTAAGTGCTTAAACTCTCAAAGTGCCTGCAAGAGTGCTTCAGAAAAATAAGAGAATCAAAGCGGGGGGTGAGAGGGAGGAAATTCAGCTCATGAAGTTTAGCTTTAAAATTCAAACAATAGTTGGCCTTTCAAAATTTGCTATTTAGCAACAATATTTTACAGAAAATCTTCCATTTGGGCCTGATCTTCTGAACTGCTGATAGATGGAGTTGATCCAGTTTCCACTGATTTTAAAAATTACAATGCATGGAAGCTGAAAGTAGTTGCCAACTAGGAGAATAAAGTATATACATGAGTACAGAAAATGGAAATAAATAAGTCATTAGTACACATCCCCAAATAAAATGTTATTCGTCATCTGCTATCACGGAAACTGCA
>Ga0181612_103353_pt1 | contig 16949 bp, 17 predicted proteins | sample HoacroProtozoa21_FD_119630 | JGI IMG/M metagenome (GOLD analysis project Ga0181612, IMG submission 119630) | Hoatzin crop microbial communities from Cojedes, Venezuel. Combined Assembly of Gp0051906, Gp0051904, Gp0051908
CCTGAAAAATGATGCCGGATCCAGCTGATCAAATGCTATTTCTCTCCTGCTGCTGCCAGCAGAAGCAAAAAAAACCTTGGTTCCAGTGACTGGGAGAGCGGTAATGATGCTCTGAGTTTCTCTTCTTCATCACTAAATCAATGTCCCTTGCAGGTGCTGCTGCTGAAGGCATCATCTTTCCAAGGAGTGGAAGACAGCTAGAGGACTAAGCAAACAGGTCACTGCCGAAACCTCATCCTGAAGCTGGGTCTAAGTCTTTATCTTTACATACAATCTATTTAAAATCCAAGCTTTATTCAAGTTGCCATGGAGCAGGGTCTGTTCTTCAGGTTGCTTATTTTATTTCTGCAAATTCCTGTTTGGAGGGTTATTGCGTAGCTCAAGAGACATTGAAATAGTTCCTGCAGTGCTTACCTTTTGCCCAATGTGTCCAATTAAAATGCTATCAGCTACAGAAGTGTTTCCAAGGCTTTCTACAATGTCAATGCCAAAGTCTTTGCAAGCATAAATCCCAAAATGTTGGATTTCAAGGTTGCTGCTTTTAAAAATCTATAAAAAAGCATAATAAAGGAATAATAACAAAGATAAAAAATATTTGGGTATATAACTCAGGTTTCCTTACAATATAGTAGAAAGGGGAAGTGCAAAAACACATGAAAGTGTTGAATGCTTATTTAGTATTTGAGAATCTCCCTTTAATGTCTATTTTCTCCTTTCATTTGATAATACAGAAGTCTTTACATTCTGTTGTTTTCATGCTTAAAAAAAAAGAACATTATGAAAGAAATCAGAACTGAGAATGACTAACAGACAGGGTAAAAGTGCTCTAAATTTTGGGGGGGTTTATTACTGGAATTTATAGTAGCTCAAATAGTACATAGTATAGTATATATATAGTAGCTCAAAGAAGCAGAAAGTTGCCTTGAAAATAACCAGAGGTATTGCTTACAGTCATGTAACAGCAAGACTGTTCCTACAGGGAGCCCATGGAAAGAAGCAGGATAAAGTTAATTATTAATGTATGCTAGGTCAGTAACATACAAAGAAATTACAAGCTAGGCAGAGAAAATCACAAAAAACAAAACTGCAAAAGATTCTTTCATTGTATTTTTCAGACAAATAAGCTTTTCCAGAAATAGAATGTACCAGTCTGAAAAAAAAACACAACGAAAAATCGGACACCTTCAAAAGAGCCACAGGATGGCTTAGACTAGAAAACATGTCTTACAGAGAAGCAAATACATTCTGTTCAGGTCATCGCATGGGGGTTTAAGAGGATCACAGCCTCTAAGCACTGATATGGGAAGAAAGTATCAGATAATAAAGGGTGATGTGGGTTTTTAATCAGATGAAGTAATAGTGAGCAACAATAGCTGGAAAGTGAAGCTAGACAAATTCCAACGAAAGGAAAGTGCACATTTTTAACATTTCACATGGAAATCATTAACCCCAAGGAAGGTAACAGATCTTCTACCAACCACAATCCTACAAATAGCTCACATCCACTGGGAGCAATTTTTTGGCTGCGTGATCTGGTGGAAGGTCTCCCTGCTTATGGCAGGGGCGTTGGAACTAAATGGTGTTTAAGATCCCTTCCAACCCAAATAATTCCATGATTTTATGGCAAAACCTAGCAGACAAATGCTGGATGATTACAGAGGACACCAGCTATTGATGAAAGCAGCAATGGTTCTGCCCTGCAGCAGCAAGGAGAGCTCACACAAATTGTTTTTCTGGCAGTACCAACAAAATAGGAGCCTCCAGCTGACGGACATGGACATACAGGTACAAGAGCTTTACTGGAACTGTGGCCTATCTGCAGCTGTAAAAGATGAAGTCAGTGTGGAGGTGATATACTTGGAAAGAACCTGAGCATCACAGAGGACGGGCAGGACAAACATACCTGTGCTCCACCTTGGCTGCTCCAAGCAGTGAAGTTGTTGAACTGAACAGGTCTGTCAGGGCTGTCTGGTAAATATTCTGGGTACACCAGCAACCCATACCTGTTCAGGAAGGAAAGCAAAGACAACTGTTTCTTTACAGTGCGTACATCCATGAGCAGATTTCCCTACTCATCAGTTTGATATCTAAAATCTTAAATCTTTAACAGTTCTCTGCATGACACTTTATGATTTCTTCCAAAATCAAAAACTGGTGGATAGTAACATTTAGTTTAGGCATCCAATCATGCTGGAGAGCATACTTAAAATCTTTTTTTTCAAATATTTTCAGGGCTAATAATCAGTGTACAGTACCACTGACGGGTGCTGGCTGCAAAACACCCCCATCATGCTCATGGGCTTTCAACCAGTTTCAGCTTCAGATGATCCCGGCGTGAATCTGGACAGATAAGACTTTTCTAGCTCTTGGATTCAGCCAGTTTAGAGTACACTCCAAGTGTGAATGCTGAATGAAGCCCTTGGTTTGCCCTTCTCAGAGATTTTAAATCCAGATTAATATCCAGATTTTCTCCAAATTCAGGTGACTTCATCTACTGACTTTTAGCACAATGTAATTTTTTACTCTCATTTCTGTTTTAGGGAAGTACAGGCAACAGCTCTGGTGAATGACTGTTCCTGGGTGCTACAGGAACAACTGTTACATGTAATGTCTGACACATTTACAGCACCTTTTGTTCCATGGGACTGCAAAATTCTTACTCTCTATTTCAATCTGCTTAATCAAAGACCGAACTCCAATAGTTGAGTGTTCATGCTTTGATATCAAGCATCTGGAGGTAAGAAATGCCACACCAGGTTTTCTAAGCCAGCATCGTGTCTCTAATAGTGGCTTGCAGGAGATGTTAGAGGAGCGTAAGAAAGAAATCCTGTATCTGTTCTCCTGTGTGCCACCGTCTTCTGCTCCAGACGTTTGATATACTTAAAAATGAGCTTTCAGTTCAACACATGAGCCATGCTCCAGTGCTTTGCTGTTAAGGTTGATGAGGAAATGTGTTGAATGTGGCACCTTAAACTACATCACAATCATTTAAACAAGTGGGTAAAGTCGAGGAGCTTGTTAACCGCACTGGGAAATGCTGCAAGTTAACAGATTGGGCTTGTGAATGAAGAAGAAAGACCATATTGAAACTCCTAAGGAAACTATTCATGATCTGGCGCTGAAAGACTGCCACAACCACATCGCTGTCAAACACTGATTCTGCTCTGCTGCGGAGAACTCTGCTTATAAGAGAGGAAGCCCTTTAAAGGGTGCAAAATTAAAAAATAAAATAAAATAACTGTCCTGAAAGGAGGGACAAAGCCTTTTTTACTCACTTTTGCAATTGTAGTTAGTATAACCATGCACCGAAGGAAAATCTCTTTAACCAAAATCCCCGAGTACCTTGTGCAGGAATGAGCTACATTCTCACTGAAGGACAGGAGAGGCATTTTGGATGGTCCCTCAGGGCAGAGATGAAAGAAGTAACCATATCCAGCAGCACACACTATGTTACCCTGCAGAGAAGGGTATATGACTGTGAAAAAATATTACCATAGATTTATGGAAATCAAAATATATTTAAGAAAAACCCCAATTAAATTCCCAACTGAGGTTCATTCGAATTCTGGTAAGTCTGGCTGGCAGAAGCTAGCACTTTGTTTCTGTGTCCTCAAACTCATCCTGTTTTAGCTCTGTCCTTGGGCCAGTCTTAAAAAAACTGCCAACAAGGCAGCCAACAAGGGTTGGCAAAAAAATAGAAACAAGTGACAGAATGACAGAAAAATGGTATTGTCAAAATTCTTCAAGATGTAGGTAAGAAAAAAAGTGTGTGGAAAACTTCTCTATAAAATCTTTTCTAAGTAGGAAGGCGATGTCATGAAAAAAAGGTAAATCACGAACTACTCAGTTTATTGATTTACTTCTCAAACCATGTATTTGTCGTATCTCCCAAAACAAATACAGCAAAAGGACACAACATTGGCACTGAAATATGAGATCACTAAATGTCAAAAGAAAGAGAACTACATCTTCACAATATGCCAGTGGCTCAATGACTGAACTTACTCAGACCTGAGGTAAACTACTTTTTTTTGATTCTTTTTAACAGGATAAGTGAATAACCATGAGAAGGTGTGCTGTAAGTTGTTGTGACTTAATATTTCTTAATGAAGTAATTCTGAAGTTGCATTCTTTTTATTATTGCAAGAAGTGAAAAAGAACTGAACATAAGGTTTACGTGGTCTTAAACTAGGAGTTTGGTACTACTCTGTAGCAAGTGAGTTATGTGGGTTATATACAGTGGGTTAGGAGCTTTCCTAGGGTTTTCTTTTTCTAGGGAAAAAACCTGCTTTTATTTGCTTCATCTGGACAGCAGCCAAACCTAGATAGTTTTGGATGCTGTCCACACAGCGATGTTTCCATGTGCACAACTGGGCATGGTCCCTCTCACCTGTCTCAGATGCGTAAAAATTCGATGCTGAAGCAAACCTAAGCTCCCTTTCCATGAAAAAAAAAAGTCATAGGCATGTCCAGAGGGCAATTCTTCTCGTCTGTCCTTAGATAAGATTAATGGCTGTGTGGAGCTATCTAGTTCTCTAAGGGGAGTCTGAGAAGAGCTTCTTTGCAGCTAAAAGAAGAGCTTGTTCTCTGAGATGGGGACTGACACCCACCATTGCTTTTCATAGGTCACCAGACCGTGTTAAAACACTGATGACTTTTTGGTCCCTGATGGTCCAAATCAAAGCCAAGCCTGGTGACCTAAACCTGAAACTGTCCATATACCAATTACTTTCTTCTGACCCATCCAAGTGTGTTCCCCGCAGTCGTGATCTCTGACATCTGTCAAGCAACAGTCAATGCCCAAAGCACCGCTTTCTCTATCCCCTGGTACAATGTTGCTTTTTCTGAAAGCGCAGACACAGACCCTTTTCCTCTAACAAAATACTTCTACAGTCCAGTCACACTATTTCCAGGATCTTTTACTTGCGACTCCAATCGTGCATTCTACAGATGATTCATAAGGAAAAAACCTGCATATTTATGCAGCCAGATAGTGGCTGGAGGGCAGGGGTTTTAGGCAAGCAGGGAATTTTGTGTGGAAATCAATTCTTTCTGGAAGTCAGTATATTACGAATGTCCATGCAACCAAAATTCCAGAAAGAAATTACCTCCCTGAGCATGCCAAATACCTGGAGGTATGCATCACAAGTCAGTAAAATACAGTGGCTGACGTTTTAAGTGTCTCTTAACCGTACACCACTACTAATCTAAATATTTCATGAATTTCTTTTAGATAGCTGGGCCTCAAATTATTGACCGTAAAGATGACATTAAAGCTCTTGAGAGTGTGCCCTGCACTGCTCCCCCAGTTTCAGAACCTGGCAGTATGTGAGGAGTACCCCCAATGGCCTCTTTTCAATGTGTTCTCACCCTGCAGAAGGCTTTAGAAAAGATCTTGGTAGGGATGAAATCATGAGAAACAAAGGACACCAAACTGATGCAGGTTCACCTCTTTGGTACTGTGGAGAATGGCTGGGTTGGGTGATAATGGCAAATAAATTAAATAAATGCATTTATCCACAGCATGACCCTCAGTCACTCCTCCGACATGGAAACATGTGCTGATCTCCATCCTGTTCATTCATTTAATCTGTTTCCCAGCCCTCATCATCATGGCAAGAAAGGAAAGGGAGGATGTTTGTTGAAATTCTTAAATCCAGTCTGTACGTTGTTGTGCATGAGCACTGCATGCTGGCTCTGGGATTGGAGGGCATTGAATGTTTACAAATAGGAAGTTACTGCAAAAGTTGCAAGACTCACTGGGCCCAAAAGAACCAAAAGAAGAAGATAAAAAATTACTTTTTTTTTCCCCTGCACACAAAAATAAAAGCAGGGACATAGGGCATGCACTTCAGTGACAAAAGAGCCAATACCAAAGAGGGGCATCTTCAGTTCCTCATGCTAATAGCATTTAAAAGTCAAGAAAACAGCTTGCTAATGAAATTGTCTTATGACATTAACAAGTGGCAACCAAGGCTTCCATACTTCATTAAAAAAAAAACACTAACCTTGTAATAATCATTTTGTACTTATAACATATGAGTACAAAATTTTAGCTAACACCCTGATTCACAAATGCATTTAGGAGCTTAAGATGAATGGAAACCAGTGGGAATTGGTTCTCTAAATGTCTTTGTAGGCTCAGATTTGAGTGACTGCTGTGTTCCAATTTCAGCACTGTTTAGGAGACCTCTGATTTTCACAGAAATTTAAGCTCTTCAGTCACCAATGCAAATTCAGGCTGCCAAGTAAATTGAGTAGTTACGAAAATATTATCACAGGACTCACTGTGGAAAGCTTAACCCATCATGCACAGGAGATATAATACAGTCTGGACCTAAAGCTCTGTGTGTCTGTCTTAGCTGTAATCCTTGTCTTAAAGACAGTAGCCTCTAAATTTAAAATTAGTAGCTGAAAGATGGCAATCTGAAAACAAAAAGCAAAGAAACACAAAACCCAACAATGACCTAACCCTAAAATCTAAAGGAGGAAATTTCTATTCCATGCCATGGACTGGAAACCAGGCAGTGGGAAGATGAGTCTTTCCCTTTCAGCCTTCAAACTCCCTATTAATTAAGACTATAAATGCATAAAAAGCAATATCCAGTTCTTGAGCAATATGACCGTATCAAAGGTGCTGAATCTCCGTAGCACCATGATGCTGGTGCTGGACCAGTATCCCTTGCATTTAGTGATTACCATACTAAGAAAAAGTCCACAGGAAACAGGTGTTTTCCTTGAAAAAGTGTGACTTTTTCACTTAATATCCATGTCCTTTCATGCCTTCTGCTGAACACTGCTTGGTACTGTAGAATAGTAAGTGCAGTTAATAATAATTTCAAGCTAGGCAACTTCTTCATGTTTTCCTTTTGCTGCTGTAACGCCTCAAATCTCCCAGTTTGAGAGACTGCCGACAATGAGGTTTATCAGCAACCCTTCAAGGGCCATCTGCTACTGTGCCTTGAGTAGCACATCTCTGGAGAGCAGCCTTAACCCTGACGTTTGGGTACACAGGCACAGATGCAGCTTTGGGCATATCTACGAAGACATCTGAACCAAGAGAGCTAAACAAATGTGCTGAAAACCAAACACAGTCAGTTCACGCGTACCCATAGAGATAACTGCAGCAAACCTTTTCAAAAGCTGAGCCATCGGCGATCAAGTAGACAGCTCCAGGGTAAGTCAGTGCATGATAGTACAAAACTGTGTTTAGTGGAGCTGAAATTCATATGATTCTGTCTAGTTGTTGTATTTTTTAACCATATTCGATGGTCCTAAAAATGATAAATATGCCCTTGGGGGAACTGCAGAAAAGTCCTCTCCTTCTTCCTAAGCACTATTATCTTCATACTAACACAAGAAACGTGTTGGTCTCTTTTTCACCTTCAAATTGAGGTGCAATTCTTTCCTCTTGGAACAGAAGCCCAGGGGGAAATTAGGTCTTCACCTACACTTAATAATTGGTTTGGTTTCTGTGGGTTTGCAGTAGAACAGGTCAGGATTTATTTTTTTTTTTTATGAAAATGTGCATTTGTCACAATTGAAACTGTGGTAAGAAAGGTCGATTTCAGTGGAATTCCAGACTTCAAATTGTTGGGAAGGAGAACTGGTTTGAGATCACTTAATTGCTCAAAAACCATATTTTTTTTTCCATGAAACACTTAAAAGTGACTCTTTATCCTGAAATATGACTTCAATAAGACAAAAAATATGTATGAACTAAAAGAAAGTATCAGAGAATTAGTGAGTAAAAGGACTTTTACTGAGCTCAGCTTTTTGATGTGAGGCTTGTTAGTCTGTTAGCTCTTTAACAGTTTGATATTTATCACTATTTGGAATAGAGAAGCTTGTTTTCTTTTAAAATCATTATCATTTGCTTAGGACAGGGAATGCATTCTCCTAGCCTCCTTCTCATCCTGGAATGCAAATCTTGGACTGTACGTACTTTGCCATTTTAAATCCACAGAGGCACATCTGATATTGTTGAATTTTAAAGTGTTTGCCGTTAGTCCACTAAAAATGAGATTTTTTTTTTATAATGACAAAAGTAGGAAAAAATTCTAGAGAAGCTGATCCTAAACTTTTTTCCAGTTTTTATGAATCCATGAATATTAGAAAACAGAACTTTTTAAAGTATCCTAGGATGAAGGATCTCACTGCAATATTTCATTTCACTGTGCAGTAAAATTTTCAGTAACAATACATTTGTCCGTGAATATAATTTATTTTGCAATATGCGCTTGTTTTAATATCCCAACACAGGCACAGTTAATGGCAGCTCAGCCAAGAAGCAAATGTTGTGTATATGATCTCCCAGGTAAAAGGTTCCATATCTTTCTGAGATCTTTGATTAGAAAGGAAATGTTACATATTATACCTGAACTTCTTACCTTGATGTGGTTGGCAGGAGCCCTGATGTAGATCCCTGCTGGTGACAGTGTCTCAAGGTTGGATAAACCCTCTGTTCCAGAAAGGCCAATCATTATGTTGTTACTGACTCTGTTCCCCTCTTCCAGTCCCTCTCCTTTTGATATAAAAAAAAAAAAAGAGGAGAAAAAAAAGAAAAAAGACAAAGAGAAAAAAAAAAGAAGAAAAAACAGAAATGTAAATATAGCTGGAAACCCTCTATTATGCAAGTCACAGGACTTGCTGGGTTTTGTCCTGCCTGCTTTGCTGGCATGGCTCACCTGGGAATTGGCTTTCTCTCTCAACTGTCCCTGGGTAAAACACTGTTTGCAAAGCACTTAGAAACCTGTGTGTAACACATGGCAGAAGATAGCTATGAGCCGGTCATAGACAGCCATGACTGCTCAACACAGTGGTGCACAGCATGGAAAGCAGAAGGCTGCATGCTTTAGAAACCTCAGGAGGCCACAAGCAAGACCTGATCAACATTGTAAATACAATGAAAAACCAGTTTCTGCCACAACGAGCTTACACTCTAATGAGACAAAAACAATCAGGGAAAGGAATATTACAATACATAATCTAGAAGGAGGCAATATTCTACAAAGAAAGACCATTATTCTGCAATTCAATATGAACAAGGCCCTCTACCGGGTGTTATATTTGAATATGACACAAGCCATACTGTACGGCACATTTACAGAGCAAAAGAATAAATGGAATATGATAAAGCATATTTACTGTTGGAAAAAGAAAGATTCAGAGTGGGGAAGAGGCTCAACCTCTGCGCACACAGGCATGCTTCTGGCAGTACTAGAATTCAAAGTCATATCTATATCTCCTGTGTCTCCATCCACTGCCCTTCTTACACGTAAGAAAATTTCTAAACAGACTTCAAATCACCTGGTGCAATTCTGCACAAAAGTAGGGGGTTTTCCCCCTTAAGCAATGAAGTATGAGAAGAAAAACGTAAAATCAATCAAAAAATTGATCACACAACTCAGAGTCATGGGGCACCCCAGATCTAGTAAAAGTATTGAAGTAGGGAGAAAAAAAAAGAAAGAACTATCCTTTTAAACCACACTATAAAGAAATATGTAACCTAATGGCAAAAAGTGCACAGCTGCACACAGGTCAAGCCCAGATAAGGACATATCAGTATAAATGTCCCTGCTCTGGTGTTTTGGAAGCATAAAGCAAAGTGGATCTTCTCTGTTTGGCCCACTTCAGGAGCAAATTAGATCTATTTTGCTTTGTTTATCAAACATCAATTATTATCTTCAGCTATACCTGCTGAAGTTTTATTCCAAATATAGATCCCTTCCACGATCATCACTACCCCAAATGTAAGCCACTTTCTAGGGAAAGATATGTGCTTTAGTTTTGAGGATGGCATAATTATTTTTAGCCTTCCTCTCAGTCTTTTGAGCCTTTCTTCATTTTTGGAACAAGATCCGTTTAGGAAATATTTCCTTTTTAGGCTGTATTTAGTACAAACAATGTCACTACCAGAGCACAAACAGAATCCTAAAGCATTCATTTTGGCAGCCATATAGCTTTTTGAGGTGGCATAAAAGGTCTTGGCTTCCAAGCTGAGACTTGGTTTGTCAATTAATTTTAAGCCCAGAGCGACTTTTTATGACTGTCTTGCAAAGCCCGTGAAAACAAGGGGTTTAGATTAAATCACTGAGGGAGTCCAATTCTGGAGCTGCAAATAGCCAGCTGTAATAAATATTCCTTCAGAGGCAACAAAATGATACATAAATTCATCCATCAGACCCTCTGGAGCTGCTGACAGTGAAGTCATCAAAGACATCTTGGGGATAAGGTGTATTCAGGCTGAAACTTCAGTGGAAACATTCAGCTCAGCCCAGAGTCCTTTAACTTGGACACATGTCCTGACACGAGTGAGCCAAAGCGTGCCGGCAGGTTGGAGATTTTGTTCTGCTTCACCATGGCTATGAGCACTCCGTGCATCACCTTGGGCAAGTCATTGCATCTCTCTGAGCCAGCTCGCTCTGTCTGCAAGATGTGTACGATCACTCTCATTTTATAGGTCTCCTCTCTTTAAATGGTAGTCTATCACTTCTCATTATGTTTATATACAGGACCTAGCATAGGGACTCGCCATGTCTGTGGAGCTGCAGGATTAGGTTCGAAAGCTTTTTTCCCCCCTCTGTTTTTCTTTAAAACAGTCATTTTTACCCCATCTCTGATGGAAAACAAAAATCGAGCTGTATCTTTAGGTATTCAGGCAACATGAGATCCCAGCAGAAGATGCTGCAAGTCAGTCTCCTGATGGTTAGTTAGGAGAAATATTTTGTTGTTTAACATTTTTGTTGCTCCGAGCTCCAATTTATTGAAGTGCTAAATCCTCTGCTTAACTTTTAACATATGCTTTCACTCCATTATCTTCAATGTCAAATGACTGAAGTTAAAGGTAAGTATGCTCTTAAATGCCTCACTGAACTGGGGTCTTAAATCTTGCATAATGGTGTTCTTCCAAAGATAGATAAATCAATCCCCTAAAAATAAATCTCCTTCCTCTTGTACACTGAAAAAAAAGGCATCCAGACCAACTGAAGACTGACCTGAAGAATCAGCGTATGGTCAAACGGAAGTAGCTGCTAGGAGTTGTATGTAGAATTGTGAGAGCTTTACTCCAGATTCACCAATACCAGAAAATGTGGAAGATGTGATTAAAATCCTCAGGGTGCAATTAAGGATCTGCCATTCTTTCCTCCAAAGATATTTTCATGCAGAAGATAATCAGCACATGTTGCTGTTACATGTAATATAGGTATTTTCCAGCTTCACTTACCCAGGAGAATCCCATGGCCTGAAATGTTGTAGAAGACATTACCATCCACACTGAGATTTGAGATCCCGGTCAGACGGAGTCCTTGGCCAAAGGAGTCCAAAACACAACAGCCACGTATGTAAGAGTCTGGAAAGAAAGGAATGCTGTGAGCAAGAAGCGCACTGCAGCTTGAAGGTTGGGAGAGCTTTGTATCAGCTCCTCATCCTTCGATGTGCAATAAATCATTCTGGCTCCAGTGAGACTGCTCTGTTGCAACTGCCCTCTCTTATTCCCCTGGCAGATCTTTGCCAACAGGCAGGCATTACTGAGACAGCCACGGTAGAGAAGAGGGGCCCTGACTGCAGAAATAGGTTAGTGGAGGTGGCCCACTGTGTGAGGACAGAGGAAGAGATCCAGTGAAAGGAGAGGGTAAAATCTCAAGAGTGAAGTATGTTATGAGCTCAGGCAGTTGAATGATTGACATGTACTCAAGGCGAGGAGGAACATTTAAGGAAGGCAGTGAGGGCACGGCAGGTATCTTGTACACCTTGTCTAGCCAGGCATGGTGACCTACCCACTGTACACCAGGATCATGGCCAGCGCTGCTTTCTGCCACCAGGAAGCGTAAATCCTCGCTTGGTGATGAAGAAGGCATAGGGAAGGTGTAAGTGTGGGTTAGCTGGAGGGGGAAGTCCCATCCAGTACCCTTAAAACATTATATGAGCCCACCTGACTCTGTCCTATCACCACCAGTCTTCAAAGCCCTCATTGCCACTTCCACAGATATGAATTTTACACTTATCAGTGACAAAGACAAAAGAACTTAATATGTTCATTAATATATATAATTAAATTTTGGCCTCTGCTACTGCTCAGCCCTGAGCCACCTCTGGGCTCACTCACATGACACTGGTGCATTCATTTCCAGAGTTAGAAGTAGCACGCCAGCTCGGAGGTGTGGCGTAAAAAAGCAATACTACTTTAGGACAAGCTGTCCAGAGATGCAAAGGAACTAAATCAGCTTAAAGCACCCCATTAAGTTTAACCTGGTCTTAGACTACTGGTGAGGTTTGCTTGCATTTACATATCCAATTTGTCAACTGATCCGAGAGATGAGCAGGCGTTTGAGGACATTTGCTCTAGCTTTGGGCAGAAAGATGTGGACATTTGAAATTGTTCGGGCCCACCTCCATTGCAGCCGTCTCACCTGGCATCTGCGTGTTGCCAACAACCGTCAGGGCACTGCAGTGCTGCCGAAACACTTGGCCCATGTGGCGGAACTGGACTCCCTCCACCCAGAGCCGACTCGTCTCTTCCTGGAGGGCCTCCACAACCACGATGGCCCCCAGGTCCCGAGACCCCAGCTGCCTCTCGCTTCGCTTGTAGAGACACCTGGAGCCACCTAGAATACAACCTGGTGGTAACTGTCAGTGTTACTTCTCCACAGTGACCATGGGATGTGCAGAGTGCCCCAAGAAATGTCATGAGATCTACCACAATGAGTCAGTGAGACGCTATCTCCAGTAGCGATCTTAAACATGGGCCCTAAGACAAATAGCCATGGGCAAGCATATTTGGTACTCCCACTAAATACTCTCATGGTTCCTTCCCTAAGAGTCTGGACGTTTTTAGAGGAAAATGTATGAAAACCAGCAGGAAGCTGTGGCAGTTTTATGCCTGGGAAAGTTCCTTGTGTTCAATTTTAAATAGTCCTATGCATGGGGAAGATGGATTTGACCTTGATTTACCTTGGGTGAGGATCTTGAAAAGGGGATTGGGCACAGATATACTGAACAAAACTGAACTGAGAACATTTTGAAATTTCTTTAGAACTCTTGCTCTCCCAAATCTCTCTGCAGATGAATGGGGAGCTGTTACTACTCAGAGTCTGAAGACAAGCAAAGTAAATCATAGGGCTGGGGATGGCATTGACATTCCTGAAGGACATCCTTCGGTGGGTTTGTTCTTAGGATATTTTGGGACAAGGGAATTCAGGCTACAAATGTACAAATTGGGCTTCTTAGGTGGAGGGGTAGCAGGGATCTCAAATTCCAGCACTTCCTGCTTATGCTCAGTACTGCCCATTTTTCTTTTAAAGAAGTTAAATTAACCACAAAGAACACTCTCTCTCATCTTCTGGTGACTTCTCTGAGAAATCCTCCTATCCTTTAACGCAAATAAAAACCTCAAACAGATAGCACGTTTCAGAGACTGTATTTATGAGTTCCACAGAAAATGGATCATAAATCCGTGAGTAATATAAGCAGTTGGCTGCTGGATATCAAATGAAGTCGTGTCACAGTCTGAAAGCCCAAGGCATTATATTTTTAAAGGAAACCTTACACCTGGGTTTCCAGATAATCTAACTCTCCTCAAATTCTAATCACTGTGTCTGATTCTGCTTCCTCATCAGCTGGTGTAAATCAGGAAGTCACCTGTCAAACTTCATGGTGTTTCATACACATAAAACTAAAGGAGAACTGAGACACCTAGCATTGTTTCACCAGTGTTACTATATGCTACAGGAAACGATTACCCATTTATTTTTTGTGGTATCCCTAAGCACTAAATGACGTCTCAGTGTTTTACATTCAGGAGTACTAACAACATTGGCCTGTTTTGTTTTTCCTTCTTCTTAAAGTGACTAGATAGTAAACACAATTAAAAATTTAATATATTATGTACACTGAAACATGTTTTCAGAAGATACTTTCTTTTCTACACCCTTAGGCTCAGGCAAAACTAAAAGGTCTTTCCCAAGATGGCTTGAAAAAACAATGTGAAAATAATACATCTGAGATATTCCAATGAAATGCAGTTCAACTCCTGAGACTTCACACTTCAATGTCAAACAATATTTGGAAAGATAAATTCGCTTTCCTGGCATTGGTACGTCTCAGTTATCCTGTTAAGAAAGAGTTCTAACACACAGTGATACAACAATGTGATTTTAATGGAGCAATTCTCCTCCTCAGCACCTTTCTGTGAGAAAAGACCTCCTCACCTCTTGCAACACCTGCTTTTACACACTCTCTGAGGTGTGATATCCTCTCCATCGTGACATTTCCTTGAACAACAACCCTTCTGCTAATCAGTGCCACCACAGCACTCAAAGTCAGACCTTGGCTGTTCTCCCATCCCTCTCCAACACTGTGGGAGTACCTAAGGAAAGACACAGAAAAGGCACAAAGGCATCTACACCTGTCAGATGACAGCAATGATGTTTACCCTAAGCTTATGACTGCAGCTGCCCAAATTCAGAGCTGGTTTCTGTTCTCTTCTCACTATGGACACTGGCACATCCAATGTCTGCATTATGTGGGCTACATATATTTTTCCTTGGCTGATGTTTGTTTTCGTCTTTCTGTCTCTCCAGCTCACAAATTTTCCTTATGTATGTTTACAACAAAATATTTCAGCCTGTCAGTTTTCTTCCCAAAACATATTTGGGTGAAAACCATCAGTACTTTCTTCCTGCAGCCCCAAATTATTTCTGAAAATGACACCATTCATCTTCCTGGACATTGGAGTGGGGTTGCCTCCCAAATAGATAACACCTTTCAACATGGAGGCTCCAGGTGATGATGAAAAGAAGTGCAGTTTGCCCAAAGTCTCCAGGCAGAGAAGACAGAGAGAGCACAAGGCAGTGAAAGTACTTTTCACTGCAAATATGGCAGCAGTATTTTCAAACTGAAGTAACTCACTTTGGGTATGTTGTTAATCAGCTGAAGTAAATCAATAAAGAAAGGAGGGGTTTTACTTTTTTTTACGTCAGACACTTTTTGTGAAAAAAAAATGCACTTTCTCAAGGAACTAACTATGCAGGAAATTTCTTTGTCAGCTCTATACTGATGCACTGGACTATAGTGACCATCGCTGTTTTCTGCTTCAAAGGTTTTCTGAGTTCATGGTTACGATACAGAATTTAAACGTAGTCAGAAACATTCAGGATTGAAAGTCTGCTAGCTTTAGAGGGAATGAGGAACTGAAATATCTCTGTTATCCTTTGTTAAAGGGATTTATATAGTAATTATTTCCCACAGGAAACAACAAATCCTCACTTTGACCAGCTTTTCCCCTGGTTTGGCCCTCTGCTATAGAAATCCCCTTGGACCTTGAAAGGATACCTGAGTGGTGACCTAAGGTACAGCTCTGTGCTGTTCACAGACTCAATAACAGCCATTTCTTCTTGCTGCTGTGCATCTCCAAGGCCTGTCCTTCCCACCACAATTTCATCACCAGGTTGCCAGTCAACAGGTTGCTGGAGCACTAATTGTCTGTCGTTAACATGAGCTGATGATTTCAAGCGTGTGAAAGCTACTTTGGGCATCCAGCCTGAAAAAAACAAAAGTAATAAATATTAAAAAGCAAGTCAATCAACATAAAAGAACAGGAGCAGCATGCTTAGAAAACACTATCTCACTTGGATCATCCCACAGTCATTCATTTATTTTTGATGATGTGTAGGAGAGACAGGATTAATGCTACAAAACAGGATTTGTGTACATCTGCTTGGATCAGAAATGCAGTGCTTTCCAAATGACATTTTCATTTTATATATTTTGTCTTTTTAGGTCACAAAAAGTTGAAAAAACATGCTGGAAAGAAGTTTCTTCAAGAGGTGGTGAGAGCTGAAGTTCGGTTTCATTCCCCCAATCTGACTTCCCTAGGTGAGAAACACCCTCTTCTTAAGCACACTTTATAACCAATGGAGAAAAGGAGTCTCTGCAAGGACCATAATCCTTCTCTGAGTGCAAAAAGCATTTTGAATTATCAGATTCCCCAGTCAATTGTCCAAAATGACGTGCAGTGAATCTAGGCAGACAAGTGACTTGCACTCACAAAACCGTGCTTCTGTTTGTAACTTTTAAGTGGCTTGTGAAAGACAAATATCACCATTTTCAAACACTTGTAAGAGTGGCTACTGATTGCTCAGCTAACAGCATGAGGTCATTTTGACACTGTCTCCAGCGGAGGATCTAAAAAGAGAGGTCATTCTTTTGAAATCTTGGCTTAGGTGGTTTACCCGGTCACACAATGCAACCAATGGTCTCCAAAATCAACCACAATTCTAAACTGGCTAGCGTGCAATCAGCCTGCTTTCAAACAGTTGACAAAAACCAATTAAAAGAAAAGAATGCTGATGGTCCTTTTTTCAAACAGTTGACAAAAACCAATCAAATAAAAAAAATGCTGATGGTCCTTTTTACCATTCGATAAGTATGGTGGAGACTTGACATCTGATTGAGTCAGCATAAGATTATGTGATGATGGAAACGGTATTTTACAGATGCCTAAGAAAGTATCTCAAGCTGTTTCCAGAGCTAGGAAAACTCTGCAGGTAAAAAGTCTCCCCCATGGGTGGTGTTTCTCAAGGAGTCTCCCACAGCTGAAGCTGGGTAGAGGAGAATAAAACCTGGAGATCCCAAGGAAGTGTACGGCAACCCCTAACACGAAAAAATGTAGTCCTTTTTTTCTTTTCAAATAAAGCCTTTTTGGTTGTTGAAAAATGATTTCTCACCTAAAAAAATATTTTGTCATTTTTATCAGATCTTGGTCAATGCATTATTTAAAAAATCATTTGTGAGGGAGTTAAAGAAACTCCCTCATTTTTCACTTTTTTCCACATCAATTTTCCTTTAAAATTAACAGAAGTAAAAACATCAAAAAGCCAATATGTTTCTTTTTTCAAAAAAGGAATAAATGTGACATGTACTATTTTCAATGTTGTAACTTTGGGGAC
>Ga0181612_117406_pt1 | contig 16949 bp, 15 predicted proteins | sample HoacroProtozoa21_FD_119630 | JGI IMG/M metagenome (GOLD analysis project Ga0181612, IMG submission 119630) | Hoatzin crop microbial communities from Cojedes, Venezuel. Combined Assembly of Gp0051906, Gp0051904, Gp0051908
ACATAAAGTATTTATATATATATGAAAGGCACCAATTCTTTTCAAAATGTCATGATAACTTTTCTCACAAGTGGGTCCTCTATTAACTTCCAGGATGGACTTTGTTCTTCAGTTTTATTTTTTTCCCAATGAGATTTGGGGCCAAACCCCTGGGCAGGCTGCGTCCAGCCACTCCAGCCGTTGCATCCCTCTGGGATAAGGGCAGCTCTTAGGATAAGTTGAACAAGACCAACTGGTAATTTCCCCTTCTGAAGTCACTCTGCCTTGGTCTGACCGCGAGCTCACCGAAGACCTACCTGATCCCGTATTCACAGCTCATCTACACCCCACCAGGTGCCCAGCTTTGCAGCAGAATTGGAGCCTGGGCAGACAAGAACTGCATTTTCTGGCAGGTGTCTAAGGTAGTGTCAAGGGTAGGAGAAGCGTCGTCAGCTTGAAATATGGCAAAGTCTGCCAGATTGTGTCTGTGTTCTTGTTTTCACTCGCTGTCCTTCTTCTGTTCATTGAATCTTCGTCACTCAGGCGACGTCTCAAAACACAATCTGTGCTCAAGTGTGCCACAACACCAAAAATTCTCTAATGAGTTTTGATTTGAAGGAACGCAGAAAGCAAAACCTACCAAAGAAAAAAGAGTTTTTGAGAGTCTGTGTAAGTCCTTTGCCTCAGATACCTAGCAGGTTTTGGACCCCAGCTGCAAAAATGTATCCTGAGAAGGAGCAAAGACATCCAGACAAATTCACAATTGAGTTTATGGACTTGAGGCTTGGCTGGGGCAGATCTTTCACGTTTGGAAACCAGCTGGTCCACATGGGTTCACAGCAGTGCACAGCTCACGCCAAGGACACTCATAAGCTGGGCTTGAAGTTTCCTTTCATTCCACCAAGATCTACACAATTTCAACACTGCCTTGATGAGCCCTGAAATGCTCAAAGGGGAAAAAAAACCAAAATGCTAAGGCATGAAATGAATCATTTTGTGGCATTAGCACGTGGCGCGTCATCTGGTGCTCGTCACCACGGCCAGTCCCCTGGATCGGCGTGGGATTGCTCACTGTGCGTCCCAGCCTGCAGGATTCTGGAAAGAAATACCAGAATGAAATTGGAAACAACATTTCTTTTTGAGAAATGAAAAGCCAGTTATGGGGTTGAAGTGGGTTTTTTTCTTTCTTTTCCAGATCATTTATAGCTACCTTAGTGCTTTTATTTAGCGTAGGAGCTGTTGAGTCTGGGCATGATTTAGCTGAATGATGTCATCTACAGGTGTAGACTTCTTCATCTGACCCTGTTGCCAGGTACTCTAGGAAGCAACACGTCCCACTCCAAAATGAACATCCTAAATAGCTTATCTGAATAGTGCATAAAAGTTTCCATTTCTCCCCCTTGATGGTACAGATTGAGTCACTCCCTGGACCCAGAAAAAGTGGCGTCTATTGTCTACACCCTGATGATCCCCATGCTGAGCCCCCTGATCCACAGCCTGAGGAACACGGAGGTGAAGGACACTCTGGGGAGACTCCTAGGAAGAGTTCTTGTTTCATCCCGCATTCGGACTGGTGGAAACATATAATGCAAATAACTTTAATGTTCTTGAGAATGCATCTTTCTTCTGCAGCTACAGTGGTGAAAACAGTGAGCTTGTAACATGGAGAGCCATGGAAGCTCTGGAAATTCTTTCTCTGGGGCGCAGGGAGTAACTCAGGGGCCACATTTGGTTCAATGCAAAAGCCATGCTGAATAGCTGAGCTACACACTTCAGGGACCGGGTCCTTAAGGAAACACGGAACAAGGCGATGGATAAATGTCCCCAGCCACACGCCACGGGCGGTGCTGGGAGAGACGAGGAAATACCCGCTTGCTGGGCCCTGTGAGATGAGCTGCTGTGGGGATGTCACACAAGACAGCGCCATCACACTTTCATTTTCATGATCTCTAAACTTGTGATCCTGTCAGCGCTTGCTGGAGAAGACCATGAGTAAGTATTTCTGGGCACAAAGGGCCCACAAGGATAAGGTAACATGGATAGCCAAGAAGATCAATCATCAAGGAGATTTGTTTTTCTTTTCTTTGTCTTTCCATCTCTCTGCCCATCCCTTGTGTTACCTGGTGGTGAATGTTAGAATCAACATACAAGGCCAGACAAGAAAATCATCAAGCCCATTGCAACACCTCTGAGAAGCAGCCAGCACCAGGGGCACCTGGAGAGGACCTTCACAAACCTGGTTGGGGCACAGGGAAAGTTGCAAGGAAGCAGCAGGACACAGCTCATGTTCTGGTCTCCTTATGGAAGAGTCTATCGCTTTCACTTGCTACAAAAGAGCTTAAATGATTAGTTTTCAGACTGACATTGTCAGGTGAGAAGAATTCCACCTTCTGTAGATGCAAGTGTGCCTGCACTCAGGTGGAATCTCCTTCTCTGGAGATATTCAAACCCTGCCTGGACACGGTCCTGTGCAATCTGCTCTGGGTGACCCTGCTTCGGCAGGGGGGGTTGGACTGAATGACCCACAGAGGTTCCTTCCAACTCCTGACACTCTGTGATTCTGTGATTCTGTGAATGACTGCTGCTTTCAGTAATGTGCCTAAAAATGGAGATCTTCCCAGATATGCACATTTATCATCATGACTTTTAGGGCGTACATCTAACCATTCAATGTTTGCTCATGCAAAAGAGAAAACTCAGTGAGACAGTGCTTTTACTGATACGACTCATGAGAATGGATCGAATGAAACTGTTGGTTCGTACCAGGTGGCGAATCTACACGCTTTTGTCTTCAACGGGTATCTCCAGTTTCTCCATACCTACTTCAAATTAGGGAGTCTCATTCATTTGTTGCTTTTCACAATAGATGCAGGAGGATGCAACGCAGGAGCATAAGCTCTTCCGATCCTGAAGTGCTTCCTGGTGAACAGGAGATGTCACTGTGCAGACAGACCTCCTCTCCTTCCCACCTCTCCCCATATAAAGTTTTACTTCAACTGAAAAGAAAAAAAAACAACCAATAAAGCTCTTTTTATTATTTTTACTATTAAGACTGTTGGGAGGAGGGATTAGGTAGTCTGAAGTAGATTCATCTTCTTCAAATTTAGGTAAATAAAAGTTGAGTGATTAAATCGGAGTTCCTTGTCTCCGTTTGTGATCAGTAAAGGTATGTTTCTATTATTCTAGGTTTTGTTCAGACAAGAAGTGCAGTTTAAAGAGTTGAAGTTTGAAGATATTTCTCCCCTGGCCATGTACTTGTTTGTATCACAGGCTGGTGTCAGGCTGCATGAGATGGGTTCCTGTTGGATGAAGGCAAACTGAAAATGGGCTTGAGGGGGGCACCTAATGCAGTTTGACCTCCAGTAGATGTTCAGATCCCCGGACCAGAAGAAATTTAATACCGAGAAAACTATCCTGAAATGCATATACCATAGACATCCGGGTCCATGGTACCAGTCCTTTTGATGTTCAGACCTGCTGCTGTTGCACCACATCCATCCTAACCACCTGTCCTGTGATGTGGTCAAGCATCCTCTTGTTCCCACATACTATAGAGGGCATCTGGCTGACTATCTCGTAATTAGACAATGAATTTTTCAGATGTTGAGAGTCAGGCGAACCCATTCCCATGCTTGTTCTCCAGTCCCAGATTCGAAATGGTAGGAAAATTGCATTTATGAAAACCAGTTAGATGTGGAGGATATATGTAGTGTACTTCAACTTGTCTCCCAGTTTAAGAATTAAAAAAGACACAAGCAAATCTATCCCAAGGCAATTAATGAGAAGAAATTGAAGTTGTGAGGTGTCCTTGAGGAGAAGTGCAACGAGTTTCCCCAACTCTTTCTGCTAGGGGGTCAAAAGAAGGCAGGGCCAAATCACCCCATTAGCAAGAACCAAGGGAACCACCTTCTCTGCACATATCATGAGGACAAGGATGTCTCTTTCTTTAATGAGAGTGTATGACCAAGCTTGTATCAGCACAGAAAGCCCTCCAGCGGGCCCTCCAGCAGGCCTGAGCTCCAGGCTCTCTCCATACAGGTGTTTACAGCTATTTCCACCGCCAATGAAGCTGCTCCGCTTCCCAAAGCAAGAATTGCTCCCTTCCAAGAGTCATCAGCTTAACAAGATCTTCTGGGGTTTACCAAGAAAGTTTCCTAATCACTATGAAGGCTTCTCAGAGGGCTTGTAGTCAACTTACTTCATTCTCCTTAACAAGCCATGAGAGACTAATTAGCAGGAGTTAACAAGAAAGAAACTTTCTTCCTTGTTAATGACAAAGTGCACTTCTAAAGCACCTTGCTTGTCAGCTAGTCCAGGCCATGCAGCCAAGGAGTTGGAGGGTCAGTGTGTTAGTGTGTGACTGTATTCAGGACATTTGTGTGGGCCTGAATGAATGGGGAGTGATGCTCCTCCAGGTTTATCCCATTAAAGTACCCGCCCCTAATCCCTGAGGTTAAATTCCCACCTTCAGGCTGAGGTCCTGCTTCCTTGGTGGGATGGTGTGGTGACCTAGCAGCGCCCTGAGCTCCTTGCTGAGGAGGTATGGTGGTGTGCTTGGTGGGAGCACTGGTTGTGGTAGGAGCTGCTTCTGTTCTAGTCTGTGGTCTGCTTGGGATCACTTCTATATGTTTCTACCCCGTATTTGTTCCAGGTTGGCACTCTTTTCTCTCCTGTTGGCCTATGGGGTTACCTATACTATAGTGGCTAAAGTTTGTTAGTTCTTCCCCTGTATCTCATGGTTTATTTTAGAGGGGAAATCACACAATTGCTCAAAACTAAGCAAAAGCAATTCACAGTAATATGACTAAAAGAAGCTCAGAATGCCAGGATAGGGAGCAGGTACCTGGCTCCCGGGTAATTTTACCTTGACTCAAAGGAGAAGCCAGATGGTAGCTCTCTGGTTCTTGAGCAAGTTTGCAGGTGATGTGGAAGCTTCTCAAATAAATATAAAAATGCAACTACAGTTGAGGTAAAACAAGTGGCAGAAAAGGCCTGATGAGCATTGCTGCAGCGGGTTGTTGTTCTGAAGCCCAGTGTCTATTGGTAGTACTGGGAGCACTGAGTTACCTGAGTCTCGCGTTCACCAGAAATGTGCCCGTTGTTTGACTTGAAGAGATCTCTGGTCATCATCGTCATGCAGAAAGCAATGGGTGTTCTTTGTTGTCATTCCTCAAGACAATAGCGATAATGCGTTCTCAATCTACAAATAGTCAGAAGGGCTTGAATTCTTGAAATTAAAATAATATCAGGCTGTAAACACAAATAAAAGTAGCTCATGCATCCCTGAGGCAGGTCAGTGCATGGCCTGGTCCAAGATGAGTTCATGACCAAGTATTTAGGGATAAGGCAGAGTTTTCCCAATGCATTTGTCACCAGCAGCTCACAGGAGAGCACTGCTTCTTTTATACCATAGCAGTACAGAAATGGAAAGTAATGTCTGAGAAGACCTCTCAATTCCTCTGAAGCACTAGAGAAAACTATTTTTGGGATGAACGTTTCTTCTCTATCACTCTCCCCAGCGCACCCTTCACCTCCTTGTTCCTCAGGCTGTAGATGAGGGGGTTCAGCATGGGGGTCACCACAGTGTAAAACACAGAGGCCACTTTGTCAAGGTCCTGGGACCGCCTGGAGCTGGGCCGTGAGTACATGGATGCAGCAGACCCATAGAAGAGGGTCACGGCTGTCAGGTGGGATGCACAAGTGGAAACAGCTTTGTGTTTGCCTGCGGCCGAACGCATCCTCAGGATGGTGGCAAGGATGTAGATGTAGGAGATGAGGATGGTCAGACTGGTGACAAACAGGTTGAAGCCAACCACGGTGAACATCATAATCTCATTGATGGTGGGGTCCACGCAAGAGATGGCGTAAAGCGGGGGCCCCTCACAGTAGAAGTGGTTGATGATGTTGGAACCACAGAAGGACAGCTGAAGAGCAAACCCCGTGTGGATAGTGGCATTCACGATCCCAGCAAGGTACGAGCCAACTACCAGCAGTGCACAAACCCTGCTGGACATGGAGATGGCGTAGAGCAGTGGTCTGCAGATGGCCACATAGCGGTCGTATGCCATCGCAGCCAAGAGGTAGCACTCAGTGGTGGCAAAGACCGCATAGGAATAAAACTGTATGAGGCATGCAGAGTAAGAAATTACCTTCCTTTCTGTTAGGAGATCTGCGAGCAGTCTGGGCGTGATGGAGGAGGAATAGCAGATGTCCAGGAAGGACAGGCTGCTCAGGAAGAAGTACATGGGGGTGTGAAGCTGGGCATCCGACCTGATTAACACGAGCATCCCCAGATTCCCCAGCAGAGTGATCATGTAGATCACCAAGAAGACCACGAAAAGGACAGCCTGGACGTCCCCCTGCTCTGAGAACCCTGCAAGAACAAATTCAGCGCTGGGGGTGTGGTTTCCTCTGGCCATCATGGTAACGGAGTTGTTCTAGGAAAGCAGAGGTGCAGAGAAACGCAAAGTCAGCGTATTCCTGTTGTTCCCCCAAAAAAACATTAAAGAGGCATTCATTCTTATCAGGAAATATAAAGCTCAGAGGCAGGAGCTGCTGAACAACATATTCCATGTTTGTCTCGAAACACATTTTAAAGCAAGTGAAGCGCATGATGGAACTTATATCTAATGGGTTTATTGGTTTGATTAAGTTACTTTGCAAATGAGAAGGGTTATTCTACTTCCTGCAGAAGTTCAGAAGTTAGCTACCCATCAGATCCAGAGAGATAATCACAGTAATTTATTCTAACATTAGGAATCAAAGTCTTCATTTAAAAGAATAAAAAACTCTTGTCTCAGAAAATATAAAAAGTACTGGTGAGAGATAGAGGCACTTTTTAGAGAATTTCCTTTAGGAGTTACAGAACAATTTAAACCAAACCTCTGATTTCTTCCCTTGCTTCCTATGAAATTCTGAAATTAAGTTTGAAACAGGAGATTTAGTGCAAGCACTAACCCCCCTTGAAATATGGTGATCTCCACGTCGTTCTCGTGATGCCACTAAGTGGAGAAAGACAATGGACAGAATTTGTGGAGGTCGGTACCAGTGGAAACCCCAACAATGCTACAGTGCTGTTATGAACCAGGGGAGTAAGATGTTAGTAATGCAGTTTAAAAAAAAAAAAGATATAAAATTAAGCTTAAAAAGAGATAAAATTAAGCTCCTCTCTTCTTAAAATGGAAGTTAGGAATAGTCACAGAAGTTGCTCACTGAGGGCTTTTGAACAAGATACCAAATTATACCACTGGACAAGACCCTTCTGCATGGGGGAATTTCAACATACGTGCCCTACCTTGATTTGTACGTGAGGCCCACTGAAACCTGGATCGAGTCAAACTGATTTTTATATTTCATTTCAGCATTGAAGTCAGTTGCAGAAACTTTCACCCCCCTCTAAAACAATTTGAAGTTTGCCAAATAACCCAGGTAGTGCTTCCATGCTGTGATGTTCATAGTGTAGTGACTAGCAGACCGTGCACTGTCAGTCCTCTTCGCTTCATGTAACAGCTCTGCGATAAACCAGAACTCAAGGATGGCAAGCTTTTTTTTTGCAAGCATCGTAACATGCCTCAGACCACCAACGCTTTCTAGAACCACTCCAAGCTTGTCCAAGCTGCTGCCCTCTCCAGCCACCGGACAAGAATAATGAATCCCAGTAATCCTGATTAAAATAATCAGCTGGGGTTGAGTGGCTGCTACTCTCTGGCAGTGCCTGTGTATCTTGGTGTTACTCATAGCCTGAGCTAGAAGCTGCCTTGAATTCAGAAAAGCAATTTATAAAGGCCTGGGTTTCGCCTGAGACATCCTGACCTTGGGTGACTGTTTGGTGTGACAGCAGGCTCCTGTCTAAAGTCCTCCTCTTGCAGCAGAGCAACTCTTCGTGGCGTTATTCAGGCTGGAACTCACCTGTCTGCTCACATCTCCGGTTGGGTTTTGTCAGGGACTTGTTATCTCCTAGGCCAAAATTTTATCTGAGAAATAAGCCCCGATTTCTCCCAATGTTGGCATTAAAAGCAAGAATGATTTGCCAGGCGTGAAGGGCATCGATACTTGACCAAGCAAAGCCGCGGTTTATAGGCTTCTTTCACTGAAAGACCAAGGGTTTTGCCGCTGCCCTCCCCTTGGTGCCAAGCAGGAAATTTCTCTTGGGAATTGATGACTTTGGAAACAGCTCCTTAAGGAGGAGACATGCACTGAAAAACAAACACAATTAGTTTCAGCAAGTTAAATGCAAGCTTGAGTGTTTTTTCCTGCTTCTTTATATATATATTTAAAGACATTTTTATATATGTAAATTTATGTCTTTGAATATATAATTTATCTCTTGACATCGCAGAGAATTAAAAGAAACCGGTGTAAGGAATAGAGATTCCAGGGCTAGGAGACAGCATTTGCAACACTCCTCAAGATCCTGAGTTATTGGGGAGGAAGGGAAAACTGTTCCGGAACTCCACTGCTGCCATTTGGTTTAACATTTTCTGGGATATCCAGAGAGTGGGATCCAGGCATCTGTGAGAGTCACGGCCAGGTTTAGGGAGAAAAATTTCTCTTTGCTCTTGAGAAACCAAAATAGTACTAGTACCTGTGATCAGATCTAGGGAATTGTCTCCTATCCATCCATGGAAAATATAAGCCTTTCTTCGGGAAGTTAGTATCTGGCATTAGTGACCTTTACGTCCAAGCGAAAGCATCGCTCAGGCACTGTCTTCATCCATTTTGCTTTTCTGTTCTTTCCAGAAAGCATTTTATGCCTGTTGAGCATCATGCTCAGCTGAATTGTAAATTACTTGTTAAAAGACAGTTTCACCTTCTCGCTCTCGAGGCGGGCGGTTTGAAGGACCTCAAAATGTCAGCATGGTGAGCTGAAGCTTTCCCCTTATACAACAGAATAGGCTTAATTTAATCAATTCTTTAATTTATGTAAATTTAGTTAATTTATGCTGAAAATAACTCTTCAGACTATGCCCTGGGTGTGACTGCTCTGTACAAAATCCACATTTGCTGTGTAGCTGTGTCAGCCCTTCACTGTCAAGCAGCGAGCAGGGAAAACCATGCATTTTTTTTCCAGGAAAATTCATCTCATCCTGGTGTAGGTGTTTAAAATAGAACAGATGAATCAAAGCCCCCACATGCATGGTTGTCTCCATAAGGGGAACCGACGATGACTAATACAGATGGGAAAGCCTGCAATTAGCTAGGATGACTCCTGGACTGAGATGACTCAACCCCTGAAACATGGAAGCAGAAACTATGAAGAAGCTGCAGCTGGGATGGAAGATAAACTTTGCCTGGATGGAGACACACCAGGAGGAGAGGAGATAGTGGGGGATTTTCAGCCCACACTGAGAGTCTCGGAGCCACCGAACGCGTCGGGCACACTTGAACACAACATATGGGCAGAAACATGGAGGCTTTTTGCGTTGTCAACACCACATGACATCCTGGGGAAAGCCAAGACTGCTCAGACAACGTCTTGAAAGTCTGTTCCTGGACAAGCTGAGCAACTGCTTCTCACAGGGGATAAAACTCCACCTCCCTCCTAGGTGAAAGAGCATGTCAGCATGGTGGCTCTAGGCTGGTAGATGTCCAAGGGGGAAACCCACCCAGGAAAGCAAGATCTCCAGCCCCGCAGGTCTGTGTGCAATCTATGAAGCATATTCCCCGTAAAGACTATCCTTGGACAAATCAGAGAAAATAATAAACTGGATTTATTGTACTAAAGCAAAACCTTGGGCAACTACTTAGAAAAATTGAACACAAAGTTATGAAAGACATGATCTCTCCCCAACATGTTGTCTTTATTTAGCTTGTCCCCTTCTGCTCTTAGCCACCTCTTTCAGGCCACGGAATTTAATATTGCCCTAAATCCTCTTTGGTGAAAAGTATCAACCGTGCATGTTCTAGTGCTGCTTAAAAAACACGTAAGTGTTTTCAGGATTGTCTGTCTTTCCTGCTTTTTTTCCTTCTTTCAGGTGTTGTATTTACAGGTGATTTATTTTTCAAGCGATCCCAACGCGGAGTTAATTCGTAATTCAAAGTCTGCAGTGTTCAGCATGAGGTAGAGCATGAACATCTCACCAGACGTGCAGAAATGTATGGTGCACTTCTTTTGTCAGGTGTCAGCCTTCTTTCTTCTGTTCACTCTGCTGTGGCAGGTAGTATCTGCTTTGGTTTGGGTAGAGCAGGACCTGTGGAAATACATGCAAGAGAGGAGCTTGTTCGTAGCTCTTCTGAGGGTGCTCTTCACCTCCCTGTTCCTCAGGCTGTAGATCAAAGGGTTGAGCATGGGAATCACCACGGTGCAGAAGACAGAGGCTGTTTTCCTTTGATCTTCTGCGTGCCTGGAAAAGGGATGGAAATACAAGAAGGCTGCAGAGCCATAGAAGAGGGCAACAGCCATGAGGTGGGATGTGCAGGTGGAGAAGGCTTTGTGCCTGCCCTCTGCAGAGCGGGTGCTCCAGGTGGTGAGCAAGATGCAGGCATAGGAGACGATGATGGCCAAGACCGAGGTTGTTATGATGAAACCAATGCACACATCCATCACCATCTTGTTGAGCCAGGTGTTGGAGCATGAGAGTAGCAGGAGTGGTGGGATTTCACAGTAGAAATGATTGACAAGGTTTGGGCCACAGAAAGAGAGTCGGAGGAGAGCGCCGGTGTGCATGAGGGCGTTCAGGCTCCCAGCAGCGTAGGAGCCCACCACCAGCTGGACACAGACCCCATGGGACATAGCAGCCAAGTAGTGCAGAGGCTCACGGATGGCCACATAGCGATCGTATGCCATGACGGCCAGAAGGATGGCTTCTGTGGTGCCGAATACAGCAAAGAAGAAAAACTGTGTGATGCAGCCATTGAAAGAAATTATATTTCTCTCTGTGAGGAGGCCCACCAGGAGCTTTGGCGTGATGGATGAGGAATAGCAGATATCCAGGAAAGAGAGGTGGCTGAGGAAGAAGTACATGGGCACGTGAAGCTGAGAGTTGGTCTTGATGAGGATGATCATCCCCAGGTTCCCCACTAGCGTGGTGATGTAGATGAGTAAAAAAATTGCAAAGAGCAGCTCCTGCAAGTTGGTGAAGCCCAAGAGGACAAACTCGGTCACGCTCGAGTGGTTTCCCCCACCCATTCTGCTGGCACCAGCACCAAGGAGACAGAGAAACACGGGAAGAGGTTAAATAATTTCTCCCAGCTCACAGGAACCTGTAATGCCTAGTTAGCGCAGGATTTGGTGTTTCCTGGGTGAATGTATCCACTTCTGAGAAAAATATGATAGTTCTCCTCAGTGGGTGGGTTGAAGAGCCTGAATAATAAATTGAAAAATAATATCTTGACAAAAAAATAGCCCATAGTTCACATATGGAAAAGAATCTTAAAGCTCTGGCTGGCTCATTATGGAAAGAACTGGTCTTGCAAAAGAATCATGCAAATTATGTCTTCTCGTGAACATCCAAATTCTTTCCAATATGTGGGCATCTTTGGGAGGATTTCTTTCTGTTTGTTGGGGGGGTGTTCTTATTTAGGGACAAGTAAATACAACAATATTGTGCCTTCATTTGCCACATTAATTAGTGTTGCATTAAATAGATAACGGACCACACTGGAGTGATTTTCTGTCTCTGTGGTGACACGGTACGAGACCAGCATACCTGATTGCAATTTGCTCTGTGTAGTTTCCAGGGGAAACCACCCCCTTCTGATCTGAATTATACCGGCACGTTGTCTTCCTTGTACCTCTTGGGTCCGCTAATATCAGGTATTTTTATCTAAAATTGAATTAGGAATTAAGATTCAGACGTACTGGAGTACGTGTTTTTTTTCCTTCAGGAAGGACCTTAATAACTTTGATATTTCTTGACGAAGAGGTTCCTGCTTCTTCAGGGAGTAGACGTGCTTATTAAGGAAGTCCTTCCCCATCCACCAAAAAATTCTTTCAAAACCTTTCAAAATTTCACCCTTTCTCTGGTTAACAGCACCTCAAGTCACTCTCAGCAAGATACTCACTGGTCCTTGGACTGAAGGTGAGACACAAGCTCCATCGGTCTTTCCAAAACCATGAGGGTTTCCCTATCACATCCTCTAACGTGGCCGGAAGATTTAAGTTTTACCCCGTTCCCACAGGGCAAATTACCAAAGGGTCTCTGGGCACCTGAAAGCAGAGTGAGCATTCCCCAAAGAGCCTGGGACAAACACCGACGTCTCTCTGAGGTTTCGGGGATGAGATGCCCAAGGCACGTCGGAAACAATGCCTGCAGAGCCTCAGAAATCTGACTTGTAGTGAGGAGTGGAACACGAGGCAACCCAATTTTTGCTGAAGACTTGAAATTGAAAGATTTTATTATCCAGGAACGTGGGAGGGGGAAAAAAAATGCTAACTCTAAGTAATGGATTACTTTAAGGAAATTATTGCTTTATATTTGCAATGGTCAGATGAACTATCTTGTGTACTACGTATTTCCATAGAGCAGATATGGATATATTAAAGAAAAATTGGATTGAATGCAGATATCAATTTGCCATTGCGTCACCATTTTCTTTTTTGAGATAACTTGTAATTTTCCATTTATCCTTGAAGATGTTCCTACACCGTTGCTTCCCAGGAGGCAGAGTCTCCGAGCAGGTCCTAGGAGCAGCATTTGCAGGGATGCAGCTCTCTGAAAGCCTGTCTCCAGGGGAAGGATGTGTCACCCACGCACACGTCGGGACGGCGAACTCCGACTTGGGTAGCTCTCTTCTCAACATTTGCCATTAATGCCTGAATTTCAGTCAGTATTTTTCTCCTGCTGCCCATCTGCTGGTCACACACCTTGGTGTTCAGTATCACTATAATTTTACCTGCTGTATTTTTCTTCCTCTGTTCTTATTCACAGCCAAAAAAAAAGATGATTGCTGCTTGTCTTAGCCACTCGAGATGGCCTTAAAATGCGTGGTGCCTGCGTGAGAAATGAGTATGACTCTTTCTTTCCTTCTCACTTCCCTCTTTCCGTCAGCCTTACTGCCTGTTTTCTAGCAGCAGTGAGACGACCGTTTCTTCAGGATGATTCCTCTTCTCTCTCACCCTTCTAGAAACAGCTTTTACTTCCCCATTCCTCAGGCTGTTGGTCAGGGGTTAATTGCAGAAAGTCACTTGACCTTCTGCCATTGCTCTTTTTGGGGTGCTGGTGGGCATCTTGGCTGCAAGGTCATGTTTACTGTTCAGCTTCAACTTGGTGGCCACCACAACCCCCATGTTCTCCACTGCCAAGCTGCTCTCCAGTCTGTCCTGGCACCTGGTGGAATTCTTCCCCACGGCCAGGACTCAGCGTGTTCCCCTTCTGAAATTTGTGTCATTCCTATCTGCCTGTTTTGGACAAAAATGTCCCTCTGAAAAGCCATTTTGCATTGTGTGCTTTGAAATTAAAATACCCCCAGGATGGATGTGCACAGGCTGGAAAGCAGAACGCTTAACCACTACAGCTGAGGACAAAACTCAGTTTTCTGCTGTATCAGATGTGTAATTCCCAAATCTGTAATGTCTTATGCCCAAGGGGAGGGCCAGAAAATGTCTTCTACTGCTGAGGCTTCAACCTTTGACAGCCAAACCCATTTTCACCATTTTTCCATCCTTGTTTCCTCCCCAGATGACAGTACAGGGGCATCACGCTGTGGTGACAGAGTTTGCTCTTGTGGGATTTACCCACTGTCCAGAGCTGCTGGTCCTCCTTCTCGTGGGGTTCCTCGTGATGTACATTATCAACCTAGAAGGTGATATCAAGTCTAGAAGAAATGCAAGGTACCAAAATGTGGATGAACCCAGCACCGAGGAAGGTTTGCAGTTTTGGAAGAAAAGAAATGAAAGTGAAAGTACTAAATACAGACCAAAACTGAAGAACTGCTCCTATCACTGAGACAACTTTATTCACCCTGCCCCACCCAGAGATGTAAAGCCAAGGATGCTCATTGCCCTTTCAAGGCGATCACTGTGCAGAGCTCCTCCCGTAGCACTCCCTCCTGCTTCTGCTACAAAATTTCCCTGATTTATTCAATCACGAGGAACTGGAAGCCATGAGACATGAAATGAATTGCCAGAGGAAATGCTCTTCTGTTTATTTTTAAAGCTGATTAATGAAGGGTGGACACTAAGCTTATGAGTAGTCCAGCCACCAGCAGATGAAGCACGCTCCATGAGATGCTGAATGTGGTCCACAAGCCCTAAACTCCTACAGCTGCACATGGGAGCTCCTGTGCAGGCAAGAGAGAAAACAGGAGAAAGCAGAAGTAAACAAGCAAATATTTAGAATTAATCTGTCTATATTTTGTTACTGAGGAAAAAAATAAGACTAGCTTTTTTATTTTCTTCTTTAACAAAACAAACGGTTGGCTGTTTCACCACAAATCACAGGTGAATGCTGCTGCCAAGAATATTGGGAAGTGAGATGGTGGGTGCTCATGAAACGAAAAGAAACCGAAAGCGTGGCTTGTGCCTTGTAGAAACGAGGAGTTGATTGCAGACAGGGTTATGCAAAATTGCTCTAACATCTTTAAATGTGTTCAGGAGACCCAACTGCGGTTGTCTACACCCACCCCGGTTGGGGGGAAGGAGGCAACTGCTGTTTCCCATTGCCAAGATCTCACACATTGGGTGGCCATCCCCTTGTCCCCACTAATTCCCTGCTTCGCCTTGGGTGGTATTGATGTAACTGAGTGTAGCCATCTTGTAGACATCTCAAACACACACACTGTATCTAACAACATCCGAACCAGCCATTCTCAGCACCACTGCTAGTCTGTATAGTGTAGAACATCATCCATCCTGTCTCAGATATCTGTGGTTTCTGCCTTTCTCTGCGGTGTCTGCCCTAGGTGCACGTGCTGGCACTGCAGGTGCCTAAAGCCAGCTGAGATCAGTCCTGGCCCATGTGTCTCTCTCTCCTTGCTCAACCCAACCTTCCCCTTTTCACTTTCCCCCTTGCTCAAGAAATGTGAAAAATACAAACTTCTCTTTCTTGGGTTCCGAATGTCTTTCCAAGCCGTGAATAGTGATAGAGGCAGACACGGAGAGGAACTCACCGGTGTTTGGATAGGGTCTCCTTGCTTTCTCCACCAGGACTTCAGGAGGGTTTTTTACTCCAGGGCAGTAACTGTGTCTAAAATGAGCCATTATACTCTTCCCCCAAGTCTCTTTTGAAAATGAGAGCTACCTTGGCCATCGATTTTGAAGGGACTAAGGCCAAACCAAGACTCTCCCTTTCATTTCTGTATTAAGGGAAACCAAAGGTAGCTTGGTTTCCACCTAGTCCGGTGGGTTGTGCTCCAGGTTCCTGGTTTCTTCCCATACATCTGGATGGCAGGTGATGGAGAGGAGTCACCACCCCAGTGCAGGATTTATATGTTTGTAAGCCCAGGTCTGCAGCTCCTTTTTCATCAAAGGAAAAAAACCCCACATTTCTCTGTTTCTGTGCCTTTTTTACCCACCAGCTAGAGGACATCTCCAGAATGGGATTCATTTCACCATCTTTTAGATTTAGGTCATATTAAGACCCAAATCTGAGGATCTGTCATCACCTATTTGTGAGCCAAAGACTCGTTATAGTGAACATGACTCCGGCCAGTACAATCAGCAGAGTTTATCGATCTCTTCAGCTGACAAAACGTGGGTGTCTACCTTGCAGTGAGCCACACCTGCCCCCACTGATGGACTTGACCAAATCTTCCTTGGTCATACAGGGAGCCCACGTACCCAGTGAATGTGTAGAGGTGACCTGGTGTTTATTTAAAGTTAAAAAGAGATCAGTCATTCCCCTAAAGATATTTGAGGTGATTTCCAACTGTAATCACGAAGTGTTTAAACAAGGGGAGGTGGCTCCTACCCCTGCAATAGCGGTGTTTGCTCGGCTCTGTTTCAAACAGATTTAATTAGGATTAAGGCAGTTAATTCAGGCTTGCCTAAAAGCACAAGCCTAGCTGGCTCCAGCTAAACTCTGAGATGTGGTGTGTGCCTTCTGCAGGGGAGCCAGAGGACAATTTCAGATACAAGACCCCAAACACACACTGTTTTGATTGCCTCATATCTGCTTTCTTAAACAAATTCCTGTTGGAAAGTCATTTGCATCTGGAATCCTGGAGCATTTAATGTGACAGATGAGCTAAAACACCTTTCCGAGGCCATAGCTGTAGCAGCTCCTGCCCTTTCAGAGGAGAGGAGCTCCAAGGCAGCGTGAACGCAAGACGAGGTGCGAGCCATCAACCACATCGCGGCCCGTTCATCACGACCCTCCAGGAAAGGGGGTTGCAATGCTGAGTGCTCCTTCTCCCCCCCCATAACTGTCCTCCTGGAGCCCCGCAGGGTGCTTCCCACCACTCTCCTGGTCGGACGCCAACCCCGCAGAAGTCAGCAAGGGCCGTTAGACACACCTAGCTGGATGGTTGCCCCAAACACAGCGAGCCCTGCTCGTACAACGAGCAAAACGCTTTCGGTTTTGAGAGTGCCAGCTCCAGTGGAAAGCCACAACGAGCAGAGCAATAGTGCTGTAGCCACGGACTTGTGTTTTGAAGTCACGAAGAGTCCGAGTTCCCGTTTAAACACCGGGTGATGGTGAAGACAAGACCAGGTGGACACCAAGTCATTGAATGTTGTTGTATTTTGCATATTGCCAAAGAATGGCTGAAGGTCACTGCAGCAAGAATAGATGCTCTGGGACTGTAAATAAAACATCAAAAAGAATCTTGAGTCTTTTATTTAAAGAAAAAGGTGGCAATCTTCCCTGCACCTAAACTGAATGGCATCTAGAGGGTGACAGTCACAGAGGAGCAGAAGTGTGGGAGAATCACAGAATCCCAGAATGTTCAGGGTTGGAAGGGACCTCTGGGGTCACCCAGCCCAACCCCCTGCCCAAGCAGGGTCACCCAGAGCAGGCTGCATCGCCCCACGGCCAGCCGGGGTTGGAACCTCTCCAGCGAAGGTGGCCCCACAGTCCCGTTCGTCAACCTCG